>ENA-OQEN01000751-OQEN01000751.1-human-gut-metagenome-genome-assembly--contig:-NODE-751-length-13422-cov-2.835201_pt1 | contig 13422 bp, 16 predicted proteins | sample MGYA00242791_ERZ504627 | MGnify/ENA primary metagenome ERZ504627 (study PRJEB26092, sample SAMD00036316) | human gut metagenome | host: Homo sapiens | study: EMG produced TPA metagenomics assembly of... | reverse complement strand
CACGTCCGCGTCCTGTCCGGCATCCACCATGCACAGCTCCCAGTTGCGGTAGGTCTGGTTCTGCACCGAGTCCAGCGAGCTCCACCAGAAAATCGTGGGGGGTGTTGTACAGCGGCACCACGATACTGATGCACGGCGCAGCGGCTGGTCTGCGGCCTGTTTTACCAGCAGCTCCACGTCCGCAAAGCGGTCGGCGGGCATCGCCTTGCCCGGAAACAGCTTTTTGTACTCCTTTTTGGCCTTGGCCTGTGCCATTACGCCCGCAAAGCCCACCCGGCGCAAGGTGGCAAAAAGACGAACAGCGGGAAGGTGCGCCACAGCTGGCGGCACTTGCTTACCAGATACCGCAGCGGCCAGCTGGCCTTCCAGAAGGTGGAGTTGACCACGCTGTTCAGGGTCTTTTCCAGTTCCTGCTCGTGGCTGCGGCTCAGGGAAAGGTCGCTGCGCAGCCGCTCCAGCTGGGCAGTCTGCTCGGCGGCAGTGCGCTCAGCCAGCAGGGTACGCTCCCGCAAAACGTCCAGCTGCTGCTCGTAGCCATCTTCAAGTTCCGGCAGCTCCGGGGCGTCCATGCGGCAGAACAGCGCTGTCAGCTGCTCCTTGCCGTGATCCTTCCATGCCAGCTCCCGGCAGAAGCCCTGCGCGGCAAGCTGCTTTGCGCAGTCTGCCATGCCGGCGTACTCTGCGCACACCAGCAGCACTTTTTCCGCCTGTACGGCGGGCAGGGTGACCCACTGGGGGTCTGCCACCACCAGCAGCTCCGGGGCGCTTTGCACCACCGCAGTATTCATTTTACAAAAAGCTTTTTCCAGCAGCCCGCTGTCCTCCAGCACCTGTACGCTGCGGGGAGCCAGCTCCCGCACGATGCGCTGTGCCAGTGCACGGCAGCGCTCGGCGGCCTCCTGATTCTGCTTTTCCTGATCCAACTCCATGCTGATACTCCAATCCGTGCGCTTTTCCACGCAGTTATGTTTCCCGTTCATTTTTCACAAACGGATATAGTATACCAAATCTTGCGGCGTTTGAGAAGGTTTTTCCAAAATTTCAGTGAAACATGCTCAGCGGAACAATCCCGCCAGCCAGCCGAACAGTCCGCCGCTGCGGGTAGTGCTGGTACGGATCTTCGCCCCGGTGTAGTAGTGCTGCAGGATCTGCTTGTAGTTCATGCCCTCCTCGGCGGCGTAGCCCACTGCGCCGCACTGGCTCATGCCCACGCCATGACCATAGCCGTAGTAGGTCATGCAGGGGGTGCCGCTGGCATCGGTGCCGAAATCGAAGCAGTAGCGGGAGGAGACGAACTGGTTGATATACCGGTAGCTGCGTCCGTTGGACACCAGCGTGTTGTACTGCACAAAGCCGCCCAGATCCTTGTGGGTGGTGTCGGCGCTCTGGTAGGGCTCGCCGGTGCGGCTGTCGTTGTATTCTATATAGGTGTAGTCCTTGCCGATCACCCGGCGCAGCAGCTTGTGGTACTGCTCCTCGTAGGGGCTTTCCACGCTTTGCAGGTAGGGCACATCCGTGCCCCATGCGTCCAGACTGGCGCAGGTACCGTACACACCGGTCTGGGTGTTGTAGCCCGCACTGGCCGACCATACCGCATCGCACACGCTGCCGTTGTACACCAGTACCTCATCCTTGACCGCCTGCACCGCCTTGCGGATGGCATTGCGGGCAGAGGCCGGGATCTGATCGACCGGGGTATAGATCAGCGCATTGGTGGACGAGCCGTACTGCTTGTGATATTCCAGATAGGAGTGCACCGCCACCGCCTGCGCCTTCCACGCCTGCTGCGCGGCACTGGCGCTGACAAAGCTGCCAATGGAGCCAAGCTCGGTATAGGTGATGCCCACCAGACAGTCCTCAAGATCCAGCGTAACATTGCGCTTGAGCCCCTGCCCCTTGATGTTCAGGTAGGGCATGGTGATCTTATCCTTGGAGCCAAACAGCCAGCTGAGGCAGTTTTCGTCCTCTGCAGGGATCAGGGTGGTATCGGCCCCGCCGATGGTGGTGGCAGCCGAAGCCGCTGCCGCCGGGATGCAGACGCACAGCACCGCCGCCAGCAGAAAAGCCGCCGCGCGGCGGGCAAAAGAATGCAGATGTTTCAAAGTCCGGTTCCCTCCTTGTGGGTATCATTTACGTTTTGATCTGACCTTAGTGTAGCACAGCCCGCGCCGCCGGGCAAGAACCGGAGTCATGTATTTTACGCCATGCGGGACGATCTGAAAAAAGACGCAAACTTTCTCTTGATTTTGCCCAGGGAATCCGGTATAATAAAAGTCGTTCAAACCGATGCGCCGGTGTGTCGGAATGGCAGACGAGGGGGACTCAAAATCCGCTTCGTGATTTTTCTTGTCTGTACGAGAAATTCACGAGTGTGCGTTGAATTTTGAAGGTTTGTCGAAGCAGGATTTCTTACATCCCTCCTGAACATCCCTCCAATCTTCAGAAACCGGTACGAATGTCTCAAAATTGAATATCAGCCGATGTGGCGGAATGGCAGACGCAAACGACTCAAAATCGTTCGGGAAACCATGTGGGTTCGAGTCCCACCATCGGCACTTCATCATAAAACAGCTTAGGATCGAAAGATTTTAGGCTGTTTTTCTTTTTTGCCCATTTTTTATACTTTGGCGTTTTCTGGGAAGATATTGACGATTGCATTCGCCGAAGATACCTTACTGGAGAAATCCAGATGTGTATAAATGTTGCTTGTCGTGCTGATGTCGCTGTGCCCCAGCCACTCCTGAATCTCCTTCAGCTCACGCCATTGGCATAGAGCAGACTGGCGCAGCTATGGCGCAGATCGTGAAAGCGGATACGCTTCATCTGGTGTGCGACAGAAAATCCGGGAAATGTTGGCTCAGGAAATCGGGCCGAATCCGTTTTCCCATCGGGTCTACATAGATATAGTCAAGATAATCGGTGCAATAGCTTTTGCCGCAGACCTTCCGATTCTGCTCCTGCTCCTTTTTCATTTTATTGAGCATCTGCTCACAGGCAGGGATTAGGGGAAGTGTCCGGCAGCTCGACTTTGTTTTTGTCTTATCTCGTGCGATTTCTGTTAGCGTTCCGTTGACCTTTGCGGTCACAACCGTATGCTGAATGCTGATTTTCTTGTTTTCAAAGTCAATGGCATCCCATTTCAAGCCAACAACTTCACTGCGCCGCAGGCCGTAGAATGCAGCCATGATAACGCCAAACTCCGAAGGGTCACCTTGAATCGCTTTGAAAAGCTGCTCCAGTTCTTCACCGCTGTAAATCTCCGACTTGAACTTTTCCTTACGAGGACGTTCAACGCGATCTGCCGGGTTGGAACGGATCATGCCGATTTGAAAAGCGTACTGCAAGCATTTGCGGATGTTGGCGTGATAGTGAATGACGGTGTTTGCCGTAAGGCCACGATCCAACTCATGCTGGTAGAAGTCTTGGATGTATTTGGGATGCTGTTCCATATCCTGCAATGTATAGTGGAGCGGTTCAAAATATGGGACGATCTTGTGAACGATTGCTCTTTCATAGCTGGTATAGGTTGTGATTTCCACTCGTGACTTCATCATTTTCAACCAGTCCGTGATGAAGTCGGTGAAAAGTACCGGGGAGTTATCAAGGCAGGGGTCAACTTCTTTGATGGGGCTGACCTTCAGCCAATTATTGTCAACGGCATATTGTAGGGCATCGGTCAACTCCTTGTGCCAATCCAGAAGCTGCTGTACACTGGCCTCCTCCTGCTGACGCTCATAGCGGAAGAACGTTTCCAGATCGCGCGGAGAGAGTGCTTTCAAAGACAGCCGCTTCTTTTCAAAGTATGGGACAACTACTCTTCCCAGATCATAAGCATATCTGCCATAGGTTTCGGGCGGAAGGTTCATCACGCTTTCCCGAAGCCAGCGGTTCAGATATTCCGATACCGGCAGGTCGGAAACCTGCTGCATCGTTTCAGGGTTAAACTCTTTTTGTGTTTTACGCAACAGAGATTCAGCTCTTTTTTTGTTTCCTTTAACAGGAAGTCCTGTGCTGATGGATTTGGTTCTGCGCTTTCCATCTGTGTCTTTCCAGCTCAGAATCATCTGATACATACCGTTTTGTTCTCTTAAATGTCCGGCCACATTTGTCATAGTTATGCTCCTTTCTGTTCGCAGCCAAACGTCCTTTGCTTAGGCATCATAAGTTTAGAAGATTCTGGAGTGTTTTGCAAGGATGGCACAAGGGAGTTTGAAAGGTGCATCCCTCCAAGTTGCCGATCCTGATCGAGCAGGTACTCTACCACGCAGAGTTTTGGTATCTTATAGCTGCGTCCTACACGCGCCGAGTGGATCTTATTCTGCTTGACCAACAGATACGCATTCTTCCGGCAGATGCCAAGCATTTCCTGAAGAATTTCTACGGATACCACATCCGGGTAATCCTTGAACATCATCATGTACCGTTCCGTCTTGCGGTCGGGCTCTTCCTGAATCAAAGTGCAGGTTGCGATCTCGCTCATTCCTGTCCTCCTCTTTCTAGTTCAATATGTCAATTGTTTGCAAGAAAATACTATATGTAAAAGGCGATGGTCTTTTTCGGGTACCATCGCCCTTGCCAAAGGAGATATTTGAGCTTAGAATTTCATCGGCAGTGCATCTTTCCTGCACTTACCGTTGTAGGTGGTGTAGATGGGATAAACGTACCGCCGCCAGCCCGGAAGCTTGGCGGGGTTATCCCGGCTGATACGATAGAGCTCCATGGGATGGACTCCGCTCAGCGCACGGACAAGCCGCTCCTCGCTGTACTGCCCACGGTACAGCTGCACAAAGTACATCACGCCCCGCAGGACAGCCGCCCGGAAGGAATCCGGTCTGCCCTCCCACGCCGCCACGATGTGCCGCAGGGCTTCGCAGTAGATTTCTTCGCCCAGCTGGTCGTACAGCTTTAGCGCCGTGCCCACGCAGCTGATGCGGTAGTCGCTCAGCTGCATACTGTCGTAGTTGAGGGACAGCCCCACCCGGTTGGTGGCTGCGACAAACGCCTTGGAAGGCGCATCGCCGCCCACTACCTTGGCGCGCAGCTTGATGCCCGCCGACAGGGGGGCGGCGTGACCGTTCTGCTCCGCAAAGAGCAGGGCTTCCTGCTCCATCGTCAGGCCGGTGTAGACCTTGCAGAGGATCGGGCGGTCCGCGCCACCGTTGAGGAGGATGCAGCCCTCGATGGTGTGCTGCCCGTCCATCACATAGTACCTGCCGTTGCGGAAGCTGACCTTCGGTTCGTTAACGATGTACTCATTGAAGTCTCTGGCGATCAGCTCCACCCGCTTGCGCTCCACGCCCCGCTGGTAGATCTCGCGGGGATAGATCAGCTTGCTGCTGTGGATGACCGAAAGCTGGTACGGCGGGTTGATACCAATGAAAGTATTGTTTTCGTTCAGGCGCATCGCATTTCCTCCTTGATTCTCCAAATGTACTTCTCGGCTTCCTCTAAGATCTCAGCCACCTGCTGCTTCCGCTTCGGCTGGTGAGCAGGCTGGGATTGAAGGTGAAGCTGTATTCCAGCCGCTGGATCATGGCATGAACCGCGGATTGCAACTCGGTGTACAGCATCATGTCCTCGATGCTACCGGCGTTCTCAAAGGACGATTTGATGGGCGTATACGGATAGACAGGTGGTTTGCCATCCACCACCTCAGGCGGCGCGTAAAGCGCCGTAGAGCGCCGGATAGGCTCCATCTGCTGGATGCTGCCCATGGGGTTCAGCGCAAGGCTGATACGCACTGCATCATCCACCCTGCGCATCTCCTCTGGGGTCAGATGCCCCAGATACTTCAGCGCCCGGCTCTTGTCGATGGTGAAGATCTGCTCTGCCTGCACAACGGACGGCATATTCAACCCTGCGTTTTCCAACAGGCAGTGGGTCGGCTGGTTTACTTTCTTTTCCGCCTTGCTTGTCATGGTCGCAACGATCAGGGTCGGAGAGTGATAGTTGCCCACGTCATTCTGAAGAATGACGCCGGACGGTCACCGCACTGTTCCGAACCGGTGCTCGCCCCGAAATGGGTGAAGAAGATGTCTCCGCGTTGGAATTTCCAGTTTTGCTGCAAATTGTACCTCCATGTTGTTATGTGCAAAGCCCGCTGCCGGATGTTCCGCAGCGGGCTTCGTTTAAGGTATGGTGGTATGGTTGGGTCAGCGGTGCATGACTACATAATCGTAGCCGCGCCGCATCTGGCAGACGGTGCAGGTGTCCATGCTCCGGTCTGCGCTGGGTACAAGTGCGATCTTGAATGCCTTTGCATCCACAAAGTGCCGCAGACAGGTACCGCAGAGGGTGCGGATGGACTTGACCATCTCAGGGGTCAGCTCCATCTCCTCGTAGATCTCCTGCTCGCGCACCGTGGGGTTCAACTCATCCATAAAAGTGTCCTCCTATATGTATCAAAGTGGATATTCGGATAAAGAATAAATTGGGATACGTAAAAAACGGAAACTGCCGGATGCGCAAAAACGTACCCGGCAGTTCCCGGATCAATATGATTAAAGGTCTCGCATATTCGCCCTCGGCCCCCTGCGAGTGGGGCATAAACATCTGGCAGCGGACTTGTACCGCTTCATTGGCATTTCAGCCACCCCGTCTGCTTTGTGACCGGGCCGCGAATTACGGAAGTATCATTATCGGAGTACCAGATGACGGAACTATTCAGTTTTCAAGGTTCATGAGGTCGGACGTTTTTCCCTGCGGCGAGTGCCGCTTGGAAATTGTCCCTTCACTTGGTAGGCATCGAGAAGGTCAATTCGTAGCATTGAAATTGAAGTTTTTCAAAAATTTAGTAATTCTCTTGATTTTGATACTAATAGTTGGCTGCGACACCCCCAACACTTTAGAAATTTCAGTGACGGTGTAGCCCTCATAGGTGTAGAGCGTCAAAAGTTTGAGATCGTCTTCCGATAACTTTTCAAAAGCAGACAGCAACCGCTCATTCTCTATTTCGCCAATCCATCCAAAGCGACTCTTGGTTTCGCGGTAGGTATCCGTTACCGTGATCGCAGCCTCATATTGCTTAAGATCCGCTGCTTTCCTTGCGTCAACGTAATCTTCGCCAGCACAGACTGCCACCGTGTTGGCATCATAGGCGCGTTCACTGTTCAGAACGCCCAGATCAAACTCATACATCGCCTGAATTGCCTCTTCGCTCATTCCGGCTTCGCGGTACTGCACACGGAGTTGCTCCCACTTTGCGTTCAGCTTGCGACGTTCATTACCATTATTGAAACTCATGTGTAACCTCAAATTTTCGATAAAGCGTTAAAAGTCAAAAATTTGGAAGGCTAACGATAATCACCGCAGGGGTTCACAGCCATGCGCTGCTTGTAGCCGGAGATTTTCTTCTCCAGCAGCTTGTCCACGCAGTTCATCATGTCAGTCATTTTCGTGTCCTTTCCCTCGGACTCAGGGAGGGGAAGGATACCGATGACGGAGACTGGATAGGGGGTTCACGCCGTGCACTGAACCAGCCTGCAAAACGCAAAAAGGCCCGATTCCAGAGATGGGAGGCACACCCATAGACCGGTCGTTCTACCGCAGCAGACAGCGTCTGCCGCTGGTAAAACTCCGTTATGGTATCCTTAACCCTCTCTAGAATCGGGCCTTACGATATTATTTTTTGTTCTTAGAACTTGCCTTTTTGGGGGTTCGTCCTTTGAACTGACTACATGATAACCGAGAACACCTCAAATCACCAGTTCATCAGATGAGCTCTAAAAAGCAACACACAAAGCATCGTTATTTCGTACTTTTATAAAAAACGCCGTCATGTCAGATGCTCTTATGCAGCCTTACTGCGCCGTTTTATTACCGTTTAGGGCTCACTTTTTGAGCCCCTACCTCAGAAAAAATTTCAAAAAAAGAGGCGACCAGACCGTTTTATGGTCCAATCGCCTCATAGGTATATTCTGTTGTGTCCGCATTAACAAGCAGTTTTGAGTGGCGCACATCCACATGCTGCAAGGCAGACATTGACTTGTTCGATGCCCTCTTTGTAATACTCCGTCAGAATCATCTGATAGACAGTATTCTTTTGATTGTTGAAATCCAGCGTGATTCCGCACATCCTCAATAAATCACCGCTTACAAGTGGCGGAAGGTGCAGTGCCACCGAGATGGCAACGATCTGCTCCACACTTGCATCCTGTCCTGCACGAAGCCGCTTTACCGTAGATACAGAGAGCCCAGACTCTGACTCCATCTGTTCCACAGACATATCCCGGTCGTTCATCAGCAGCTTCAAGGCCTCTCCAAACCCTACCCCCGAAATCGTTCTGCGTATTGCCAACGACCATTGAACTTCCTCCGCAAACGCAACTGCAGCTGCCAACCCCTGTTCGGCAGTTTTCTGCGGCAACTGACGGCAAACCGAGTTGGCACTGACGGTTTCCACCTTGGTATCCGTATTCTTATGTACACCAGATGCCACCTCGGTTCACCTCCTTCCATACTGCAAATGCAAACAAAAAAAAGACCGGAGCGACTAAGACTCAGTGACTTGTTACAAGTACACTATCCTAGCTTCTCCGGTCTTTGTATATACAAAGATTCCGATTGCGAAGTCAGATTGAATTGAAATAACAGTCCAATTCTCGAATGAGCATACTTATCCCCTTACATAATTCACAAAAGCAGTTATTTTAGAGTTATCTACCTAGAGTTTTTATAATCCTGTAAAAAATCCCGTTACTATTGCTTTTCTAATTATGTATTTTGGATCCGTATACCTTAAATTCAGAGATCCGTTTCAGCTTTTACCAATCGCATATATCTTTTCGCTGAAACCCACAGACTGCTTATATTATTACTGTTTCAATTCAGAGTATTGACGCTTCGCATTTTCGGCTTTCCTTTCTGTTCAATTATGTTGTATTGCATTTACACTATGGAATCGAATGATGGGTCAAAGCCTCCTTTGGGCTCAAATCCCATGGTGATTATAGCACCAAAATTATCCAGCGTAAATACCTTTTCGACATCTTTGGACAGAGTCCCAAAGTCGACCTCCCATTTTTGTGCAAGTTCACTTGTGCACCCCTATAAAGCAAAAAGCCGGAATAGACTCCTAAAATCCGAAATAATTTCAGATTTTTTGAAAGTCCACCCCGGCTTACTACGCGTTCTGAGCAGCACCAAACAGGCAGCAATTCAGTTTTAAACTGGCTCACACGGTCTCCCGATAAGCCAAGTGTGCAGATTCGCATCTGGCTCTTCTTGTCCTTGTCCTCAAACAGTGCAAATGAGCCGTGTATCCTTCTCCGGCAGGGAGTTGAACACACGGCTCATCATTTTAGGTTCAGAATCTCAAGAAGCTCGACAATCCTGTGCCGTCTCTCGGGACAGTGAAGCATTTCCTCTTTCCCTTAAGTACTCGTTCACCTCATCAATTGACCTCATATACATACAGTTAAGAATCATCAAATGTGCTAGCTGTTCTTTGGTCGCAGCCAAGCTAAAACCCGCTTTTGCTATGAGCGCAAACGAAAGCCATGGAGGAAGGTGCATAGCAACGCATAGTGCAACCACGTTTTTCTCAGAAAAACTTTCAACCTTTCCATTTCTGTAGCGACCAATCGTTGACTCTGATACCTTTGATGCAAAGGCCAGCGCCTCTTGCGTAAATCCGAAGCGTGTCATCACATATCGTAGTGCTTCCGGGAAGCAAGCAGGCATATTCGCTAACACCTTGTTTTCTTCTTTAGCCCTCTCATTCTCAGACAGCCTTCCCTCCGGTCTATAATATGATAGTAGTTTTCGATCTCTGTTTGATTTTTTTCAGCATGCGAGGGCATCCAAATCCCTCCCACGTCCGAAACTACTCAAGGTAGCCTCAAACGTGGGAGGAATGGGCATAGCGATGCTCATTGGATCAGTAGTCAAACCCGCAGTCGCGCGACTGGCCTTTTGGGCTCTATTAACCCATAGCATATGCAATTGCGCATAAATCTGTGCACACTTAGCCTTTCTAATGCGTCTGATCAGTCTCGCATCCTTCCAATTCGAGAATTCTTTCATAAACGCACTGATACTCCACAGAATCCGGTGCCAGATCATCAGCAATATGAAGCAATGACTGAATCCTCTTATTGATTCTGTTCTTTTCTTGCTTCAAACATAATAGGCTGACTGCTTTAGCAACTGCCTCGATAGCTGATGAAAGTGTTGAATCTTGACAAATGATGTACATTTGCACATTCACCTGCCCTTTTCATGTAGTACGGTAAACCGCCAGTTTTATTATATCACATTCCATCTTAAAACAAAATATGTCTCGTTTTCTTATCGCTTCGCCATCTTCTCTTTAACCTCGTCTGGCACGTCGATCAGGCCAAATCGGTAGAACAGACCATAGATATACGACACACCCCGGATATCTCCCAGCGCCTTAGGTCTGTCCACTACCTCTCCAATTTTACCGATATTGTGATACGCCAGCAGCACAGAACTCCAAGCAAGGCTCTTGCTGTCCTCTCTGCGGTCGATCCACAGTTCCTTGGTGAATTCATCTTCCCTGCCCTTCTTCAGCGTATATGTAAAAGGCAAGCCGGACATCGTCTTGAACTTGTATCCCCGAAAAGCCACCACACACTTCCAGAGGTTTTCTTCGCAGGGATCCTTTTTCAGCACAACCACAGCTCGGTAGTGTCGCTGCCGCTCTGCCCCTGCACTGATATTCGCCGCTTCAGCTTCCTCCGGGAAGTACACGCCTTTCTCATACGGCAGATAAGAGGTCACCGAGGGGCGGGACAGCTGCAAAGCGGACATAGTGGAGGTGACAGCAGCAGAATAACTCTGCGTTTCTCTGAGGGTATTAAAAGGTCTGTTGGACGAGCTTTGCCGTGTCCGACTCGTAGACCCCGGCTGTGATGAGCAGCTTCCGAACCTTGATGGGGTTGAGGGACAGGACGTCTGCAATGGCTTGCAGGCTCATTTTGTCCGTATAAAGGTCAGCGGCAGCTTTCATCTGCTGTGCCAAGTTCTTGGCTGCACTGTACTCTGGTTTTGATGGCTTACGACCACCGCCGGGCTTGCGCTTACGGCGCGCGCGTGTATTGCCACTGATTTTCGCCTCGTTTTTATTTCTGTCACAAACTATATATTGTGCTCAAGAATATGCCGTATGAACTTCTGGAGTTCAGTCCACACGGCGCTAACACCTTGTCTCACATTTTTTTGCTGGTTAGTCCGAGTGCGCAATCATTTTTATATTATCTACCGAAAACTGTTCTTCCGCTACTTTAACGGCTTGTATTGCGCTGTACAAATAGCCCTCTGCTTCTTCGAGATGCTTTTTACCTTCACCATTATAACCGCGTAGTTCTAGTACCGTTGACCGTATTGGGTCAGAGATTTCCTTATATTTGATTGGCAATTCATTAACGCAATGTGTTAAAGTTGTTACTATCACTGCATTTTTTTCTTCGAATATTGTCCCCCGATATCCACTCTGTCCATGTTTTTCTAATAGCCAATTCAGGTTTTCTTGCTGACCTTCTAGTTCTTTAAAAATCTTTTTAAGTAGCTCTTGCTCTTGGAGTCTTTTCAGCTCATTCATGGCATCTATAGAAGAATTCACTTTGCTTTTAACTTGCATAATCTGCCAAATCGTTATCGCTAAAGCCACAATTCCAAATAGATCCGCAGCCAACCCAATCCAATTCCAAAATGTTTTGAATTGAGAGAAGCCAAAAAAGCCATTAACCATTCACCCATTTTCACTCTTTAAAAATTTATATTTTGGCATATCTCCATACAGAGCCGGAAAAACTTCTTCCCAACGGTGTTCATCCATAAACGCTCTAGCAATATATTCACACATGTGGTAATCTTCATGACACTCAGGAACAATTCGGAACATCTCCGTCTCAAATGTGCCATGATTTACACTTTCCTTATTATCCAGCTTTTTTCTGTATGCCTCCATCAAATCCATAATCTTTTTGTATTGTTTACGGTCAATTTCATATTCAAAAAGCAATCTGGTCAAATCAGTGTTTTCAAATAAAAGTTCCTGCCGGAACTCAATGTAATCAAGACGCTTATCAAGCTCATCGAAGTGTCTCATGCTGTGTTCCTCCAATTCATAAAATACAATATCTGCATCTTCGCCACAGCACCTTTTACTGTGTTGCCTGCCGCTCACCGCGTAGAGGTGTGCAAAGTTTCGAGTGGCAAAACCGTGAAAAATTCCCCACGGTTCAAATATAACCCTTTAAAAACTAGTTTTCAAGGGCACAGGTGAAATATACATCAACCCGGATTGCAGTATCAAGGCTGCATTCAGACAGCGTAGCCCTTGCTCTTGATGACCTCCACGACCTGAGAGGCATATTTCTGGCAGGTGTCGTGGTCGGGAGCCTCCACCATCACACGCACAACAGGCTCCGTGCCAGACTCGCGCACCAGAATGCGGCCGGTATCGCCCAGTGCCTCGGCTACGGCCTTGACTGCTGCCTGAACTGCTTCGTCATCCTGTGCAGCTTTTTATCAGTGACACGAACGTTTTCCAGCACCTGCGGTAGATCTTCAGTGGCTCTGCCAGCTTGCTCATGGGAACTTTCTTTGCAAGCATGACTTCCATCATTTTCAGGCTGGTCAGAATGCCGTCACCGGTGCTGGCATACTTGGAGAAGATGATATGCCCGCTCTGCTCACCACCGATACGGCAGCCGTTCTTGGCCATGTACTCGTAGACATACTTGTCACCCACTGCGGTCTTAGCGTAGCCGATGCCCTGCTCGTCAAACGCCTTGTACAGACCAAAGTTGGACATGACCGTGGTAACAACAGTGTTTGTCAGCAGCTTGCCACGCTCCTTCATGTAGCAGCCGTAGATGTACAGGATGTGGTCGCCAGTGATAACATTACCCTTTTCATCCACACACAGGCAACGATCAGCATCGCCGTCATAGGCGAAACCAACATCCAGACCCTTCTCTACCACGAACTTCTGCAAGCCCTCAATGTGAGTAGATCCAGCATTGTTATTGATATTCGTACCGTTGGGCTGTGCATTGATGACGTAGGTGTCAGCACCCAGCGCATCGAACACAGACTTAGCGATATTCCAGCTTGCACCGTTGGCGCAGTCCAGACCAACCTTCACGCCCTTGAAGGAGTAGATGCCCAGGCTGATCAGGTAGCCCATGTAGCGGTTACGGCCTGCCACATAGTCCACGGTGCAGCCGATATGCTCACGGTGGGCAAAGGGCAGTTCCGGCCAATCCTTGTCGAACACGTGGAGCTTGCCGTCGATGTAGTCCTCCACCAGCAGCAGGGTCTCCTCCGGCATTTTCTCACCGTAGCAATCGATCAGCTTGATACCGTTATCATAGTACGGGTTGTGGCTGGCAGAGATCATGATGCCGCAATCAAAGTCGTCCACGCGGGCAATATAAGCTACAGACGGCGTAG
>ENA-OQEN01000750-OQEN01000750.1-human-gut-metagenome-genome-assembly--contig:-NODE-750-length-13422-cov-5.640542_pt1 | contig 13422 bp, 22 predicted proteins | sample MGYA00242791_ERZ504627 | MGnify/ENA primary metagenome ERZ504627 (study PRJEB26092, sample SAMD00036316) | human gut metagenome | host: Homo sapiens | study: EMG produced TPA metagenomics assembly of... | reverse complement strand
GCTTGTCGTTCACGTGATTCCTCTCCGGTCATGATAATGGGCAGGGCAAGCCCCGGCGCAGCGGCGCCGGGGCTTGGGGATTGCTTGAAATTCCGATCACTCCACCACGGCAGCGCCTTGACCACGGCGGCGCACCGGGGGCACAGGGTGTCGTGACCGGCCACGGTGCCCACGCTGGAGAGCACCTTCCAGCAGCGGGCGCACTTGACGCCCCGGGCGGGAGCCACGGTGACGGTCAGCTCGTTGCCCACGGTGACCCGTACCTGGACACGATCAGCAGATCCGCCAGGGTATCCGCGTCCATGTCCGCCAGGAAGGCATCCTCGGCGGGAACGGTGACATCCACCTCCGCCTCCAGGCTCTTGCCGATGGTCTTGTCGGCCCGGGCCTGCTCCAGCGCACCGTTGACGGCGGTGCGGACAGTGGCGATCCTTGCCCAGCGGTCCATGGCGTCCTCCGGCAGAGCATAGCCCTCATAGGGCTGCACCATGCAGTTGAACAGGACGCTGCGGCTGTCGTCGGCACTGCGGTGGGGCATAGCCAGCCAGATCTCCTCGCAGGTGAAGGCCAGGATGGGGGCAAACATCCGGGTCATGGCGTCCAGGATCAGGAACAGGGCGGTCTGGGCGCTGCGGCGGCTGGCGCTGTGCTCGCCGTCGCAGTACAGGCGGTCCTTGATGATATCGAAATAGAAGGAGCTCAGGTCCACCACGCAGAAATCGTTGATGGCGTGGGACACGGCGTGGAACTCGTAGGCATCGTAGCTGTCGAACACCCGGCGGATGAGGCTGTTGAGCCGGGTAACGGCCCAGCGGTCCAGCTCCTGCATCCGGGCGGGGGCCACCAGCTCCGTCTCCGGATCGAAGCCCGTCAGGTTATCCAGGCAGAACTTGGCCGTGTTGCGGAACTTCAGATAGTTCTGGGACAGCTGCTTGAAGATGTCGTCAGAGCAGCGGACGTCCACGTGATAGTCGGAGGAGCCGGCCCACAGGCGCAGCAGGTCCGCGCCGTACTTGTTGAAGATCTCGGCGGGGTCCATGCCGTTGCCCAGGGACTTGTGCATGGCGCGGCCCTGACCGTCCACGGTCCAGCCGTGGGTCAGGCACTCCTTGAAGGGGCCCCCGCTCCAGCGCGCCCACGGCCACCAGCAGGGAGCTCTGGAACCAGCCGCGATACTGGTCCAGACCCTCGATATACATGGTGGCGGGCCAGAAGCCTGGGTGCGCTCCATAGAGGCATAGTGGGTGGAGCCGGAATCGAACCAGCCGTCCAGGGTGTCGCTCTCCTTCTCGAAGCCTGCGGCCTTGCCGCAGTGGGGGCAGGTGAAGCCCTCCGGCAGCATGTCCTCCGCCTCCATCTCGAACCAGGCGTTGGAGCCTTCTTTTCAAAGAGGCCCGCGATGGCGTCGATGGTCTCGTCGGTGCAGATGGGCTTGCCGCAGTCCTTGCAGTAGAACACCGGGATAGGCAGGCCCCAGCGGCGCTGGCGGCTGATGCACCAGTCGGTGCGCTCCAGGACCATGGAGCGCAGGCGGTCCTTGCCCCAGGAGGCACCCAGCGCACGTCCTCGCAGGCGGCGATGGCGTCATCCTTGAAGGACTCCACGGAGCAGAACCACTGGGGAGTGGCACGGAAGATGATGGGCTTCTTGCAGCGCCAGCAGTGGGGATAGCTGTGGACGATCTCCTGGCTGGCAAACAGGACCCGGCGTCCTTCATATCCTGGAGGATCACGGGGTTGGATTCCTCGGTCTTCATGCCGGCGTACTTGCCGGCATAGTCGGTGTGGCGGCCCTGGTCGTCCACGGGCACCACCATGTCCATGCCGTAGCGCAGGCAGGTCTGATAGTCGTCGGCGCCGAAGCCGGGGGCGGTGTGGACGCAGCCGGTACCGGAGTCCATGGTGACATAGTCCGCCAGCACCAGGCGGCTGGTCTTGGGCAGGAAGGGATGGCTGGCCAGCATGTTCTCGAAGAAGGCACCGGGGTGGGTCTCCACGATCTCATAGCGGTCGAAGCCGCCGACGCCCATGACCTTCTCCGTCAGGGCCTCCGCATGATATACAGCTCGTCGCGGCCCTCCGGCTTGACGACGGCGTAGCTCTCCGCCGGGTTCAGAGCGATGGCCAGGTTGCCGGGCAGGGTCCAGATGGTGGTGGTCCAGATGACGAAGCTGAGCTTGCTCTTGTCCAGGTGGGGGAGCTTGCCCAGGTCGTCGTGCATGGGGAACTTCACATACACCGTGGTGCAGGGGTCGTCCTGATACTCGATCTCTGCCTCGGCCAGGGCGGTCTCGTCGTGGGGGCACCAGTACACGGGCTTGAGGCCCTTGTAGATGTGGCCGTTTTTGTACATCTTGCCGAACACCCGGACCTCCCGGGCCTCAAAGCCCGGGTCCATGGTCTTGTAGGGGTGATCCCAGTCGGCCACCACGCCCATGCGCTTGAAGCCCTCCCGCTGCACGTCGATATAGTGGTCGGCGAACTCGTGGCAGGCGGTGCGGAAATCCGCCACGCTCATGGCCTTGTGGTTGAGCTTGTTCTGCTTGATGATGGCGGACTCAATGGGCATGCCGTGGTTGTCCCAGCCGGGGATATAGGGGGTGTAGTACCCGCGCATGGCATAGCTGCGGTTGATGAAGTCCTTCAGGGCCTTGTTCAGGCGTGGCCCATGTGCAGGGCGCCGTTGGAGAAGGGAGGGCCGTCGTGGAGGGAGAACAGGGGCTTGCCCTCGTTCTTCTTCAGCAGCTCGTTGTAAAGGTCCAGCTGCTCCCAATAGCGCAGCATCTCCGGCTCCCGCTTGGGCAGGCCCGCCCGCATGGGAAAGCCGGATTTCGGCATATTCAGCGTCTTTTTGTACTCCATGTGTTACCTCCGTATACGAAAATTGTATTTGAAAACCAATAAAAAAGCGGCCCTTGTCTCTGTAAGAGACAAAGGCCGTGAAAAACCTCTGCGGTACCACTCTTATTGCCGCGAAAACGCGGCCGCTCCGCCCCACCATCCGTGGGCGAGGATGATAACGGCCCTCCGCCGTCCGCACCTAATCCGGGTATGCCGTTTCAGCCGGATGCTCCGGGGTGATATTCGCCGCTTCGCCCGTGACCGCCTTGCACCGAAACGGCGGCTCTCTTGGCATCGGGAAGGAGCGCTACTGGTCCCCATCACTGCATTTGCACTGGATCACCACATAATATAGCCACTTTTCCCGGTTTTGTCAACGGGAAAATAGGGAAAATTCACTTTTTCCGCACGGAGCGAAAAAAATCCGACAGAACCCGGGCGCATTCGGCCTCCAGCACGCCGCCCACCAGGACGGGAGGGTGAGGGAAATCCTCCATAAACAGATTCATGACCCCGCCGCAGGCGCCATCTCCCGGTCCCGGGCCCCAAAGTACACCCGGCTGACTCGTGCGTTGAGAATGGCCCCGGCACACATGGGGCAGGGCTCCAGAGTCACATACAGCGTGCAGCCGTCCAGCCGCCAGGTTCCCAGGGTCCGGTTGGCTTCGGCCATGGCCTCCATTTCCGCGTGGGACCAGGCGGCCTGGCGCTCCTCCCGCCGGTTGCGGCCCCGGCCCACGATCTCGCCGTCCCGGACGATGACGCAGCCCACCGGCACCTCCCCGGCGGCGGCGGCCTCCCGGGCCAGGTCCAGCGCCTGGCGCATGTATCCTCGTGCATTTCGCGCACCTCCCCGGAAAAATGTTCCTGTCCCCTGATTAAAGCCTGTCATATCTGTCCAAAATAACCGTACAATAGCCATCAGGAGGTATCGCCATGAAAAACAAGGACACGGCCTCCCCCACCCTGGGGGACCTGCGGCAGGAGCTGTATCAGACCAACCAAGCCCTGCGCAACGCCTATGATAAGTTCAATTACGTCACCGCCCCGGAGCTGGTAGAAGCCAGCATTTACGAGATCAACGCCCTGAAGGCCCGCAGCGACTATCTGCTGCGGTGCATCAAGACCAGCTGGGGGAGGGCCCCTGCGTGGCGGCGTCCTCCGTGAAGGGAGGGACTGTGTGTCCGTCTTAGAAAAAGCCGCCCTGGGCGTGGGGGCGCTGTTTATCCTGCTGGGGGTGCTGCGTCTGACGAAAAGCCCCCTGAAAACGGTATTCCGGGTAGCGGGCAACGCGGCCCTGGGCTTTGGTGCCCTGTGGCTCCTGGGCCGCACCGTTCCCGGGCTGCACCTGGGCCTGAACATGTTCAACGCCCTGGTGATCGGGGTGCTGGGCCTTCCCGGCTTCGGCCTGCTGCTTCTGCTGCAGTGGGTGCTTACATAGGGGCATCCTGCGGGGCGGACAGAATTGTCCGCCCCGCAGGCATTCTCCCCGGGACGCTCCATAGGGGCCGACGACTCTGCCGGCCCTATCTCTTCGGGCTATCGCATGTCGAAAGCGCAATATCCTGTGCTAAAAATGCAATTTCTTGTTGATTTTCCGCATGCGGGCCGGGTCCATCTTACACACCCGGCGGTCGAAGGTCACCAGGCCGTTGACCTCGTCCTCCACGTCGGACAGCTGGGTATACACCGCCGCCGACAGGCCCTGGCTTTCGATCAGGGCAGGACCTCCGTTTCATACAGGCGCTCCACCGCGTCCATCCAGCTGCCGCATGGTCATACATGCGGTAGCCGAATTTTTTGTCCGAGGCCAGGTGTCCCGGGCATTGCAGGCTGTAGCCCCCGAACTCCGTCAGGGCCAGCACCCGCCGTCCGTCCCCCCGCAGGCGCACGGGGCGGTAGTACACATGGCGGCTTTTCAGGTCGCCGCCGCCCTGGTCGTGCCAGCCGGAGGCATGGTCGATGGGCCGGGTGGGGTCCATGGCCCGCAGCCGGTCTGCGACCTCCAGGGCGCTGAACTGGCCCCAGCCTCGTTGAAGGGCACCCACAGACCCAGGACACGCAGTTATACAGCAGGCCCACCGTGTCGGCCATGTCCCGCAGGAACTGCTGCCGTCCAGGCTCCCCGGCCCGGCCCAGCCGGGCCGACGGCGCGTCATGCAGGTGCAGGCCCAGAAAGGGCAGCACCTGCATGGTCAGGGTCCGCCATCCCTCGAAGCAGGATACCATGTCCTGCCAAACGATCATCCCCAGCCGGTCGCAGTGATAGTACACCGCAGGGGCTCGATCTTGATGTGCTTGCGCAGCATATTGAAGCCCATGTCCCGGGCGGTCTGAATGTCCCAGACCATGGCCTCATCCGCCGGAGGGGTGTACAGCCCGTCGGACCAGTAGCCCTGGTCCAGCAGGCCCGACTGGAAGCAGGGTTGGCCGTTCAGAGCCAGCACCGGCGGCCTTGATGCTCCATAACGGAGAATTTCCGCATACCGAAGTAGCTTTCCACCGGTCGCCGGAGGCAGCGTCACCTCCAGATCGTACAGATACGGGTCCTCCGGGCTCCAGGGGCGGAAGTGCTCCGCCGGAATGGGGCACACGCCCAGGCCCTTTTCATCGGCCCAGCTGCGGGCAACGACCCGCCCGCCGCACAGCACCGTGACCCGGGCTCCTGCCGGGTCCTCCGCCCGGACGGCGTACCGCAGGCATTTCCCGTCAAAGTCCGGGGTCAGGCGCAGGGAACGGACGTAGTTGTCCGCTGTACTCTCCAGCCACACCGTCTGCCAGATGCCGGATTGGGCGGTGTACCAGATGCCGCCCCGGTCCGTACGCTGCTTGCCGAAGGCGTGGACACCGCCCTCCGGGTCGTCGGTGACGGCCACAGTCAGCCGGTTTTCCCCAGGGACCAGGCGCCGGTAATGTCCAGGGTGAAGGGCAGATAGCCCCCCTCATGGCCGCCCACAGGCCGGTCGTTCACCAGCACCCGGCAGCACTGGTCCACCGCGCGAAGTGCAGCAGCACCCGGTCCCGGCGGAAGCCCTCCGGCAGGGTGAACGTCCGCTCATACCACAGCGTTTCCCCGCTTTGCAGCCGGAAATCGCAGCCGGACAGCAGGCTCTCCGGCGAAAAGGGCACCAAGATTTTTCCGCTGCGGCGGCGGGAGTATTCGTCCCCGTCCTCCACGGTGTAATCCCACAGGCCGTTAAGACAGAGATAACTGTCCCGCCGCAGCTGGGGCCGGGGATACTCCGGCAGAGGGCAGGTCCTGTCGAGCTGCTCTCCCCAGGGGGTGTAAAGCGCCGTCATTTTACCGTCTCCTTCCGCTTCAGCAGAGCCGCCGGAATGGCCAGCAGCACCAGGGCGGCGGCTGCCGCCAGGAAAATTTCCGCTGTGGGCACCTGCTTTACGGTGCCCAGATCCTCGTAGGTCATGCCGGTGCCCCGGATCACCGCTGCGCCGATATACGGCCCCGTGACCATGGGCAGCAGCACCTGGAATACGATGCGGATACCCTGGAACAGGCCGGCCTTTCCGGCGGGGGTATAGTCCCGGATGAGCCATTGCAGCAGGCAGAGATCACCATGCCGCCGCCCAGCATCACGATGCCCGCCGCCAGCACGAACCACTGGCTCCGGGCAAAGTACATCAGCACCAGCCCCGCAAAGCCCACGATCCCCGCCGGGATCAGACAGTGGAGCTTCCCCAGCCGGTCAATGGGCCGCCCGGCCAGCACCGACAGCGCAGAGCTGACGATCAGCACCCCGGCCAGCAGGAACGTGTAGTCCGTGATGCCCAAAAACCGCTGGATATAAATAATGAGATACGGCATATACACCTGCTGGCTCATGCAGTACACCCCCAGCGCCGCCAGGGACAGATACAGCCGCGGGTTGTCCCGGACAACGGCGGGACGGAAGCCGTACAGAATGTTGGAGAATGTGGTCCCCTGGCCCCGGGGCAGGTCCGGCTCCCGGATGAAAAAGAAGCCCAGCACGCCGCCCAGCCCCGTGACGCCGCCTACGATCAGGAAGAACAGCCGCCAGCTTCCCGCCTGGGTCAGGCCGTCCAGAGCGCCGAACACTACCAGCATAGCCACAAGCGGCATGATGGCCAACACCGTCTCCACCCGGCCCCGGTTTTCCGGCACGGTGACGTCGGTGACCCAGGCGTTGAAGGCTGCGTCGTTGGCGGTGGACCCGAAGAAGGTCATAACGCAGTCCAGCACCACCACCAGCACCGCCGCGCTGTGGGCGGCAGCAGCCACGGGGCTGCTTTTGATCAGGGCAAAGGCCCCGATGCTGACGCCCCACAGCAGATAGCCCGCCACGATAAAGGCCTTCCGCCGCCCCAACCGGTCGCTGAGAGCCCCATCACCAGGGTGGTGACGGTGGCGGTGACGGCGCTCCAGGCCACCATGGCCGCGATCATGGACGTGTCCCCGGAGATGGTGTTGTACAGGAACACATTAAAGTACATGTTCTCAATGACCCAGGCGATCTGACCCACCAGACCGAAGGTCAGCAGCGCCGCCCAGGTGCGGCCGCCCAGCTTTGCTTTCATATCACCGCTCCTCCTCGTGAAGATTCCACCCGTACAGGGGATACCGTTGGAGACTGCCGAACAGCTTCTGCTTGATATCCGGATACCGGCCCTCCAGCCCGGCGATGAGCTCCTTCACCTCCTGACGGCGGCTGTGGCCGTTGGCGGGGCAAGGATTGTGCACCACCGGCAGCCGGAGCCGCTGAGCCGCCCGGCGGATGTCCTCCTCCCGGCAGTACAGCAGGGGGCGGATCTGGGTAATGCCGGTGCGGTCCAGGTAGGTCACCGGCTGGAAGCAGCCGATGCGCCCCTCGAACAGCAGGTTCATCAGCAGCGTCTCGATGGCGTCATCATAGTGATGGCCCAGGGCGATCTTCCGGATGCCCAGGTCCGTAAGGGCCGTGTTCAGGCTGCCCCGCCGCAGCTTGGCGCACAGGGAGCAGGGGTTCTTCTCCTTCCGCTCATTGAACACAATGTCGTATACCGGCACCTGGATGCGGGTATAGGGCACGTCCAGCTGCCGGCACAGGTCCGCCACGCGTCGAAGCACATACCCGGGGTGCCGGTCTCCAGGGTGATGGCGTGAACGGTGAAGGGAATGGGATAAAAGGCCCGCAGCCGGGCCAGCGCGGTCAGCGTCACCAGGCTGTCCTTGCCGCCGGATACGCCCACGGCCACCGTGTCCCCCGCGTCGATCATGCGGTAATCCTCCACGCACCGGCGCACCTGTCCCAAAAGCTTCTGCATGTGACATCCCTCCCAGGGTCGGAAAATAAAATTGCCTTTTGAGAAAATAAGAGCTATTCAGAGAAAGCAAGAGAAAATGCCAGATGTTTTTATCATAAATTAAAATGCTGTTGACAATCTCCCCGGGATATGCTATAAGTATCCTTGCGCGTTCGGCGCGTTTCTCTCCCTCATCATAGCAAGGGAGCCTGAAAAAGTAAAGCAATACATTCTATAAATTGGAGGAAAAACACCATGTCCACTTATATGGCAAACAAGGCCACCATTGAGCGCAAGTGGTACGTCGTTGATGCCGCCGGCAAGCCCCTGGGCAAGACCGCCGTCATCGTGGCCGACCTGCTGCGCGGCAAGGGCAAGCCCACCTACACCCCCCATGCCGACTGCGGCGATAACGTCATCGTCATCAACGCCGGCAAGGCCACTCTGTCCGGCAACAAGATGGAGCAGAAATATTACCGCACCCACTCCGGCTGGATCGGCGGCCTGAAGGAGACCAAGTATCGCCTGCTGATGCAGGACAAGCCTGAGCTGGCCATGCGCGTGGCCGTCCGCGGTATGATGCCCCGCAACACCGTTACCAAGGATTCCCTGAAGCGCCTGCACATCTATGCCGGTGAGCAGCACATCCACGAGGCTCAGAAGCCCGAGCTGGTCAAGTAAGGAGGAAAAGAAACATGTATCAGTCCAAGAATCCCTATCTGTACGGCACCGGCCGTCGTAAGTCCTCCGTGGCCCGTGTGCACCTGTTCCCCAACGGCACCGGCTCCATCACCATCAACGGCCGCGACATCGACGATTACTTCGGTCTGGAGACCCTGAAGATGGTGGTCCGTCAGCCCCTGAACGCCACCGATACCCTGGGCAAGGTGGACATCGTTGCCACCGTGGAGGGCGGCGGCGTTTCCGGCCAGGCCGGCGCTCTGCGCCATGGCATCAGCCGCGCCCTGCTGCTGGTGAACCCCGAGTTCCGTCCCATTCTGAAGAAGGCCGGCTTCCTGACCCGCGATCCTCGTATGAAGGAGCGCAAGAAGTACGGTCTCAAAGCAGCTCGTCGCGCTCCGCAGTTCAGCAAGCGATAAAAAGTTATCTTTTTCCCCGGAAAGCTTCGGTTTTCCGGGGTTTTCTTTCGACTTTTGTTACAAAACATTGACATACCAAAATCCAAGGGGACAAAATCCTGAAATGATAGACCACAATATCTTGCGGTTTGACGCAAAATGCCTTGATGTCAAAGGGATTGAGGTCTTTTTTTGACAGCATGACAAAGAGAGCCGCACGTCTGTGCGGCTCTCTTTGTTTGAGGATAGAAAGGAAAAGCAATTCATGTCGTAGGAATTACTGTGGACAAGATACACCATGAGAAAAAATTTGTAAAGCGACAAAATCTCATTTTAACATTAAAGAATGTCATGGAATCATCCTATTTTTGCACAATGCACGGAATATCTTCTTAAAAATTGGGCAAAATACATAGAATCCCTCTCTTGCCCGGGGAAAAAGTACGTTGTATAATAGCAGTATGAAATAGTTTCATAGCTGGAGGATGGCATGGATACGAAAAAACTGGAGGCTCTGGCGGCGGCCGTGCAGTATGGCAGCTTCACCCGGGCGGCGGAGGCCCTGGGCTATACCCAGTCCGGTATGACCCACATGATGAACAGCCTGGAGCGGGACATCGGATTTCCGGTGCTGCTGCGGGGCCGGGGCGGGGTGCGGCTGACCCCGGCGGGGGAGCGCATCTATCCCCTGGTCCGGGAGGTTCTGGCGGCCTCCCAGTCCCTGGACCGGGAGATCGCCCTGATCAATTCCCATAAGGAGGACACCATCCGGGTGGCCTCCTATTCCAGCATTGCCATGCACTGGCTGCCGGAGGTGATCCAGCAGTTCCGCCGGGTCCACCCGGACCTGACGGTGGACATCCAGATGGGCAGCGTGGAGGAGGTGTACCGCTGGGTCCGGGAGGACAAGACGGACGTGGGCTTCGCCAGTCTCCAGGACGGCATGACCATGGATTGGGTCCCCCTGGCGGAGGACCCGCTGCTGGCCATTCTGCCGCCGGAATACGACCTGCGGGGCCGTGACCGCTTCAATGTGGAGGATTTTGCCGGGCAGGAGTTCCTGATGCCGTCTCTGGGCTTTCACCTGGACATTCTGCGGGCGCTGAACCGCTCCAACGTCACGCCGGTGATCCGCACCACCCAGGTGTCCGACAGTGTCATCATCTCCATGGTAGAGCACGGCCTGGGCGTCAGCGTTCTGTCGGAGCTAGTGCTGAAGGGCCGCCGGGACGATGTGCAGGCGGTGCCCCTGGACCCGCCGGCCTACCGCCAGCTGGGCATTCTGGTGCGGGACCGGAAGGACCTGCGCCCTGCTGCCCGCCGCTTCATCACCGAGGCGCGTGAAATCATCGATCAGATCAAATAGGAGAACCCATATGCTTTCATTTACCCCCCTGACCATTGAACACCATGCCCTGCTGCGCCGCTACTACGACGGGTGCGACTATCACCTGTGCGAATATTCCACCGGAACAAAGCTCATGTGGAGCCTGTACCTGCGGCCCTCCTTCGCCCAGGAGGCGGGATGCCTCATTGTCCGCAACCGGGTGGACGGCGAGTGGGTATTCGACTTTCCGGTGCCGGGCCCCGGCGGCGACGTGGATGCCGCCCTGACAGCCATTGAAGAATACTGCACCGAGACGGGAACGCCGCCGGTAATCTCCGTGGTGCCGGAGGAGAAGGCCCCGGAGCTGCTGCTGCGCTGGCCCCGGTTCCGGCTGACCAACGAGCGCAACTGGAAGGATTACCTGTACCGGGCGGAGGATATGGCCGCCTTTGCCGGGCGGAAATACAGCGGCCAGCGCAACCACATCAACAAGTTCCGCAAGGAGTACCCCAATGCCCGGTTCGTGGTCCTTACCGGAGAGGACATGCCCCTCATCGAGGACTTCTGGGGGGACTATGAGCAGGAGTTCCAGAAAACCAGCTTCAACGCCAAGCGGGAGCTGGCCTATGCCAAGGCCCTGGCCCGGCTGCTGCCGGAGGGCTGGCTGCTGGGCGGCGGCCTGCTGTCGGAGGGTCGGCTGGTGGCCATGAGCCTGGCGGAAAAGTGCGGCGACACCCTGATCATCCATGTGGAAAAGGCCCTGTATTCCCATCAGGGGGCATATCCCACCCTGGTCCAGGCCTTTGCCGCCCACTTCGGCGGCGACTGCACCTACATCAACCGGGAGGACGACGCCGGGGACCAGGGCCTGCGGACGTCCAAGCTGCAATACCTGCCGGTGCGCCTGGCGGGGAAGCTGCGGTTCGAGGTCCGCTGCGAGGCCGACCGTCTGCGGGAGATCCCCACCCTCACCACGCCGCGCCTGACCCTGACGCCGCTGGAAGACCGGGACGAGGCGGCGTACAACGCCCTTTGCCTGGACGACGACCGCAACCGCTGGTGGGGGTACGACTTCCGCCAGGATCTGAAGGGGGAGCTGACGGAGGATTACTTCCTGTCCGTGGCCCGGCACGACTTTGCCGCCCGTCAGGCGGTGAATTTCGCCGTCCGGCTGGACGGACACCTTATCGGCGAGGCGGTGCTGTACCGGTTCGACTGGCGGGGCGGCGCGGAGCTGGGCTGCCGCATCGACCGGGCCTACGCCGGTCACGGCTACGGCACCGAGGCCTTCACCGCGGCGGCGGAGTGGGCCCTGTTCGGCCTGACCCTGGCCAAGGTAAAGGCCAAGTGCTATAAGGAGAACACCGCATCGTATAAAATGCTCTCCTCCTGCATGCGTCCGGCAGGGGAGGACGACACGTTCTTCTACTTTGAAAAGCTGGTATAATTCGCATAAAAGCCAAGCAGCGGAGGTCCTGTCGGGTCTCCGCTGCTTGAGCCTGTCAAGAAAGTAGGATTGCCTCCGTCTTCGGAAAGGAAGATAGTTACGAAAGAAACCCATCAGGGGTGTCTTTCGTTTTCAATCACCGCATTTCAGAACTTTCATGAAAGTTTTGAAAATGCTTTTCAGCTTGTCAAAAAAGATTTTTGACAAGCTGAAGCAGCGGAGGCCCTGTTGGGTCTCCGCTGCTTGCAGTACAGGCAGTTTACTTGACGCAGATGTCTCGATCTCCACCAGCGCGCCCCGGGGCAGAGCGCCCACTTCCACAGCGCTGCGGGCGGGGTACTGGCCCTCGGTGAAGAACTCGGCATACACCGCGTTCATGGCGGCGAAGTCGCTCATGTGCTGCAGGAACACGGTGGTCTTGACCACATTGTCCATGGTCAGGCCGGCGGCCTCCACAATGGCCTTGATGTTGCGGAACACCTGGCGGGTCTGCTCCTGGATGCCGCCGGGAACGAACTCGCCGGTCTTGGGGTCGAAGGGTACCTGGCCGCTGGTGACCAGGAAGCTGCCGCAGTCGATGGCCTGGGAATAGGGGCCGATGGCGGCGGGAGCATTGGTGGTGGCGATGATCTTCTTCATAACAGAGCTTCCTCCTTATATAGTATCCTCTAAAGCAGCGGGCCTTTCGGCCCAACCCTGTTATATCACACTTTTTGCCGTTTGGCAACAGCGGAACCGGGTTATTCTCCGCCGAAGCACAGCCGCACGGCCCAGGCGGCGGCAATGAAGGCTGCCAGGTCCGCCGTCAGGGCGGCGGGAATGGTATAGCGGGTGCGGCGGATGCCTGCCGCGCCGAAATACACCGCCACGGTGTAAAACGTGGTCTCCGAGCAGCCCAGCATCACCGCCGCCGTGCGGCCCACGGCGGAATCCGGGCCGTACTGCTCCATCAGCTGGCTGCCCACGGCCAGGGCTCCGGACCCGCTGACTGGCCGCACCAGCAGCAGGGCCGCCGTCTCCGGCGGATGCCCAACGCACCCAGCACCGGCGACAGCACTGCCGCCAGAGCGTCCATGGCTCCGGAGGCCCGCAGCATATACACCGCCGTCAGCAGGGCTGCCAAAGCCGGAAGGATTCTGATCACCACCGACAGGCCCTCTCCGGCTCCCTGGGTCAGGGCGCTGAACACGTCCACCCGCTGCCGCAGGGCGTACAGGGCTGCCCCTGCCAGAAGGCATGGGGTCACGAATGCCGTGGGGTCCATGTCAGCTCCTCCATACCCGGCTCAGCAGCCGGGCCGTCAGCAGTCCCGCCGTCACGGAGATGGCCGACGACAGCCACACCGCCGGCAGGATGTCGAAGGGCGTCCGGCACCCGCAGGCGGCCCGGACTCCGGCCACCGTGGTGGGCAGCAGCTGCAGGATGCCGTGTTCAGCACCGACCAGGCGGCACAGCTCGTCGTCGGCCACG
>ENA-OQEN01000749-OQEN01000749.1-human-gut-metagenome-genome-assembly--contig:-NODE-749-length-13437-cov-3.227198_pt1 | contig 13437 bp, 18 predicted proteins | sample MGYA00242791_ERZ504627 | MGnify/ENA primary metagenome ERZ504627 (study PRJEB26092, sample SAMD00036316) | human gut metagenome | host: Homo sapiens | study: EMG produced TPA metagenomics assembly of... | reverse complement strand
CAAAGTCAGGCTCAAGGCTGGTCCAGCAGCACCACCTGCGGCCACATATAGGCAAACAGCATCTGGAACAACACCAGATTGAGCACCGTAGCACCCACAGCGGAACACCCACGTTGGTGCCATGGTACAGCATATTGAAGCAGAAATAGACGAGGAAGATTTGCAGCGTGACCACCACGGTGTACAGCACACCGGGCGCAAGGCTGGCCTTGAAATTGCGCTTGAAGGCCTTGCGGTAGGTCACCCACCAGTAGCCCGCCTCATCGCGCAGCGCGCGCAGGACGGTATCGTACATTCCGGCCAGTGCGGGCCCGGCCAGCAGACCGCCCACGGCGGCGCTGCCCAGCATCACCGGCAGACTGTTCTGCAAAAAGCCGATATACACCAGACAGATGACCGGTGCAAACCCGATGCAGGTCAGCAGGTTTGCAAGGAACATCCCGTTCATATCACGGCCTACAAGCTCAAAAAAGCGGCCGATGCCGGTCTTGCGGGGGGCATCCTTTTCGACCCCCTTACCGGCCTTGAAATCGTTGGCAGAAGGAAAAAGACCCATAGTAACTGCGGTACCTTTCTTACGTTTTTAACCGGCACCGCAGGCGTTTTGTCTGGAAAGTGCCATTGTGCTAACTTTACAGATATAAATATACCTGTATTTTGTCAACTTTGCAAGATACAACCGGGGCTAATTGTAAAAAAATATTTATCTCTCCCTTTTTTACGCAAAATGTGCTACAATGACAATGGCATTTTTTGCAATAGGAGGAAACTATTATGAGCATTCTTGCACCATTGCGATGTTTATTTATCTGTTCGGGTACATGATCCTGCATTACGGCATCCTGCGCCGCGCCGAGCGCGCCGCAGCCGCCGGAGATACCGCCACCGTGGAGCAGATCGTGAACCAGCATATCCCCCGCTGGAGCCGGGGCATCCTGAAGGTGACCGGTGTTTCCCTGTCGGTAGAAGGGCTGGAGAACATCCCCAAAGACCGCCCCTGCGTGTTCGTGGCGAACCACCGCAGCTACTACGACATCCCTTTGCTGCTGGCAGGGCTGGAAAAGCCCCACGGCATCCTTGCCAAGGAGGAGCTGGAAAAGATTCCCCTGCTCAACCGCTGGATGAAGCTGCTGGGCTGCGTGTTCGTGCAGCGTGATGATGTGCGCGCCTCGGTGCGGGCACTGAACGATGCCACCGCCATCGTGGAGGGCGGCCGCAGCTTCGTCATCTTCCCCGAGGTACCCGCTACAAGGGCGAAGAGGGCGGCGCAGGCGAGTTCAAGGCCGGTGCTTTCCGCATTGCGGTCAAGACCGGTGCCCCGGTGGTGCCGGTGGCTGTGACCGGTGCCCGCGCCTGTTCGAGACAAACGGCAACCGCTGCCGCCCGGGCGGTGTGCGCATCAAGATCATGTCGCCCATCCAGACCGCCGGCATGAGCAAGGCCGAGCAGAAACAGCTGCCCGACGCCGTGCGCCAGAGCATTCTGGCTGCCCTGAAGTAACAGCCTTTCCCGCTCGTTTCATCACACAGGAGAACTATTTTATGGCAAGCTACCGTTACGAACGCGACATTGACCCCAAGGACCTCAAGCCCCGCAAACAGCGGCAGTACAGCCGCAGGGAGCGCTGGGCAAACTGGTGGGACTACAACCTGAAATGGGTGCTGATCTTCGGCATTGCCGGTGCGTTCGTGGCGTACTGCTTTATCGGGCAGTATTTCCTGACCACCCACCCGGATTATAACGTGGCGGTGGTAAGCCCCTACTACCTGCCCGAAGCCACCGTCACCGCCCTGCAAGAGCAGCTTGCGCCTACGGCGAGGACTGCAACGGGGACGGCAAGGTGGTGGTGAAGATCAACCAATACACCATGGCCTTCAACAGTGAGGACTCGGACGCTATCTGGATATGGCAGGCACCACCAAGCTTTCCACCGATATCCAAAGCTCCCTCAGTTCCATCTTTATCCTCTACGACCCCGCAGGCTTCCAGCAGACCACCGGCACGTTGCGGTATCTGGACGGCCATCTGCCCAAGTCCGATGCCGACAGCGACTGGTGGAATATGGTCTACCGCTGGACGGACTGCCCAGTGCTGACCGGGATGGAGCTGGGCAGCTACACCTCGGACGCGGTGCAGAGCGCAAGCGGCGACAGCCAGCAGCTGCTGGCAGATTACTATATCGGCATCCGGGGAGCATGGCTGAAGGAATCCGCTTCCCTGCTGGAAAACAGCGAGACCCTTTGGGCAAACCTGACCGCCGGGGCTGTCTCCACCGCCGGGGAGGGGCACTAAAGATGCGTTTCCGCATCAAAGCCGGCGGCCCCGCCGCACGGTTCACCTTTGACCGCACCCCAAAGCCCCAGCCGCCCGCGCCGCCTGTCCTCCGCGCCGCAGACCTTGATAACCCCTATGGGCGCTACTACGGCAAAGCCCGCAGCTGGGAGGATATTTTGAAAAATAAAAACAGCGATTGAGAGGCTCTCCGGTCGTCGCCGCAGGCGATGACCAGAGAGCTTCTGTTTTCTATTTTCGTCTTTTTACCCATGGCTGATTTGAAATTTTCTCCACCCTCAAATGGAGGGCGGTTTGTTGTTTCTCTGTCCCGGTTATGGTATACTTACTAGGTATCCCCGCAAAAACCGACCAAAAAGGATGTGACCCCCATGGACGCACTGGAACAAGCCCGTGCCGAGATCGACACGGTGGATGCGCAGCTGGCTGCGCTGTTCGAGCGCCGGATGCTGCTGTTTTACAGGTGGCCGAATATAAGCGGGCGCACGGCCTGCCCATCTACGATGCCGCCCGGGAGGCTGCCGTGCTGGAAAAGGCCGCAGCCGCATCCAGCAGCCTGCGCTGCGCCTTTACTATAAAGACCACGTCCAGCACATGATGGATCTTGCCAAGCAGTATGAAGCCGCTGTGCTGGGACGTAACCGCGCTGCCTATCAGGGGGTGGAGGGGGCGTTTGCCACATCGCCCTCAAGGCGCTGTTCCCCCACGCCGAGGCCGTGAGCTACTCCACATGGGACGAGGTATTCGAGGCCGTGGCCTCCGGCGAAGCGCCCACGGCGTAGTGCCCTTTGAAAACAGCCACGCTGGGGATGTTTCCGCCGTGCTGGACCTGTGTTATAACCACCCGGAGCTGTGGGTGGTGGACGTGTACGACCTGCCCATCTCCCAGAACCTGCTGGTGCTGCCGGGCACCCAGCTTTCCCAGCTGCGCACGGTGTACAGCCACCAGCAGGCCATTGCTCAGAGCGAGACCTTTTTAAAGCAGTTCCGTCTGCCCGCCACCGCTATGGCCAACACCGCCATGGCTGCAAAGTTCGTGGCGGAAAGCAAAGACCCGACAAAGGCCGCCATTGCCAGCGCTGAGACTGCGCCCTGTACGGGCTGGAGATTCTGGTGCCCAACATCAACACCGACGGCGACAACACCACCCGGTTCATCGTGCTCAGCCGCGAAAAGCCCACGGCGGGCAACCGGTTCTCCCTGCTTTTCACGGTGGACAACAAGCCCGGCAAGCTGGCCGAGGTCATTCAGGTCATCGGTGCCAGCGGCTTCAATATGGAGTCCATCAAGAGCCGCCCCATGCCGCACGTTCCCTTTGAATATTATTTTTATGTAGAGCTGGTGGGCGATGCCGCCGCCGGCGAGACCGCCGCGCTGCTGCGCGAGCTTGACCGCACCTGCCGGACGGTGCGGCTGTTAGGAGTGTATACAAAATGAGTGATTTTATCGGAACCAAGCTGACCATGAATCTGGGCGAGCGCAGCTACGACATCATCGTCAAGCGCGGCTCGCTGGAAAACCTGTATCAGTTCGCCCGGCTGGACCGCCGGGTGGCGGTGGTCACCGACAGCGGTGTGCCTGCACAGTACGCCCAGATGGTAGCCGACCAGTGCAAGGATGCCACCATCATCACCGTGCCGCAGGGCGAGGCCAGCAAGAGTTTTAAAATTCTGGAGACCGTGCTGCGGCAGATGCTGGACTTCGGCATGGGCCGGGGCGACCTTGTGGTGGCCGTAGGCGGCGGCGTGGTGGGCGACCTTGCCGGGTTTGCCGCTTCCATCTATATGCGCGGCATCGATTTTATCAACTGCCCACCACCACCCTTTCCATGATCGATTCCTCCATCGGCGGCAAGACCGCCGTGGATCTGGGCGACACCAAGAACATCGTGGGTGCCTTCTGGCAGCCAAAGCTGGTCATCGTGGACCCGGACACCCTGTCCACCCTGCCCCGCCGCCACTTCATCAACGGTCTGGCCGAGGCCATCAAGGCCGGGCTTCTGGCCGACCCGGAGCTGTTCTCCATCTTTGAAAAAGAGGACGTGGACGACCGCATCGGCGACATCATCTGCCGCAGCCTGCGCTTTAAAAAGAGCATCGTGGAGCAGGACGAGACCGAGCAGGGGATGCGCAAAGCGCTGAACTTCGGCCACACCATCGGCCACGGCATCGAGGCCGTGAAGGGCATCAAGGGACGCCGCACCACCGGCCTGTTCCACGGCGAGTGCGTGGCACTGGGTATGCTGCCCATGATCGAATCCAAGGCGCTGCAAAAGCGGGTGCGCGGCGTGTACCGCCGCTTAGGGTTGCCCACCCGCACCGCCTACGATAAGGAAAAGGTGCTGGCCGAGATGCTGCACGACAAAAAAGCACAGGACGGACAGATCACCATCATCAAGGTGCCCGGCCTTGGCTGCTGGCGCGCCGAGACCATCCCTGTGGAGGGGCTGCGCCCGCTGCTGGGCATGGAGGACTGACCCATGAAAAATACCTTTGGCAGCGACCTTTCGCTGACTATCTTCGGCGAGAGTCACGGCCGTGCCGTGGGCGCTGTGCTGGACGGCATGGCGCCGGTGTGCCGGTAGACGAGAGCTTCCTCGCCGCCTGCATGGATAAGCGCCGTGCCCGGGGCGACGGCCTTTCCACCCCCCGGGTGGAGGCAGATGCGGTGCAGCTGCTTTCCGGTGTGGTGAACGGCCACACCACCGGCACCGCCATTGCCCTGATGATCGAAAACCAGAACACCCGCAGCGGCGACTACGCCAAGACCGCCGACCTTCTGCGCCCCGGCCACGCGGACTTTACCGCCTACGCCAAGTATCACGGCTTTCAGGACGCCCGGGGCGGCGGGCATTTTTCCGGCCGGGTGACCGCTGCTTTGGTGGCGGGCGGCAGCATCGTGCTGGCCGCATTGCAGCGGGCGGGCATTGATATCACCACCCACATCGCCCGGTGCGCTGGTCTTGCAGATACGCCCTTTGCACTGGACGACCCCGCCGCCCTTGCGGCACAGGCGGAGACGCTTGCCAGTAAGACCGAGGGCTTTGCGGTGCTGGACGCCGCCGTGGAAGAACCCATGAAAGCCGCCATCCGCGCCGCCGGTGCCGAGGGCGACAGCGTGGGCGGCGTGCTGGAAACTGCCATTCTCGGCCTGCCCGCCGGCATCGGCGAGCCTTACTTTGACAGCGTGGAGAGCGAGATCGCCCACCTTGCCTTTTCCATCCCGGCGGTCAAGGGCATCGAGTTCGGCACCGGCTTCGGCTTTGCCGGGCTGCGCGGCTCGGAAGCAAACGACGCCTTCCGCATGACGGCAGAGGGTGCGGTGGTCACCGCCACCAACCACAACGCGGGCATCAACGGCGGCATCGCCAACGGTATGCCGGTGGTGTTCCGCACCGCCGTCAAGCCCACTCCCAGCATCTACAAGCAGCAGGATACGGTGGACTACATCGCAAAAAAGGACGCACAGCTGTCCATTCAGGGGCGGCACGACCCCTGCATCGTGCCCCGGGCTGCTATCGTGCAGACCTGCGCCGCCGCCCTTGCGGTGGGCGATCTGCTCACCGCCCGGTACGGTGCCCGGTGGATGACCGACCCCACCGGCTACCGGAAGGAGGACTGAGATGGAATACGGACTGATCGGCGGCAAGCTGGGACACTCCTACTCCAAGACCATCCATGAACTGCTCTGCGGGTACAGCTACGAGCTGTGCCCCCTGCCCACCGAGGCAGACGCCCGCGCCTTTTTGCAGCGGCGGCAGTTCAAGGCCATCAACGTGACCATCCCCTACAAAAAGCTGGTGATGGAGTACTGCTCCTTCATCGACCCCCGCGCCCGCGCCATCGGCGCGGTGAACACGGTGGTGAATAAAAACGGCCTGCTCTACGGCTACAACACCGATTATCTGGCTTTGCCCACCTGTGCGAAGCCCACGGCGTGGAACTTGCGGGCAAGACCGTGCTCATCTTGGGCACCGGCGGCACCCACAACACCACCCGCGCGGTGGCACTGGATAAGGCGCTGCCAAGGTGCTGACGGTCAGCCGCACCCCCGACCCGGAAAAGGGCGAGCTGAGCTACGCCGAAGCCGTGCACAGCGGCGCACAGGTGGTGTTCAACACCACCCCCGCCGGGATGTACCCCAATGTGGGTGTGTGCAGTCTGGACGTCGCCGCCATGCCCGGGCTGGAAGCCGTGGTGGATGTGGTCTATAACCCCAACAAGACCGAACTCATTCTCCGCGCCGAGGACGCCGGTGTGCCGGTAGCGGTAGGCGGGCTGGAGATGCTGGTGGCACAGGCGGTGTACGCCGCCGAATACTTTCTTGGCCGCAAGTTCGAGGACGCCCCGGGCGAGGTGCGGCGCATCACCGCCGCGCTGCGCCGCGAAACGCTGAACATCGCCTTGTGGGGATGCCCTCCTGCGGCAAATCCACCCTTGGCCGCCTGCTGGCGAAGCAGCTGGGCAGACCGCTTGTGGATCTGGACGAGGAGATCGTCAAGGCAGACGGACGCAGCATCCCGGATATCTTTGCCGCCGAGGGCGAAGAGGGCTTCCGGGCAAAGGAAGCCGCGCAGATCGCCCGTTTCGGCAAGGAAAAGGGGCTTGTGCTCTCCTGCGGCGGCGGCGCGGTGAAGCGGGCAGAGAATGTCCGCGCCCTGCGCCAGAACGGCGTGGTGCTGTTCATCGACCGGCCGGTGGAAGCGCTGGCTGTGGGCGGCAACCGTCCGCTTTCTTCCAGCGCCGAGGCGCTGCGCACCATGGAAGCCCAGCGCCGCCCGCTGTACCTTGCCGCCGCAGATGCGGTGATTTCTAACACCGGCACGCTGGCCGAGGCGCTGGCAGCTGCACAGGAGGCACTGGATGAAATTTTTGATTCTTAACGGGCCAAACATCAATCTGGCGCGCTGGTCTGAGCCGGCGTGCCCGGCGAAGTGGACTACACCGGCCTGATGGACTATGTGCAGGCGGGCTGCGACCAGCTTGGCATTGAAACGGATATCTGTCAGTCCAACCACGAGGGCGACCTCATCGACGAGATCCAGTCCGCCCCGGGGCGGGTGGACGGCATTGTGCTGAACCCCGGCGCTACGCCCATTACAGCGTAGCCATTCTGGACGCGCTGCGGCTGTGCAGCGTGCCCGCCGTAGAGGTGATGCTGGACGCCCCGGACGAGCGCGAGCCCTTCCGCAAAACGGACGTGGTGTCCTTTGGCTGTCAGGGACATTTTATCGGCGAAGGCCCGCAGGGCTACCTGCACGCCTGCATCTGGCTGGCGCAGCTGCTGCGCACCGACGGCTCCAGTAAGGCACATATCGTGATGTAAAGAACAAACAGGAAAGGAACGACCTCCCATGATCATCTCCACCAAAAAAGGCACTCCTAAAGAAGAGCTGGAAAAGATCGTTGACAAATTCGAAAATCAGGGTCTGGACGTGACCCTGATCACCGGCAAGGACTACAACGTGTTCGGTCTGGTGGGCGACACCACCAAGATCGACGAGCGGGACGTGCTGGCAAACCCGTGGATCGACAACGTTACCCGCGTGTCTGCGCCCTATAAGCGCGCAAACCGCCTGTTCCACCCCGCAGACTCGGTCATCGACTGCGGCGGCGTGAAGATCGGCAGCAAGGAAAAGATCGCCGTCATGGCAGGCCCGTGCAGCATCGAAAACGCCGAGCAGGCTCTGCGCATCGCGCAGGGGGTCAAGGCGGGCGGCGCGGCGCTGTTCCGCGGCGGTGCTACAAGCCCCGCACCTCTCCCTACGCCTTTCAGGGTCTTGAGACCGAGGGCATCTTAGACATGGTAAAGGCCCGCGAAGCCACCGGTCTGCCCATCGTCTCCGAGCTGATGAGCGAAGACCGCATCCCGGAGTTTGAGGAGTATGTGGACGTGGTGCAGATCGGCGCACGCAATATGCAGAACTTCCAGCTGCTCAAGGCGGTGGGCAAAATGCACAAGCCTGTGCTGCTCAAGCGCGGCCTGTGCAACACCATCGAGGAGTGGATCATGAGCGCCGAGTACATCATGGCAGGCGGCAACGAGCAGGTCATCTTCTGTGAGCGCGGCATCCGCACCTTTGAAAAATACACCCGCAACACGCTGGATCTTTCCGCAGTGCCCATCATCCACGAAAAGACCCATCTGCCCATCGTGGTAGACCCCAGCCACGCCACCGGCAAGGCCAATCTGGTGGAGCCGATGATGATCGCCGCCGTGGCAGCCGGTGCGGACGGTCTGGAGGTAGAGGTGCACTACGACCCCCAGCACGCATGGAGCGACGGCGCACAGTGCCTGACCCCGGACGCCTTTGCACAGGCCATGGCAAAGTGCCGTCAGGTGGCTTGGGCCATCGGCCGGGAGATGTAAACCGTTTACCCCCTCAGGCGCTGGCGCGCCAGCTCCCCCAAGGGGGTGCCTGAAGCGCTGCCCGGGGGAAATTGCAAAAGGATAACACCGCTATGCTAGTAACCATCAGACCTGCCCCCGGCGGCATCGGGGGCGTGATCGCCGCGCGCCCAGCAAAAGCATGGCGCACCGCGCCGTGCTGTGCGCCGCGCTGGCTGTGGGGCGCTCTCACATCACCCATCTGGAATTCAGCAAGGACATCTCTGCCACCCTGTCCGCTGCCGCACAGCTGTGCGCCGCCGTGGACACCGGCGCAGATGATGCCACTGTGCAGGGGCTTGGGCATTTTCTGCCCCTGACCGCCCCGGTGGACTGCTGCGAAAGCGGCAGCACCCTGCGGTTTTTGATCCCCATCGCCAGCCTGACCGGCCAGCCGGTCACCTTTACCGGACGCGGACGGCTGATGGAGCGCCCGCAATCCGTATACGAAACGTTATATCGCGAGCAGAATCTACGGTTTGAGCAATCTCCCGCTAGGCTGACCGTGGAGGGCGCACTGACCCCCGGGGACTACCGGCTGGCGGGCAACGTGTCCAGCCAGTTCATCAGCGGGCTGCTGTTCGCGCTGCCCTTGCTGCCCGGGGACAGCCAGCTGCACCTCATCCCCCCGGTGGAGAGCCGCAGCTACATCGACATGACCCGCGCTGTGCAGGCCGCTTTTGGGGTGCACAGCCGCTGGCTGGACGAAACCACCCTGCTGCTGCCCGGCGGGCAGCAGTACCACCCCTGCGACTACAATGTGGAGGGCGATTACAGTCAGGCTGCTTTCCCGGCGGTGCTGGGCGCAGTGTGCGGCGGGGTGACCATCACCGGCCTTGCACCGGACACTTTGCAGGGCGATGCCGCTATTCTGGACATCCTGCGCCGGTGCGGCGCGGTGTTCACCCGCAAAGGCGACAGCATCACCTTTGCAAAAGCGCCCCTGCGTGGGGTGGACATCGACCTTGCGGACTGCCCCGACCTTGGCCCCGTGCTGATGGTGCTGGGCCTGCTGTGCAAGGCACCACCGTCATCCGCAACGCCCAGCGGCTGCGCCTGAAGGAGAGCGACCGCATCGCAGCTATGGAGGCCGAGCTGCGCGCCTGCGGCGGCGTGCTGGAAAGCGACGGCGGCACCATCACGGTGCACGGCTGTGCTGAGCGTCTGCACGCCCCTGCCGCCCCCCTGCACGGCCACAACGACCACCGGGTGGTCATGAGCCTTGCGGTGCTGGCCGCAGCCGCAAGCTGCCCCTGACCGTGGACGATGCCGAAGCCATCCAGAAGAGCTGGCCCGGCTTTTTTGCAGATGCAGCGCCGCTTGGCGTGGAGGTAGAAGATGCTTGATAAAACAAAACGTTATCTCGTAGTGGGTCTGGGTCTGCTGGGCGGCAAGTACGCGCTGGAGCTGACCCGCGCCGGCTTCCATGTGGACGGCATCAACCGCAGCGAGGGACACTTGCAGTACGCGCTGGAGCACGGCTATATCGCCGGCGGTAAGACCCATGATTTTGAGGATCTTGTCCGGCAGGCCGACCATATCATCTTTGGCCTGTACCCCACCGCGCTGCTGGACTGGTTCCGAACCTACGGTTCCCTGCTCAAGCCCGGTGCATCTTTACGGATGTTTCCGGCGTCAAGACCGGCCTTGTGGAGCCGGTGCAGGCGCTGTGCCCGGCGGGGGTGGAGTTCATCGCCAGCCACCCCATGGCCGGCCGCGAGACTTCCAGCGTGGAGCACGCCGCCGAGGTGAATTTTGCCCCGGCCAACTTCATCATCACCCCCACTGAAAAGAACACCCCGGCGGGCATCCAGTGGGCAAAGGAGCTTGCCGAGGTGCTGGGCTTCAAGCATATCTGCACCCTGACCGTGCAGGAGCACGACCGGATGATCGGCTATGTCAGCCAGCTGTGCCACGCCATTGCCGTAAGCCTGATGTGCGCCAACGACAACTCCTCGCTGTGCGAGTACACCGGCGACTCCTTCCGGGATCTGACCCGCATTGCACGCATCAACGATAAAATGTGGGCAGAGCTGTTTTTGTGGAACAAGCAGAACCTGATCAGCGAGATCGACCAGTTCGATTCTGCTTTGCAGGAAATGCGCGCCGCCCTTGTGGCAGACGACCGGGACAAGCTGGAAGAAATGTTCCGCCTTTCCACCCAGCGCCGCGCCGCCTTTGACAAAAAGCTGCCGGAATAAACCGTGACGGAGGTATTGCCCCATGCCCAAGCAGGAAGGACAGAAATCCAAGCTGGTAACGCTGCTGCGCATCCTTGAGCAGCGCACCGACGAGAACCACCGCCTGAACGTGCCCCAGCTGGTGCAGCTGCTGGAAAATCAGGGCATTCTGGCCGAGCGCAAGAGCATTTACAGCGACATTGACACCCTGCGCAGTCTGGGCTACGACATCCAGCTGCAACGGGGGCGCGGCGGCGGGTACTGGATGGCCAGCCGTGCATTCGAGCTTTCGGAGCTGAAGCTGCTGGTGGATGCGGTACAGTCCAGCAGCGTCATCTCGGCGCGCACCAGCAAGCGCATCATCCACAAGCTGGAAGCCTCTGCTCCGACTACGAGGGCACCCAGCTGCAGCGTCAGGTGTATGTGGACGGCCGCCCCAAGACCGACAGCCAGACTCTTTTGTACAGCATCGACGCCCTGCACACCGCCATCAACCGGGGGTGTCTGGTGCAGTTCCGCTACAAGGGCAGCAGCGCCGTGCGCACCGTAAGCCCGTGGCAGCTTGCGTGGGAAAACGGCTGCTATTACCTCATTGCCTATCAGGACGAAAAAGCCCCTCCGGTGCGCCACTACCGGGTGGACCGGATGCCGGGGTGCTGGTGCTGGACGAGCCGCGCCGGGGCAAGGAGTTCTTCCGCACCTTCGACCTGCCCGCCTACCTGCGCAAGCACTTTAATATGTTCGGCGGCACCGAGTACCGGGTCACCCTGCGGTGCGCTGCCGACCTTGAGCCGGTCATGCGGGAGCGCTTTGGCCGCGAGCCGGTGTTCTGCCCGGAGGACGCGGAGCACTTCCACTTTGACGTGCCCATCTGCGTCAGCCAGCAGTTTTTCGGCTGGGTGTGCGGCTTTGGCGGCAAGGTAGAGGTCACCGCGCCCGCCGCCGTCCGCGCCCAGCTGCACGAGATGGTGCAGAGCCTTGCGGAGCAGCATGAATAAACAGAAAGGGTTCCAGAAACGCCTGCGGGCGTTTCTGGAACCCTTTTTCCTATCAATTTTTCCTTATTCCTCAAATTCCAGATCGCTGGGCTGGATGAGGTCAAGGGGTGCGGCGGGCTCGGCGATGAGGCGGCGGCTCTGGTTGAAGATGGCCTTTTCCAGCGTGTTGCGCGCCAGACGGCCATTGCCGGCGGTGCGGCTGTCCAGCGCCTGACGGCGCTTATAGTAGCCCAGCAGCGGGAAGGTGCAGCCCTCGGCAAGGCGGTAGCCTTGCCCTTTGCCAGCACGGCGGTGATGTCCAGCAGCTCGTCTGCGGTATAGTCCGGGAACTCGATCTTGTTGGGGAAGCGGCTGGCAAGACCGCTGTTGGCGGTGAGGAATACCTCCATCTCCTTGGTGTAGCCCGCAAGGATGACCACCAGCTCGTCCCGGTGATCCTCCATGCCCTTTACAAGGGTGTCGATGGCTTCCAGCCCAAAGCTGTCCTGCTGGCCGCGGTACAGGCTGTATGCCTCGTCAATGAACAAAACGCCCCCCAGTGCGCTCTCGATGACGCTGTTGGTCAGCGGGGCAGTGTGGCCGGTGTAGCGCCCCACAAGGTCGGCGCGGGTCACCTCCACCAGCTGCCCGCCCCCCAGCGCGCCGATGGCCTTGAGGTACTTTGCCACCAGCCGGGCAATGGTGGTCTTGCCGGTGCCGGGGTTGCCGGTAAAGATCATGTGCATGGACAGGCTTGCGGTCTTGAAGCCCGCCGCTGCGCGGCGCTGCTGCACCTGTAAATTGTCTGCCAGACCGAACACATACTCCTTGACCGGGGCAAGCCCCACCAGCGCATCCAGCTCGGCGCGGATCTGCTCCACCGCGCCGGTGTAGGCCGTCGGAAGCAGGCTGAACAGGTCTGCCGGGGCGGCACCGTTCAGCGCAAATTGCAGCCCCTCGGGCGCGGCGGTCAGCGCCACCGTGCCGGAAAGTTTTGCATCGGTCTGTAAGCAGTACTCGCTCAGAGCCCGGAAGATGCGCTCGCAGCAATCTGCCAGCCCCTCTGCGCCCTTTTCCTTGGAGCACTGCGCCGCCACATAGTCCCGCACCTCTGCCCCGGCGGCAAGGGTCAGTCCCAGACGGCTGTGCACCCGCTGCGCCAGCGCGTTCAGCTGCTGCGCCGCCAGTGCAGCCAATGCTTCCGGGGTGAAGGGGGCGGTCTGGCACACATCCCCTACCGCCGCCACAAAGGACGCGCCGAATTTATCTGCCAGCGCCTCCCATCTGCGGGAGAAGAAGATCAGGTACTTGCCGCAGGGGTCGATGCGGCTCACTGCGCCGGGGGCAAGCGCTGTACCGGCTTCCACCAGAATGCCCTCTTTGTTCACCAGATACCGGCTGGACAAGGGCGCACTGCCCTTGACCGCAAGGTCGGAGAGGATGCGCAGAAAGCCGGGGTGGCAGCTCTCGTAGTGCTCAAACACCACGATCTCGCCCGGGGCGTGCAGGGCGGCGTAAAGGTCCTGCAAAAACAGCTTTTCCGCGCCGGGGTCGGGGTAGAGTGCAAGGTCTATCACCGCCATCCGGTCGCTCTGCAAAAG
>ENA-OQEN01000748-OQEN01000748.1-human-gut-metagenome-genome-assembly--contig:-NODE-748-length-13449-cov-2.671971_pt1 | contig 13449 bp, 20 predicted proteins | sample MGYA00242791_ERZ504627 | MGnify/ENA primary metagenome ERZ504627 (study PRJEB26092, sample SAMD00036316) | human gut metagenome | host: Homo sapiens | study: EMG produced TPA metagenomics assembly of... | reverse complement strand
ACGTCAGTCGGTTGAAGGTAGGCAGGCACGGTGATGACGGCGTCGGTGACGGTCTCGCAAGGTACTTCTCGGCGTCGGCTTCATCTTCTGCAGGATCATCGCGCTGACCTGCTCGGGCGTGTAGTCCTGGCCGTCGATATCGGCGACGCGCGGCCGCCCTGGCCCTCCTTGACGCCGTACGGCACGGTCTTGATCTCGGACGAGACCTCGCTGTACTTACGGCCCATGAAGCGCTTAATGGAGAAGACAGTGTTCTTCGGGTTGGTGACCGCCTGGTTCTTAGCGGCCTTGCCCACGACGCGGTCGCCATCGGCGCGGAAGCCAACGACGGACGGGGTGGTACGATCGCCCTCGGCGTTTACGATGATCGTGGGCGATCCACCTTCGAGAACCGCCATCGCCGAGTTGGTGGTACCCAGGTCAATACCAAGAATCTTGTTGCCCATGAGTGTTCCTTTCCTTTTGAGCTGTCCCGCCGCATGCGAAACACGGCTCTTTTGTTCGTTCGGTCTTTATCATATCCCGTTGATGCACAGGTTATACTCGGCGATTCACAAAATCTAAGTCAATACATATAAGATTTCTTATTACTTGCAACGATAGGTAATCTCAGGGTGGGAACGCCAAGCGATATGCAGCGTTAGTCATGGGCGCGTGGCGCCGGCACAAGGGCGGGTCCCTGCCCGTCCGCGCGCGTTGTCGAAAGCATCTGCGCAAATGGTTTGCGTGCAGTGCGTTCTATACCCGCCCGCATGCGCTGCCGGGCGGATTCTGGACAAGGCGGGGATTCTCGGGCGTGTTTCGGACACTGTGGGCATTGCCGGGCGGATTTTGGACATGGGAGAGATTGTCGGGAGACATTTCACCATTCTGAACGCCCTGAGCGTCCGAATGTCGCCCGATAACGATTCCAATGTCCAGATATCGCCCGACAGCGCGAGGCGTGTCCGGATTCCGCCCGACATCGCGCGGCGTGTCCGAATGTCGCCCAGCATCGCTAGGCCTTCACGGGGCGCCCAGCGCGCACGCAAAAAGTTCCCCCTGCCTTACTCGGTGAACGGCAGAAAAAGACGGTCAGCGAGGGTTGCAATGAGACGGGCGCGCGGTATATTAAGCCACAAGAGTCTCGATGAACTTTCGCCAAACCACATCGAGCATCTATAAGAGGAGGAATCACTATGGCCCATCCCGTTATTGAAGCCGATGAGTGCATCGCTTGCGGCGTTTGCGTTGACGACTGCCCCCAGGGCGTTCTGGAGCTCCAGGACGTTGCTACCGTGACTGACGAGGATTCCTGCATCGCCTGCGGCGTGTGCGTGGAGAGCTGCCCCGCCGGTGCCATCACCGAGATCGCCGAGGACTAGCTTTTACCGCCTCATCGGCATACTCGAGCTATTCGCTCATGAAGACGGGCTTCGGGGCCCGTTTTTGTTTTGGCGGAGGAGCTCAGCGCGCATCTTTTCACGCTTGTGGCAATCGAGACACGATTGGTGGTACATGAGCTCGGTTGAAACCGAGCTCGCAACGCATCACACCACCCAGAAGGCAGTATTTCCTGCGATTATTAGAGTCATCCCGCTGTTCAGGTGCCCGTTTCCACCGATGCAACGACTCCGAAACGCTCAACGAGCACCCTCTAGTACCACCAATCGTATGCATTTTGACACGAGGCCAAGAAGTTACAGAGAGGGAAGGTTGCCATCCAGCTGACAGCCCGAGCTTAGTGGCGCGCAAGCGACATCTCTTACTTAAATCACTTGCTTTACATCAATTGCTTAACTTCATCCGCAAGATTAGTACGGTGCACCGAGGGGCGGAAGCTGCTTGAGATAGGCCCACATGCGCTGCTTTGCCCGCCCATCGGCAAGCGCGGCCTCGAATCCATCGAGGGCAAGCACGCGCCTTCCAAGAACATGAGCGACGAGCCCCGGAGCGAGTATCGCCATGTCGAACTGCTCGATGCGAGCAAGCTCCTCGGCATATGCCTCGCGCATGAGCGACGCAGCGGTATCATCAAGCAGAACGACGGCTCGGGATCAAGCGCCTCAAGCGCCTCGCGGAACAGGGCCGGGGGCAACGGCCGCCCCGAAGCCACCTCAGGCGCAGCGCCTTCCCCTTCCGGCCCTGCGGTGGCAGATAGCGCGCAGAACTCCTCCGGCGCGTATCCAAGGCGCTCGAGCGCAGCCGCTAACGCCGCGCCATCGGCACCGGCAAGCAGCTCCCCGCCAGCAAGCTCGTTAGCATTGAGCTCGCCCTTCACCAGGACTATGGCCGAGAACGCGTTCCCCCGCATGCGAACGCCGCGCGCGGCAAGCGCATCGAGCTCCTGCTGCGCCGCCGCAAGCAGCGCGTTCCTTCGATCGGCATTCGAGACAGCATGGTTCCCCCTCGCTGGATGGGCGATACCTGAAAACACGCGAAACAACGGCGCATCGTCGCCGCGTATGCTCGCAAGCACACGGGTTTGCAGCGCACGGCGCGCACTGCGCCGCGAGCGCGTGGACACGCGTGTCACGAGCCGCATCGCTCGCGGGCGCGGGGCACACGGAGCAGGCGCTCAGCATCGCGCATCCTCATTGTAGCGGTGACAGCATCAACGTGAACGACCGCGCACTGCGCCCAGCACGTGGGGGAGCAATAAAAGGCTGCTCCATCTGCAACGAGAACGCTGAGGTGGGTATAACCGCACTGTCTCGATTTATCCGCGCCTTTGAGCGCGCCTCACATAAGGAGGAACCATGGCAGCAATTACCGAGGTCAATGTCTCCAATTTTGACGCTCTGCTTGCTAACGACCTACCGTTCTCATCGATTTCTGGGCACCGTGGTGCGGCCCGTGCCGCATGGTTTCGCCCATCGTCGACCAGCTTGCCGATGAGCTCGACGGCCGTCTCGTCATAGGCAAATGCAACGTGGACGAAAACCAGGACATCGCCATGAAATATGGCGTCATGTCCATCCCCACGCTTGTGATCCTCAAGGGCGGTCAGGAGGTCAACCGCATCGTGGGAGCTATGCCCAAGCCCGCCCTCACCGCCGAAATTGAGAAGAGCCTGTAACGACACGGCTCCACAGGCGAGCGATACGGACGCAACGATCCGGCTCCCTACGCGAGCAATACGGACGAAACGACAACGTAGTACACTGAAGCCCCGGGTTGCCGGGGCTTTTTCATACCGGAATTCGCACCTGATGCCAACGGCGAACTACGGTCGAACACGGCCTCAAGGAGGACCTATGCACGATGTGGGCATGAACATGAGCCAGCTCGCCATGAGCGTGAAGCAGGTTGACAATACGATCGAGCTCGCTCGGTCTTGGAGCCACGATTTGGCCCATGCAACCGAGACATACGACATGGAGCGCATCGGCTCCAAGCTGGCCCAGGCGATGCGGTCGCTCGATGAGGCGCGCGCCGCGCTCGAAGGCTACGAAGAGGCCATCGAAGCCGACCATAATTCGGTGGGCACCGTCCGGCTGGTGTAGCGATGGACGCCGCGCGCCCCGAGGGCCATACCGAGCGCTTTAACAACGCCGAACCTGCCGACCATACCCGCGCAAGCGCGTGTGATGATTTTGCAGGGCAGGCATGCTCATCAGATCAGGCGGGAGCAGCCGTGCACGCCAGCTCGGCCGATCTCGTTCGGTTCTCGGTTGCCGTGCCAGAAGACCTGCTCGCCGCTTTTGACGAGCAGACCGCGCGCCGCGGCACCGGGGCCAACCGCTCCGAGGCAATCCGCGACCTCATGCGCGCCGCGCTCGTTAAAGACGAGTTGAGGACACCAACGGCGCAGGTTATAGGATCGTTGACGATGATCTACGACCATCACACCGGCGATCTCACCCGACAGCTGGACGAGATTCAGCACGATTACACGGCCGAGATTGTCTCAACCATGCACGTGCACCTGGACCACCACAACTGCCTGGAAATCCTTGCGGTGCGCGGCCAAGGCGCGCGCGTCTACGAGCTCGCCGATAAGCTTTTGGGCCTGCGCGGCGTACACCACGCGAGCTCACCTGTGCCGCCACCGGTGCGAGCCTGGGGCGGTAGGACCGATCGCCGGTGAAGCACGTTCACATCCACATAACCGGAATCGTCCAGGGCGTGGGTATGCGTCCGTTCGTGTACCGAACGGCAATGGCGCACGGGATAAGCGGCTGGGTGCTCAACGCGGGCGACGGCGTGCACATCGAGGCATCGGCCGAGAACGCCTCCGCGCTCGACGCGTTCGTGCGCGCGCTGCGCGATGAGGCACCGGCGGCAGCACGGATTGACGGCATCGAGGTTGTTGAGCACGCGGCAGCACGGACGACGCGGGAGCTGACACACCGCAGGGAGTGATGCCGGAAGACCCCTCACCTATCTTCCGCATCGTCGCATCGGATGATGAGACGGAGCGCACCACGCTCGTCTCGCCAGATATCGCCACCTGCCCCGATTGCTTGCGCGAACTCTTTGACCCCACCGACCGGCGCTATCACTACCCATTCATCAATTGCACCAACTGCGGCCCGCGGTTCACCATCATTCGCTCGCTCCCCTACGACCGGCCTGCCACATCAATGGATGCTTTCCCCATGTGCCCCGCATGCGCGGCAGAATACGCCGACCCCGCCGACCGGCGCTTCCATGCGCAACCCAATGCGTGCTTCTCCTGCGGCCCGCACATCACCTGGCGTGAAAAGGTCCAAACAGGCACCGATGCGTGGGAACGGCGCGACAGAATCACCCCCGCTGTGGGCACCACACGCCAGAAGAGCGATGCCATCATCGAACGCTGCGTCGAGATGCTGGCAGCCGGCGGCATCGTCGCCATCAAGGGGCTCGGCGGCTTCCATCTTGCCTGCGACGCGTCGAATGAGCATGCCGTGCGCGACCTGCGCCGGCGCAAGCGCCGGTCAAACAAACCGCTCGCGTCAGTGGTCGGCGACATAGAAGGCGCCCGGCGCTTTGCACGATCGACGAAGCTGAGGCGGAGCTGCTCGCCGGATCCATCCGGCCCATCGTCCTGCTGCGCCGCCGCAAGCAAGACGAGCGCGACGGCGAATGGGGCTCTGCGCAGGGCGAAGGCGGCAGCGACCACAGCCCTAAAGGCAATGGAAGCAGCCGCCCCGAAGGTGACGGGAGCGACCGCTCCAATAGCAGCGAGAGCAGTCGTCCCTCGCTTGCGCCATCCGTCGCCTTCGATCTGCCCGAGCTCGGCATCATGCTCCCGTACACTCCGCTCCAGCACCTGCTGCTCGCCGCCTGCGCTGCGCGTGGCGTGTATACACTTGTCATGACCAGCGGAAACGTAAGCGAGGAACCCATCGAAACCGATGACGGGCTTGCTTGGGCGCACTTGGTCGAAGGCGGCCTCGCCGACGCGCTGCTCGGCAACAATCGCGCCATTCTCACCCGGTACGACGACTCGGTCGTACGCGTGGTCGACGGCCACGCCATGCCCGTGCGCCGCGCGCGCGGATACGCTCCGCAGCCGCTCGACCTCCCTCCTTGCGCGCCCAACGAAGAAGCGCAGCAGAGCGATGGCCCGCGTAGCGACATCCCGTGCATCCTCGCCTGCGGCCCCGAGCAAAAAGCGACCATCGCCCTCACGCGCGAACAGCCCGACGGCAGCGCACTGTGCTTCGTGTCCCAGCACATCGGCGATGTTGAGAATGGTGAGACGTTCGACGCCTGGCACGAGGCGCGCCATCGAATGTCGGGCCTTTTCGAACTTGAACCCCATGCGCTCGCCTGCGATCTTCACCCAACCTACCTCTCGAGCCAATGGGCGCGCGCCGAAGCATCTGCGGATGGGCGCCCGCTCATCGAAGTGCAGCACCACCATGCACACATCGCATCGGTGATAGCCGAAATGGCCGCGCGCGGCATCATCGGCCCCGCGGAGCAGGTGCTTGGCATTGCACTCGACGGCACGGGAGCGGGAACAGACGGCACCGTATGGGGCGGCGAGGTCATGATTGCGAGCTGAGCAGTTTCACGCGAATGGCGCACCTAAAACCCTGGCGGCTCCCGGCCGGAATGGCATCCGTGCGCGGCGCGCGGCGCAATGCGTTCTCGCTGCTGCACTCCTGCGAGCTGCTCGATCATCCGGGAGCGCGCATGCTTGTCGAGGGCCTCAGTGAAGCCGAACGCGCGGTTACCGCTACCATGATCGAGCGAGGGCTCAACAGCCCGCTGACCTCCAGCATGGGCCGCCTACTCGATGCCATGGCGGCTATGCTCGGCATCTGCCTGAACGCTACGTACGAGGGCGAGCCAGCATCATGCTCGAAGCCGCGGCGTGGCGAGCGCTTGGTACAGATGACGCGCGGCGCGCCCACGATAGGCGGATGGCTTCGGCTATCGCTTTAGCATGCACGAACAGCCGGTTTCCGCGCCAGATGAGCAGACTCGGCAACGCAGGAGTCGCGTTGGCGAACATGCCGTCGACCAGGTTATTGAGCTTGACCCGACACCGATGGTGCGCGCCGCACTCGACGGCCTCTCGGCAGGGCGCCCCGTCGAAGCCATCGCTGCTGACGTGCATTTCGCCGTTGCGCAAGCCGTTTGCGATGCCTCCATCCAGATTGCGCGCCGTTCCGGCATTCGCAATGTTGCGCTTTCAGGCGGTGTTTTCATGAACCGCCTGCTCTTGGGCGAGGCACTGCAGCGGTTGCGGGCAGAAGGCCTGCGCCCGCTTGTCCCCAGCGCGGTGCCGGTAAACGATGGCTGCATCGCCTTCGGGCAGGCGGCCGTCGCCCGTGCGCGGCTCTGCGAACGGTAGCGTCGCGTTCGCGCGCGGTCCCGAAAACCGCGACGTAGCACATGAGAGCAATTTTAGTGAAACGCGGACACCGGGTGTCTGCGCTTCACGTAAAGGCACCGGCCCAGCCTTTCAGGCTCGCTTTTCGGCATCCGAATAGCTTGAGGCTCGAGCCGGTAGTTTTTTGTTAACCGTCATCTATACCAACTCAGGGAGTCAACAAAACCCCAGTTGGCACTTTCAAAAAAGCCGGTCTACTCGTTAGTTCCTGAAAAACCTTCTGACTCGAGCCTCGAACACTGAGCCGGGCCCGCCACAGGCCTCATAAGCTTCGAGCGGAGCCGGCCCTCAGCGGCTTCTCAGCCAGATCATCCCCATTCGAGGCAATCACCTTTTGATACCACGCAAATGAGTCTTTCTTGCTGCGCTTGCCGCTGCCGCTCCCCCCATCGTCGCGGTCAACATAAACCATCCCATACCGCTTACTCATCTGCCCGGTACTCGAGCTCACCGAATCGATGGGAGACCATGCTGTATATCCAATCACGTTCGCGCCATCGTCTACAGCATCACGCATCGCCTTGATGTGAGACCGCAAATAATCGATTCGATACGCATCATGAATGGAACCGTCATCTTCAACGACGTCTGGTGCCCCTAGGCCGTTTTCAACAACCATCATCGGTATGCTGTATCGATCCTGCAGCTCGTTTATTGTGTAGCGCAAGCCATCTGGATCAACCTGCCATCCCCATTCCGAAGCGGATAAATAGGGGTTGCGAGCTCCTCCTAGGAGATTTCCATCAACACGCTCAACTTCGGCCTTTGCGTCGCGCAATTGGACATGTAATAGCTGAACGCGTAGAAATCAACAGTGTTCTCGCGCAGCAGCTCATCGTCACCGAATTCCTCAACAGGCGCTATTCCCTCACGCTCAAACCACGCCAGCGCAAATGCAGGATAAGCGCCCTTGACCAGCACATCGCTACAAAGGCGATTCATGAAGCGATCGTCGTGCTGGCAAGCGAGCATATCTTCTGGGCTGCAGGTGAGCGGTACTTGGTTATATAGCCGATCATGCACCCAACTTGATTCAGGGGGTCGATATCGTGAGCAGTCTGCACGGTCAAAGCACTCGCAACCAACTGATGATGCAGTGCCTGGATGCGGTCACGAAGCGGTATCCCCAGCTCGTCAACGGGGGTCCATTGATCAACCTCACGCAACGCGGGGGAACAAGGCCCTCCGCCTTAAAGGCGCCCATCGGAAGAACGCCGAAATTGATCTCGTTGAACGGAAGCCACTTCCGAACACGACCACGATAACGTTCAAAAAGCACCCGGCATATCTCAAATACAGGTCGATGACTTCCCGATTAAGAAAACCGCCATACCGCCGCACAAGCTCCCATGGCATATCAAAATGGTTGATCGTTACGACCGGCTCCATCTTATACCGCTCGCAAGTCTGGAAGATGTGGTCATAGAAGCGAAGACCTTCTTCATTTGGATAATCATCGTCCCCGTGGGGAAAGATGCGCGACCATGAGATGCTCATCCGGTAGCACGTGCAACCCATTTCCGCTAAGAGGGCAAGGTCCTCTTCTATATGACTCGCATGGTCAACGGCATCGTGACTCGGATAATACGTATCGGGATGAATAACCGCATTGAAAAGACGCTTTCCGCCCGGAGCGCATCCAGTCACATGGTCTTGCAGGCTTTCGCCCTTCCCTCCAGAACGCCAACCGCCTTCAAACTGGGCTGCAGCTGTCGCCCCGCCCCACAAGAACCCTTTAGGAAACCCCACGGAATCCCTCCATTCTTTTCCGCTCCCACGCGATGATGCAACGATTACGCCCCGGCTCCCAAGCGTTCAATCGAATGCCCCAGCCATTCTGCGAGACGATCGTCGGAATAAATGAGCTCGCATGCGCGATACCGATGTTGGTAACCGCTACCAATGAACGAGACAAACGGGACGTCGTCCATATAGGTTTCGGCAAGCTCATGCTCGAAGCAATACAACTGGTCTTCAATAACCTCATGTCCAACAGGAAATATGTCATGTGCGGGGTAGATGCTCGAATACTCTTGCCTACGCGCCAGCAAACTCCTGAGGCTTTGCACCGCCTGAGCGAACGGTGCCTGCTCATCCGATGAGTTGAAATACCAAACATTGTGAACGGTCACTTGATCACCCGAGAAGAGCCGTCCGTGTTTAGCATCGAGCAGCATGATGTGTCCGTAGCTGTGGCCTGGCGTATGGATTACCTCGAGTGTCACGCCGCCGAGTTCGATGATATCGCCCGCGTAAAGGAAATGAGGCCGCGTCCCCACTATTCGGCGCGAAAGAAACGCTGTCTCGTCTATTACCCCCTTGAGCTGCGGCATTTTATGCAAACGATAGTCAATAGCACGCTTTCTCAAGTCGTAGGTATCGTTTGCAAGCACCTTTCCCCAATCGAGCGGATGCACCCAGACCTCATCGAACCATCCGCAACCGAGTGCGTGATCGGGGTCGCCGTGGCTCACAACGAGCATCAGCGGTAAGGACGTAATCTGGTGAACAAGCGGACGAATGTCTTCGTACCCATACCCGATATCGAACACCAGAGCTCGCTCACGACCCACGAGAACATAGCAGTGGACGCTCTCGGTTTCCGTGATGACATAGAGATCGTCGTCGATTCGGCGAACCTCGTTGATGGGAGTCGATTCCATCGTTCACCATCCTTTTTGGTGCTGCGGCAGCCAAGCCGCCGCAGCACACCATGCGTATGAATTAGACCGTTGCCTTATCCTCGGACTTCTCACCATAGCAGCTATCGTCAAAGCCCAGCACCAAGGTGGCTACAAAGCTTACAACGATAGTCAGCGCCGCCGCGGCGATGGCAAAGTAGAAGTTTGTCATCGTGCCATCCGGATTCAAGAAGATCGGCATGGTGAAGAACGAAGGGGCACCGAAGCTGTACACGTGCACGCTGAAAACAGCGCAGAAAATCGCATTGACGATGCAGGCGATCCACGTCGCATACAACGGGCGCTTCATGCGCACGCAGATGCCGTAGAGCGTGGGCTCCGTCACGCCTGCAAGAAAGGCGGTAACCGCACAAGACATCGAAAGTGTCTTGAGATTGGGATTCTTTGTTTTGACGAAGCACGCCAACGCGACGCCAAACTGGGAAAAGTTCATTCCGATAAACGCAGGAAACAGGAAGCTATCGAATCCAACCGTCTCGAACATGGCCATGACCAGCGGAATTATTGCCAAGTGCATGCCCGTCAGCACCATAAGCGGCGCTAGGCAGCCAACAACGAGCACACTCGCCCACGGAGCCGCGCTGTTGATTGCCTCCATGGCAGCACAAAGCAAATCGCCTGCATATCCTCCCAGTGGCGCGGTGACACACAGCGCGACGGGACCATAATCACAATGCTTGCAAAGGGTCGAAATACGAACTTTACGGCATCTGGAACAATCCGCGCAACGAGCTTCTCAACATAGCTATACACCCACACAGTAAGAATGGCGGGGATGAGCGTCGAGGTATACCCGCCCGTCATAACCGGTAGACCAAACAGCGATGAAAACTCTCCGCTTGTAGCAAGGTCGGCAAGCGTTGGACTGACGAGCAGAGCGCCTAGAAACACGCTCACCATCACATCGCAGCCAAAGCGCTTTGCCGATGTATAGGCCAAGAACACGGGTAGGAAGTACAGCGCAGCGTTCCCGACCATATTCAGAATCGTGTAAGTCGAGCCATCCGCCGGCAAGCCGCCCCATCGACTCAAGATCACCAGCAACGCAGAAATGAGACCGCTTGTCATAATAAGCGGAATCGTTGGACCAACAATGGAGGAAAGCACGTTGAGCATGCGAGAAAAGATGTTTGCCTTCTCGTCTGATACCTCATGCCCCTTGGCATCGTCATCGCTCTCGGCTGCACTTTCGATATTTGGATAAAGATCAACCATTGCTTTGAATGCCTGAACGACATCGTTTCCTACGATTACTTGCACGCCACCAACGCTCTTGACGGCACCCATAACACCCGAAATGCTTCCCAACGCATCAACATCGATCGAGCTCGTATCAACCAGCTGGAAACGCAGGCGCGTTGCGCAGTGGAACACCTTAGAAATGTTGTCAGGCCCGCCAACGCCTTCAACAACGCATCGTGCCAGAACAGCATAGTCCTTTGACATGTCTTCTCCTGCTCTCTTCACGTACGAAACTCATGGGACCCATGCATTAATCGTACGGGCTAGCAGCAATTTGTGAAGATTTCGCATTTGCGCCAGTAGTAGCGCACGCTGTTGCACTAGCACGTAATTCGGGGAGGGGTGCATCCCGCCGCACGAGCGCGCGCGTGCTAGGACGCGGGAACGTTGGCGTGCACCAGGCTTGGAAATTGCGTGTCTGGCTATTCACTCGGCAAAATACTGCTGAGGTACTCGAAGAACGGAACTGGGCCCGTCTCTCCACCATAATGGGCAATTACCACCTTCTCGATGCGCTTTCCCAAGTATGCAATAGGCTCCAGTGGCCTGCATGCCCCAATCCAGCTCTCTTCATTCAGCTCGGTCTCGATGATGCAAAGCGTTGCCGGCCCAATCGTTTCTGCGGAACGGGCAACATAGTGCCCCGAAGGATGGTTCCCCGAAGAGGTGCTCTCGTCGCTCCCAGCCTGAAGCAATGTTTCTATTGCGCGCCGAGCAAGCTGTTCATCAAGATCGACGACAGGGTACCTTCCTTCCATGGCACGTAGCGAAGAAGCGTCCATCTGAACGCGGCACGAGAGCATTTCGCGTCGAATCATCTCCAGTTGGCTACGGCTTTTCTCCTCGAGCAACGTGAAACGATGGTCCATTACTGCAAGCTGAGAATCTGACGTAATCATCAGATGAGCCCAAGCTTCATACACTTCGGCATTCGACAGGTACATATAACTCGGAATCGTGCGAACAACACCATGCATCTCGTCAGCATACAGCCCTAGTCTCCGCTCAAGTTCAAAAATGGACGAAGCGCTCTTGTCGCTCACTAGAAGAACCTGCAATCGGTCTTTCAAATTCTCAATGGCTGCGACAAGATAGAGGACCATATAGCTCAATTCTGCCTCTGGAACGCGCATGCCGAGAGCAGGCTCAAGGCACGTTTTAAGCATGTGCACCGCTAAAGGATATGTTCCAAAAAGCCGCCTTGTGTCACTACCGACACTTACACGACCAGAAGAGAGCCGCTGACTGAGGCGAACAATGTGTTCAGATACCGCAGAACGAAGCCGCAGCCCCATCTGCAAGCGAACTCCAATCGTCGACTCAACCGGCGCTCGAAATCATCAAGTACGCGCTCTGCTGTGCCTTCACTCGGCATCTCGCTGTGGACCAAATTCAGCTCATTCAGCAAAAGCCCGATTTCATGCAGCTCTGCCGAAGTAAATTGATATCCAAAATGTGCTTGGATGACATTTGAGATATCGGACACCACGGGCACGACCTCAACGCTCCTGCAACGTATGCGTTCCTTATCGTCCTCGCAATCCGCCGCGTCGCGCGCATTCCCGTCGAGCTCAAATCCGCATTTGCTGCGCACAATGGTAAACGCCAGGTATTGCACGAACGACTCGAAGGAACCGCTTGTTGCCATAACGGCATAGCCAATAAACCGATCGGCAACAAGATGGCGCAATCGATCAATATCTACCAACTGGGTCAAAGCCAGCTGTACACCCAAAAAGAGGTGCCCGTCGTCCAAGCTTCCACATTTAGTGAGCATGCTTCGCTTTCCCCGTTCTGAAGCGGTGATGCGCACTCCTTTACCGGCGAGCGATTCCAACTGGGCCCCAGGCGTTCGCGGAACAATCCGTTTCACCCGGGCGAAATGGGACATGACGGTCGAACGAGAAACATAGAGCCGTTGGGCAATGTGTTCGATACTCACGTACTCACGCTCGAACAGCAACATAACGATTATTTGACGCTCAAGAAGGTACTCCGGCGCTCCGCATGGCGCTCCGATGAATTACGAATCTCTTGAGACGACCCGGCTCGATCAGGTACAACGATACGATATCCCAGACGTCGATTCGACTCGATACACGCCATCTCTGTCTCGGCGAATGATGCCTGATTGATTGCCTTGATCTCATTTTGGAGTGTTCGCCTGCTCACACCGAGTGCGGCAGCGAGCTCGGGTCCATGCACCCAATCGGCATATCCTTGCAGGCAAGCGATAATGCGTCGCTGGCGTTCTCTCGACACGCTCCTCCTTTCGCTTGGCCCTTGATAAGTATAGAGCGGAAGCTATAGGGGCACCGTACGAGGAGCAACTAAAAGTTCGAGGTCTGCAGACCCACCACAATATGCAGACTTTTGCAGTTTCTACTATATGTAAACTTTTGCAGATATACTGAATGCACAACGTTTTACGTCTCTGGAGGCGAACGAGCATGGCGAACCACACTACAGAGCACAGGACCGAGGACGGCCGCATCATCAAACCGGTCAGCATTCCCCGGCAGGTGGGGCTGTACGCACGTCGCGAACGCGAGGCGCAGGGCCTCACGCGCAAACAGCTCGCAAAGGCCGCCGGCGTCTCCGAGCGCCTGCTCGCATCTCTCGAGCTCGGCGACGCCCCCGGCATCCGCCTCGACAAGCTGCTCGCCGTCTACGACGCGCTCGGGCTTGAGCTCT
>ENA-OQEN01000747-OQEN01000747.1-human-gut-metagenome-genome-assembly--contig:-NODE-747-length-13467-cov-11.026987_pt1 | contig 13467 bp, 16 predicted proteins | sample MGYA00242791_ERZ504627 | MGnify/ENA primary metagenome ERZ504627 (study PRJEB26092, sample SAMD00036316) | human gut metagenome | host: Homo sapiens | study: EMG produced TPA metagenomics assembly of... | reverse complement strand
TTGCTTCCACGTCGGAGCTGCGCTTTTCCAGATCGGCGTCATGTGTTAAGGTCTCAGCTCCTGGTAGTCTCATACTCGGGCTTGTAGGTTCGGTCGCCGGCGTCCTCGGGCTTGGGCTTCTGACGGCTCTTGGACACCATCATGCTGGATCGGGTAGCTACATAATTGCTGTACTGCTGAATCAGGCTCTTGAGGCCCCACTCCGTCAGGAAGCGATCGTAGGTCTCGGCCTCGCCGTCGGCGTCGAGCTTCTCGTTCTCGCGCAGCGTCAGGATAACGTCGGTACCGTGCTCGGCGCGCTCGCCATCCTCGATGGTGTAGCCCTCAAGGCCGTCGGACTCCCACACGTGCGCGGCATCCTCGCCATAGGCACGGCTGATGACCTTCACGTGGCTGGCGACCATAAAGCGGAGTAGAAACCCACGCCAAACTGACCGATGATGTCGACATCGGAGCCTGCTGCTCGGCGTTCTCGGTCTTAAACTCTCGGAGCCGGAGTGCGCGATGGTGCCAGGTTGCGCTCGAGCTCCTCGGCGGTCATGCCGATACCGTTATCCGAAATCATGATGGTACGGGCGTCCTTATCAAAGGAAACACGGATGGCCAGGTCACCCTGGTCGAGCTTGACGCTCGGATCCTGCAGGCTCTTAAAGTTGAGCTTGTCGACGGCATCGCTCGCATTGGAGATAAGCTCGCGCAGGAAGATTTCCTTATTGGTGTAAATGGAGTTGATCATGAGGTCGAGCAGCTTTTTGCTCTCGGTCTTAAATTGACGCATGTGCAGTCCTTTCGCGCTACCCCTGTCCGCAAAAACGGCCCGGTTGCCCGAGCCGCCTCGCAGACCTGCTATGTTCAGACTTAGATTTTATAACCCATTAGCGCGCATATATACATACGGAACCGAAAAACTGTATGTTGCAATGCCCCACGCGCCAATTGTCGAGGAGTGTCCCCAACTGCCGTCAGAAAAGGTACGTCCCTATCTGTCGCCCAGCAGTTTGGCCATCCAGGCATGGGGCTGGCCTTCGTCCTCATAGTCCACCGGCGCAATCTGTGTGTAGCCCGCCTTGGTGTAGAGCGGCAGCACGTACTCCTGTGCATGCAACTTTATGAGCTTGGCGCCGGCATCGCGCGCAGCAGCTTCGCTGGCTTCGACAATCTTGCTTGCCAGACCGCGACGGCGCATGGTGGACAGCACGGCGACGCGGCCCATAATATAGGTCTCCCCCGCTGCGACGCCTTCGTCCAAGTCGCACGCCGGCGAAACCGGAGCCTCTGCATCTGCCGCGCGCTCCAGTTCCTCGGGAAACGCGCGCGAGCAGCCGGTGAGCTCGCCGTCCACGTACAGCGTCACGTGGATGCAAGTCTGCGCCTCATCGATAGCGTCGAATTCGCTCTCGTAGCCTTGCTCGTCCATAAAAACGGCGCGGCGCACCAGCGCCGCGTCATCAAAGCAACCCGTCTTAAGTTGAATATCCATAGCCACCCCTTCATTCGACACGAACGTTAGGGACAGATTTTAGCGAAAATGAGCACCGCGCACGCTAAACTGCGCTCGAGCTTTTGCCAGGCAATCGTAGTGACCCACGTTATGGGCATCGCTCGCGATAAAGCTGTACAGGTTCTGATCGAACAGACGCTGCGCCGGCTTTTTCTCGCGGCCAAAGCGGCCGCCGGCAATAAAATCCGCCGAAGCTTGCAGCTTACAACCCATATCGACCAGACGCTCCGCCACACCCACGTCCTTTTGGACAGCGCGGTAGCGCTCGGGATGGGCAATAATCACCTGGTAGCCGCGGCACTGCAAATCGTAAATCGTGTTCTCGTACTCTCTAAACGCATAAGGGTCAGCATGCGTCGAAAGCTCAAGCAGGAACTCATTGGTGCCATCGAAATGCAGGTACTCCGCAGCATCGATACCAAGCTCGACGAGCTTTCGGTGATTGACCTCAAAGCCCATCTGAAGCGGAAAACCGTCTGCGTTATCCCGCAATAGCTCAAAGGCATCCCACATCTTGTCGTAGTCAAAATAGGGATCTCGACAGTGCGGGGTGCAGACAATTCTGGTTACGCCAGCCTGCTTGGCAGCCGCAAGCATCGCCAAGCTCTCATCAAGATCGGCAGCGCCGTCGTCTACACCCGGCAAAATATGACAATGAATGTCGCGCATAGGTCGGCCTTAATCAACTAAACGTTTGCCCGGTTGGTGAAGATCCCCTTTTTAGAAGCACCCTGAGCAGCGGAACCGTTTTTTACCTTCTTACCGTCCTTGGTGTAGTAAGAATAGTAGTACTCGCTGGTCTCGGTCTCACAGTAATTCATAACGGTACCGATGAGCTTGACCTTCTCGGACTTCTTAAGCTGAGCGATGGCGTTGAGCGCCTCCTCGCGCTTGGTGAAGTCTTCGCGCACCACAAACAGCGTGCCGTCAGTCAGGCTGGCGATCTCGGCAGCATCGATGAAGGTGCCGACCGGAGGAGCGTCAAAAATGACATACTGGAACTTGGCAGACAACGCCTTAACCAGCTTGGCAAAACGATGAGACACGATGATGTCGGCAGGATTGGGAATATGAGGCTCCGCATCGAGGAAGTAGAAGTTCTTCTGACCCGTCTCGGCGATTGCCTGGTCGATGGAAATCTGCTCGGACAGGACTGCGTAGAGTCCGCCATGCGAACGGACGCCAAGCATGTCGGAAAGAGACCTGCGACGCATATCTCCCTCGACCAGAAGAACGCTCTTGCCGCTGGTGGCGATAGCCTGGGCCAGGTTGATGGCAACCGTAGACTTACCCTCGTTGGGAATCGAGGACGTAACGGTAATGGTGCGGATGGGGTCATCCACGCTCGCAAAGCGAATGTTGGCCAGAAGGGTCTTGGCGGCATTCTGTACAACGAGCTTATCGGTGTTCTTAGCCCTAGCCATGCCTATTTACCACCTTTCATAGCCGGAATTCGGCCGACAACGGGAATACCAAGGAGCTCTTCTGCCTCTTCGACACCGCGGATGCGCGTGTTGAGCATATCTGCCAAAACGACATAGGCAATTGCGATAAAGACGCCGGCGAGGAACGCGACGGCGACGTACAGCGTGCGCTTGGGACCACTGGGGGATTCGGGGGTCTTAGCCTTATCGATAACGTTGATGCTCTGAGCGGCACCGACGTTCTGGGCGACCGTGCTCACCGAGCTGGCCATGGCCCTTGCCACCTCTGCCGTCTCCTCGGCATCGGTGCCCGTCACCGAAAGCGTGATGACGCGCGTCGTGGTCTCGGAGGAAACGGAAATCTTGTAGTCGTCCAGATCGGCGAGGCCCAGATCCTTGGCAGCACCACCCTTAACGCTATCGCTATCGAGCAGCGTGGCGATATCGTTGGAAAGCATCTGGCTCGCCGAAAGATCGGTGTAGCTCATTTGACTGCTATCGTCGGTCTTGGCGAGAACGTACATGCTCGTCGTGGCGGTGTAGGTGTTGTCCATCATGGTGAAGGACACGATGCCCATGGCGACCGCGCAAATCACCGGAAGGGCGATGACCAGCTTGAGGTGCTTTTTAAGCAGCTGGAACAGTTCGAGAAGGGTCATGCAGCTTGCCTTTCATTTCCCTAGTTCATATCGACAAAACTGCTCGTATCATATCGCATCTTTCTGCCAAGTCCGAACTCTATACATAAGATACAGCACATACGGCAATGTTGCGCAATAATAACGCCGCATCGGCAACCCCGGTGCGGCGTCAAAACAACACGTTTGCTGCATTGCTACGCAAATGATTCGTCCTGCTGTACGGGAAACGTCACCGTGATGGTAGTCCCCACACCCAGCTCGCTCGATAGGTCGAGCGAAGCATGGTGATACACGGCGGCATGCTTAACGATGGCCAGACCCAAGCCTGTTCCGCCACGCGCCTTGGAGCGGCTCTTGTCCACACGATAAAAACGCTCGAACACCTTGCCCTGCTCCTCGGGCGCGATGCCGATACCTGTATCGGCAACCGTCAGGTACGGATGGCCCTCATCATTGGTCCCACATCGAAGCGTAACCGTGCCACCGGGCTGGTTATAGCGAATAGCGTTACTGGCCAGGTTATAAATCAGCTCATCGATCAGGCGCGACACACCTTCGATCACCACGGGCTTCGTCTCGTGCCCAATGGTCACATTCGACTGCCGGGCAACCTGCTCAAGACGCTGTTCCACCGTCAAAATGGCGCGAGAGAGCTCGATGGGCTCTGTGGACCCAATAGGCACCGCCTCGCCCTCGGATGCTCGCTCCGCCTCATCCAAGTTGGAAAGCGTGAGGATGTCGTTAACGAGCGCTGCCAGGCGGCCCGCCTCGCGATAGATGCGACCGCCAAAGTTGCGCAGATCGTCCTCGCCCTCAACCATGCCGTTTGCAATAAGCTCGGCGTAGCCCGAAATCGCGGTAAGCGGGGTCTTGAGCTCATGAGTGATATTGGCCGTGAACTCACGACGCATGCGGTCGTTATCGGCCAGCACCGCCATCTGGCGTTTAAGCTCCTGGCGCTGCGACTCAATGCGCTCGAGCATGGGAACCATCTCGGCGTAGGCATGTTCATAGCTACGGCGCGGATGGTCCAAATCGACCTCCTGCAGCGGCGCAATGATGGCACGGGATTCGCGACGCGCAAGGAAAAACGAGAGCACCGCGCCCGCCACCGCGATAAGCAGCATCGGCGCCACCAGCGAAAGCAAAATCGCCGCGACGCCAGGCTGGGCTTGCGCCAAACGAACGACCTGACCGTTATCAAGGGCGACGGCGCGATATAGCATAATCTCGTCGAGCGTGGCGCTCGAGCGCTCCGCGGAGCCCGAACCGCTCTCAAGGGCCTCAACGACCTCGGGGCGATCGCATGGTTGGGCAACATGGAAGGAGACGCCTCGTTGTCGTAGGCGACCGATCCATCCCTGTTGATCAGCGTGATACGAAGGTCCTCGCGATCGAGGCTTCGCAAAAATGCGATGGGTTCCTTCTGCTCGTTTAAGGCGGCGGCAATAAGCTCGGTTTCTTGCGAAAGGTTGGCACTCGTGGCATCTGCCAAGGTGTTTTGCACAAAGAACGCACCCAACACCGTAAACGCCAAAATGACGGACATTGCGCAGACAAATATCGTCGCAAACACGCGATGCGAGAGCGTGTGTTTTCCCTGAGGGGCAAAGACCACGGGCTACTCCTCCGTTGCGGCGTCCGCAATGCCGGCATCTTCGGTATCGCCACCAGCGGAAGGCTCGGCCAGACGATAGCCCACGCCGCGCACTGTCTCGATAGCGCTGGCACGCTCGCCGAGCTTTTGGCGAAGCGTCTGTACGTGAACGTCGACGGTACGCGAGCCGCCATCGAAGTCCCAGCCCACACGCTCTGCAGCAGCGACTCGCGAGTAAAGACCACACCGGGTTTGCGCATAAGATACTCGAGCAAATCGAACTCGCGCAAAGTAAGCTTGAGTGGCTCACCGGCAACGGTCACCTCGCGATGGCTGGGCGAAAGCACGATATCGCCCACGCTGAGCACATCACTCACCTGCTTGACCATACCGCCGCGGCGCAGCAGCGCACGGCAACGGCTGGCAAGCTCCATGAGCGAAAACGGCTTAGTCAGATAATCGTCGGCACCGCCATCGAGCGCCATCACCTTATCGAGCTCGGTATCTTTGGCGGTGAGCATCATGATGGGCACCGTCGCCGTCAGGCGGTCGGCGCGCAGGCGACGCATAATTGCCAAACCGTCGGTATCGGGCAGCATGATGTCGAGCAGGACGGCATCGGGTACCCGTCGCGCCACGGCGGCCTTAAACTCGCCATCGCACGAAAAGCCTTCGGCCTCGATTCCCTGCTTGCGCAGTGCATAGACCGTCAAATCCCTGATGTTGTCATCGTCCTCGACGTAATAGATCATGTTGAACCCCTTTGCGGCCGGCATGACCGCATCTTAACCCTAAAGGTACCTTTACTAGATGGTATCAGCCAAAACGTCCCGTTAAATAATCCGCCGTGCGCGGGTCGGTGGGATTTTTGAAGAGCTGAGCGGTGGGTGCGTGCTCCACTAACTCGCCCAGCAAGAAAAACGCGACCGAGTCGGAGATGCGCGCCGCCTGCTGCATATTGTGCGTAACGACCACGAGCGTACAGGTCTCTTTGAGCTCGCAGGCCAGCTGCTCAACCACCAGCGTCGACACGGGATCGAGAGCGCTCGTGGGCTCGTCCATCAGCAGAATATCGGGCTGCACGGCAAGCGCGCGGGCGATGCACAGACGCTGCTGCTGCCCGCCCGAAAGGCCCAGCCCCGACTCCTTGAGTTTGTCCTTGACCTCATCCCATAGCGCAGCGCGACGAAGAGAGTCCTCGACCAACTCATCCAGAACGGCGCGGTCGCGCACGCCCATGCCGCGTGGACCATACGCGACGTTGTCGTAGATGCTCATGGGAAACGGGTTGGGGCGCTGGAACACCATGCCCACGCGCTGGCGCAGGCGGCAGATGTCGTAGTCGCCCAGGATATCCTGGCCGTCGAGCGCGATCTTACCCTCGATGCGGCAGTCCTTGATGTCGTCGTTCATGCGGTTAAAGCAACGCAGCAGCGTCGACTTGCCGCAGCCCGAAGGACCGATAAACGAGGTGATCTGCTTGTCGCGAATCTTGATGGATACGTCCTTGAGCGCGTGGTGGTCGCCATAGAACAGATCGAGGCCCTCGACGTCGATGCGCGTCGACGAGGCGGCAAGATCCTGCGCCGTGGGACGAGTCGCGTCCCCGACTTCGCGCTCGTGCGCAGCCTCGGCTTGCGCCTCCATTAGCTCCTCGAGCTCCGTGGGCTCCATAGCCGCAGCAGCCGTCATACCGCATACCTCCACATCGATATCAATTCAGCAGTATCGATAGTAGAAATCGCGGCTCATATGCACGTGAGCGCATTGTCAGGTGTTTGTAAGGGCGCCTACGCTACGCGGCAGGCAGCTCGATGGTAAAGACGGTATGCTCGGGCGTCGATTCGCACGCGATGGTACCGCCATGCGCGCATACAATCTCCTTGGCGATGGCGAGGCCCAGCCCAGCACCGCCGCGATTGGTCGCACGCGCTGCATCCAGGCGATAAAACTTCTCAAAGATCACCTTGAGCTTAGCCGCGGGAATCGGGTCACCATGGTTAATAAAGCGCACGCGCACGCCGCCGTCATCTTGGCGTCGGGCCTCGATCGTAATGGTCGAGCCTTCGTAACTATAGGCGACGGCGTTTTTCATGATGTTGTTGAACACGCGCGCCATCTTGTCGCCATCCACAAGCACCGTCAGGTCCTCGTGCACATCAATCTGTGCTTCCTTATGCTGTTCGTTGAGAATGGGATAGAACTCATCGGCGACCTGCGCCAGCAACAGGCTCAAGTCGACGTAGCCGCGCGTAAGCACAATATCGTGGAAATCAAAGCGTGTAATGTCGAAGAACTCCTCGACAAGTGCGTCGAGCCGATGTGCCTTGTCAAGCGCCACGCCCGTAAAGTGCGCGCGCTGCTCGACTGGCAGCTCGGGGGCCTCCTGCAACAGGGAGAGGTAGCCCACCACGCTGGCGAGCGGCGTGCGCAAGTCATGCGCCAGGTATGTGACCAAGTCATCCTTGCGATGTGACTCGTCGCGTAGGGCCTGCTGCACCTTACGCTCGCGATCGCGCACGCGGTTGAGCGCACCCTCGACCTCCAGGAAGTCGCCGTCGATGTTATCCCAGGCGTCAGGATGATCGATCAGGCGGTCCTGGATACGGGCCGCAAGCACGCGATCGGCATGCTGTTCCCCTTGCTCGTAGCCTTGGTAATACAGTGCTCGGCCACAAAAGAATAAGACGCACACGGCAAGCGCCAAGACAAAACCAAGCATGTTGAATACAAAGCCGGCGTCAAAGAACACCGGCTCGGCAATGCCGCCAAGCGCCATGGCGCCAATCGCCAGCGTGATTACCCACGCGGCACCGCCAATCACCACGCAACGGCGCACGGTTTCGAATCGATCGATCAGCAAAAACCCGATAAGCAAAACTGCCAAAATGCCAGCGATGTTGTCGATACCGACCAGCAGCAGGCTCAGCAAAAAGAGCAGTACCGTCGCGAGCGCGCGGTTGTCGACGACTGCCCTCACGTATTCAAAGAGTCGATCGGGCACCTCGAACGCCTGTCTATCATCTTTTGTCATATCAAGATCCTCACAAGCGAAAAGCGTTATTCGATGATGTAGCCGACGCCCCAGACGTTTTTGATAAAGCGCGGTTTTTGGGCATCGTCGCCAATCTTTTCGCGCAGGTGGCGAATATGCACCATCACGGTATTGTTGGAGCCGGGCATAAAGTCCTCGTTCCACACCGCGCGGAACAGGTCCTCCACGGGCACTACGCTGCCGCGATGCTCGGCCAGATACAGCAAGATGGAATACTCGATGGGCGTGAGGCGCACCGGCGCACCGTCCACTGTCACGGCACGAGCGTCGCGATTGATCTCGAGACCGTCGAGCTGAATGACCGGAGACTCAGCACCTGCACTCGGCTACCGTAGCTGGTATAGCGGCGAAGCTGGGCGTGGACGCGCGCAACAAGCTCCAACGGGCGGAACGGCTTGACCACGTAATCGTCCGCACCGAGCGAAAGGCCCTCAATCTTATCCTGCTGGGCATCACGAGCCGTCAGCATAATCACGGGATAGGTGTGGCTGGCACGAATCGTGCGCAGCAGTTCAAAGCCGTCGATATCAGGCAGCATGACATCGAGCAACGCCAGATCAAACTCTTGCTCCAAGATTGCTTTGGCCGCGTCGGCCCCGCTATAGGCAATCTGAACATCAAAGCCTTCTTTTGTAAGGTAGATACCCACCAGTCGGCGATGGCCTTCTCGTCGTCGACTACCAAATGCGCTCGTTCATGCGTGCTCCTCTCGCGCTCCATTATGCCCGAGGGGACGCTCGCCACACACAACAAGCGCGGGCGATTAAGTCGTCCTTAAGCACCCATATGTCCGTTCGGGCACAGATGCAGGCCATGCGCGCGCTCGACGCTCGCCTGCGCCGGCAAACGATATACTCTAGTGCCAGAAGAGACCACCCCGTCGAAAGCGAAATCCGTGAAGCCCTTCACCTCTTTTGCAAAGCGCTCTGCCCAGCTTGCTGCCGGCTTTATCTGTGCCGTCGCCCTTGTTGCCGGCGCGCCAACGGTCGCCGCGCCCAAGTGCTAACAACTGACGACATTTGCGGCAAAACCGCCGATGCACGCGGTATTACGGCCGAAAACCTCCCCGATATCGAGGCAACCAATGCCGTTGTCATGGGGAAAGACGGCACCGTCTACTACGCCCGCAGCGCCGATGATCAGGTCAAGATTGCCTCGATCACCAAGGTGATGACCGCGATCCTGACCGTTGAGAACTGCAAAATGGACGAGAAGATCACGGTGAGCAATGCTGCCGCCACCGTAGGCAACTCGACCGCCGGCCTGCTCGAAGGCGACGAGCTCACCGCGGAGCAAGCTCTGCGCGGCCTGATGATCCCCTCGGGCAACGATGCCGCCATCGCGCTTGCCGAGCACGTGGGCAAAAAGATCGACCCCAAGACCAAGGACGCCGTGGCCACCTTTGTAAAGGCCATGAACGAGCGCGCTAAAGAGCTCGGCTGCACGGGAACGCTTTTTGAAAATCCGCACGGTCTGGACTTTGATGAGTGGGCCGGCGACATGCATTCGACCGCGCACGATGCGGCCCTGATGATGCAGGAAGCAATGAAGAGCGATACGTTCCGCGAGATCGTGGCGAGCGATGATTCCTGGATTGAGGTTACAGGCGCCGACGGCTCCGACCACTCACATTCCATGGATACGCACAACGAGCTGCTGGGGCAGGACGGCAATATCGGCGGCAAGACCGGCACTACCGACGATGCCGGCTACTGCTTTACGGCAGCCTACGACCGCGATGGCGACGAGACCTATACCGTCGTTTTGAACTCAAGTACCAACGACCAGCGCTTTGCCGACACGGCCGCCCTTGCCAACTGGTACTACGGCCACAAGGTGACGGTTGCGATCGCCAACACGCAGGAAAAGACCGCCAACGGCAATCCGCTCATCGCGCGCATAAGCCAGACCGACTGGACGGACAAGACGATCGACGCCACACTCGCCGATCCCGCAGCTCAGGCGACCGTCTTTTCGCTTGCTGGAGAGGTAACCGAAAAGGTTACCTACGATGACCTTTCGGGCACGGTGCATGTGGGCGACAAAGTGGGCAGCCTCACGCTCAAACAAGACGGTATCAAGGTCGTTGTCACAGATTTGGTTGCCGACGAAGAAGGTCGGGGCCGAATCCCATTGAGTGGCTCCTTGTGAAGCTCGACCGCCTGGGCCGCCGCATCGACAATCGCCCGCTTACGGCAGAAAGCGAAACCGTAGCCAAGCACCCGAGATGTAGGGTCGAAGGACAATACGCTCGCCGAAAGGAAGCATCCGAAAGGATGCCTCCTTTTTTGAGGGTTCGAATCCCCAGCGCCCTTTCTCGATAATAAAAAAAGGGCCCCAAATGGGACCCTTCTTTCAATTCATACTGGCGGAGAGCTGGGGATTCGAACCCCAGATGCCCTTTTGGGGCATACTCGCTTAGCAGGCGAGCACCTTCGGCCTCTCGGTCAGCTCTCCGTAACAGCCGTTCTATAGTAACCAAACAGCCGAAGTTGAGCAAGAGGGAATTTTCTAATTGCCTAGAGGCCTTTCCTCCTTGCAGTTTTCGCCCCTACCCCAACGAGCGGTTGAGGGAGCCAAGTTCGTCGTTGCCCATGGTGCGCCACATTTGGAAGATGCAGACGCGCGCCAGGAAAAAGAAGCCGTTATCGACCAACTGCACAGCAGCATCCGCCAGCTGGTTGGTCACGGCGGGCACGGGAGGCAGCTCGAGCCCGGCTTTACGGATGGTCTCAACCGCATCCTCGAACGTCGGCGGCTCATTGACGCCCATCTCGTTCATAAGGCCCTGCATTTCCTCCAGCGCGCTGCTACCCGACTCCTCGCCGCGCGGCACGAGGCAGTAGCACGCCAACGCGAGCTCGAGCTGGTCGCAGTTCCAATAGCAAACGCCAGACGATAGAACAGATAACCGATTGCGGAACGGTCACTGGCAATGCGCAGGCCGTGGCGCGCCACCTCGATAATCTCGTCAAAGCGCTCCAGGCGCGCCAGCACGTTGATGAGCGCAAAGTGCGACTGCATGGACGAGCGAGCCAGATCGTAAAGACGACGCACCTCGGGCAATGCCCGTTCAAAATCCTCCTGCTCGGCGTAATAACTGCAGATCTCGTGCTGGGCAAAGTACAGCGCATCGGGAGCACGCAAAATACGAACGGAGCGGTCTTCCTCCATTACCGGCAGCACCATGCGTACCAGCTGGTTGTCGCAAAACTGCGTCTGGACCGGACCCGTTGCCAAAAGCTCGGCAACGGCGCACTTAGCCTCCAACTCCTCAACAAGACGGGAGAAGCCCTCAAACGCGCTTGCACGGTCAACTTTTGCCTGCTCGCGCAACTCAACGACGCGCGCCACATACGGGTCATCGTCCATCTCCATGACCTCGAGCTCATCAGCCGTATCGGCAAGCAGCAGGTCGCGCAACGCCGGCGGCAGCGAACGGTGGTCGTCACGCGGGCGAGCGTGAACCTCTGCAGGCTCAATCGCATCCGGCGCGTCCGACTCATATGCCTCAAGCATGCGCTTGCACGGCATATCGTCCATATCCATGCTCTCAAGATCCTTGGCGACAGGCACGCAATTGGCCAGATAGGCCGCACGCCCAAAGGAATATGTTGCAATGACGCGCTCGCCCTGCTCGCCGTCGGGAGCCGCAATCTGAACATAGCAGCGCGCAATGCAGGCACCTGCGGCAAAGCAAGCCGCTGCCAGCGTAAGCGCCACGCGCGCGTCGTGCTCCGCGGCCCAAATCGCACGCGCACTCTCGTCCAACTCGCGCCAAACATCATCCTGGGCGTCGTATTCACGTTGTGGCATGGCATCCACGACAGAGTGCCCAAACCGAACGAGCATAATCCCCTCGCAACGTTTGCCCGATAGGTATAGTCGAGCCGTGTGACCACGTTAAGTGCCTCGACAATACGCGCGAAGCGGCTGCGCACATCCCACTCACCGCCCGGCTGGCAAGCCACCGTTCCCGGTTTGCCCCACGGGTTGTCGCTCGAGGCCGTATCGAGCAGTCGGGGAACATCGTTGGTCGTCTTGGCGATATGCCACGCGTCAAAGAGCGCGCAGCCTCAAGGCTCGGCGAGGATGCCGCCGGGACCAATCCGGCCCCGATGCGTTCAAGGATGCCAGAGAGGCGATTGAGACGGCACTCGATGGCAAGCAGCATGTCAATCTCGTCCTGGTCCAGCAGGCTGCGATCAAAATTGAGATAGAACAGCTTTGAGCGGTCGATGCGCGCTAGGCTCATTTCGGACTTGGCAGCAATGGTGCGCAGGCGGGGTAAGTCGATCTCGCTCATAAGGGCGGCGGCATAGCGCTCGATACCGCTCGGATTCTCGGCATGGTCAACACGGTAAAGCAGCGTCTCGATAGCATCGGGGAGCGGTGCCGTGTCAAAGCCCAAAAACACCTCGACCGGCTCGGGCAACTTTACGAGTTTGATCTTGTCGACAACGTTTTGCATGTCTGCATCGAGACCGTCGACGCCCGCCGTGTTCGCAAGAGCGCTTTCGGAGTTGGCAAATATCACGTAGCGCAAGAACATCGAGGCCATGAACTCGCCGAAAGGAAGGGCGCGGGTCGAATTCCATGTCTCGTGGTCGGACTGCTCGCGCATGGGGCCTTCGGGAGAGCCGGCAGTTCGCGCACACGCGCGCATTGCACCGTTAGCTTCCCTCACCATAATCTCGCCAATACTGGAATCGGACTCGTGAAGGACCAGCTCCATGTCAGGGTCCTCGGGCAACGGTACTTCCCGAACAGGACGATCAACCTTATAAACCTTGCCCGACACGCTCACGTAGCCCAAGAGCGATATGTGAGTTTTGCCGACGAATTCGACGACATAGCACGACTCTTTGGGGTCCTCGCCAAAGACTTTCCAGACAACACCATATGAGCGCCCCGCAGGCTGCTCTGGCATCGATGGAAAACGCTTTTTGGGGTCGAGAAACCTGAGCTTGTATGTCGGACGCTCTGCCACGAAATATCACCCTGATCAGTCGTTGAAAGAAGGAGTGGTCGCGGATGGGCCGCGACACCTACTCGGAATCTTACACGAGTCGATAAGAAATAGTCCGCTTCACGCTCGCGCCTCGACCGAGGTTCGAATCCATGGGATGCCGCCATAAAAGAAAAGCCCCCGTTGCCGGAGGCTTCAAGCTCAAATGGTGCGGCGTATAGGATTCCGCGCATCCGCTTCGCGGATCCGCGCCGGCTTCGCCCGCCTGCCGGCGTGCTCG
>ENA-OQEN01000746-OQEN01000746.1-human-gut-metagenome-genome-assembly--contig:-NODE-746-length-13496-cov-7.666766_pt1 | contig 13496 bp, 18 predicted proteins | sample MGYA00242791_ERZ504627 | MGnify/ENA primary metagenome ERZ504627 (study PRJEB26092, sample SAMD00036316) | human gut metagenome | host: Homo sapiens | study: EMG produced TPA metagenomics assembly of... | reverse complement strand
CATAACCGTGTTCAAGGCGCTCTTTGCGCTGATGACACGCGGCGCGACGGCGTTTTTTATGAGCCTCGCGGGGAGGAGTGCGTCACGGCACCCTCTCCATGTGGGCGATGACAAAATAAAATCCGATCCCTTCGGTCTGCTCGGCGCGTCGATAATCGCCGCCGTATGCCATAACGCAGGCCAGCTCGCCGCCGCGGCGGTGCTCACGGGGACGGGAGCCGTGCTCGGCTATGCGCCGGCACTGCTGATATTTTCGCTTATAACCGGAGCTGTTACTGGAACGGTGCTGCGCATAGTCATGCCGGCGCTCGAAAAACAGACGCGGTTTATAATAAAGAAGTAATAATTAATCATAAGGAGTTGAAGAAATGAGCTCGGTTAAACTCGACGGTGTTCTCAAAGCTGTCAAGCAGGTACGCGGCGGCGTGCATGTCAACCACAACAAGAACACCGCAGACTGTGAAGTCGTAAGAATTCCAGTCCCCGAAAAAGTGCTCCTGCCCATGCAGCAGCATATCGGTGTACCGTGCACACCCACTGTAAAAGCGGGCGACAAAGTTTCGGTCGGACAGATAGTGGGCGACAGCGACAAATTCCTCAGCGCGCCGATCCACGCCTCGATCTCCGGCACTGTCAGCGCAGTCAAGCAGGCGACGCTTGCAAACGGCGTTATCACTCAGGCGGTGGAGATAGAGTCCGACGGCGAGATGCGCCTTTTCGACGGTCTTGAGCCGCCGAAGGTGACGGGCAAGGAGAGCTTCCTTCGCGCCGTCAGGGATTCCGGCCTTGTCGGACTCGGCGGAGCGGGCTTCCCCACGCATGTCAAGCTGCGTATCCCGCCCGACAAGAATGTCGACACACTCATAGTCAACGCTGCGGAGTGCGAACCGTACATAACCGTCGACTACCGCGAGTGCCTTGAAAATTCGTGGGACATCCTCTCGAGCATCTATACTTTGAAAGAGATACTCGGCTTCAAGCGCGTCGTTATCGCCGCAGAGGACAACAAGCCCGAAGCTTTCAAAGTGCTCAAGGCTATAGCGGACAGAGACGTTGCGGAGGATAACGCGGTGCGCCTCATGACGCTCAAGTCGAAGTATCCCCAGGGCGCAGAGAAGATGATGGTGCTCTCCGCCACGGGCAGAAAGGTTCCGCCCGGAAAGCTGCCCGCCGATGTCGCTGCGTTGTTATGAACGTTGCCTCCGTCGCATTTATAGCAAGATATCTCAAGAGCGGCAAGCCGCTCGTCAGCCGCTCGCTGACCGTTGACGCTCCGCGATAGCCGACCCGAAGAATGTCCGCGTGCCTATCGGCATGAACGTCGGTGAAATAATTGACTTCTGCGGCGGCTTCAAAGCCGAACCCGGTAAGATAATAACCGGCGGCCCGATGATGGGACTTGCCGTTGTCAACACGGATATTCCCGTTCTCAAGCAGAACAACGCCATTCTCGCCTTTGCCGACGATGCGTCGAAGGTCAAGAAAGAGCGCGACTGCATCCGCTGCGGCAGATGTGCGGCGGCATGTCCGCTGAGCCTTATGCCCACGCTTGTTGAACGCTATATAAAGGCGAAGGATATAGACAGGCTTGAAAAATCCGGTGCATGGTCTGCATGGAGTGCGGCTCATGCGCTTATTCATGTCCCGCGGCAAAGCCGCTTGTCCAGTATATGCGCCTTGCAAAACAGATGCTGAGAGAGGAGAAGAGCAAAAATGCCTGAAATGCCTGAAAAGAAACTAACAGTCAGCGCATCTCCCCATGTGCGCTCGGCTCAGACGGTCAGCGGAATAATGCTCAATGTTATTATCGCGCTGATCCCCGCCCTTGCGGCATCCGTCTGGCTCTTCGGTCCGCGCGTCCTGCTCATCTGCCTCGTAACGATAGGCACATGCATGCTCTCCGAGTATCTGTCGCGCAAAATCATGAAGCGCAGCAACACGCTCGGCGATCTGAGCGCGGTCGTCACCGGACTTCTGCTCGCGTTTAACCTGCCTGTGTCTATTCCGCTGTGGCAGGCGGCGATAGGTTCCGTCATCGCAATAGTTGTTGTAAAACAGCTCTTCGGCGGAATCGGCCAAAACTTCGTCAACCCCGCAATAACCGGAAGAATCATTCTCATGGTCTCGTTCCCGACCGCCATGACAACTTGGATAAAACCCCTCTCGTGGCTCGACAAGGGCGCCGAAGCGGTCACCACCGCAACGCCTTTAACCATGATGACAAAGGGCGGCGAGCTCTCCGACGGACTGCCGAGCCTTGTTGATATGCTCATCGGCATCCGCGGCGGCAGCTCGGCGAGACCTGCGCAGTGGCGCTGATAATCGGCGGAGTTTATCTGATGATAAGAAAGATAATCTCTCCCGCAATTCCGCTGTCGTTCATCGGCACTGTAGCCGTTATAATGCTCATAGCCGGCAAGGGCAGCTTCACTTTTGTCGCCTATCAGCTGCTCAGCGGCGGACTCATGCTCGGCGCGTTCTTCATGGCTACCGACTACACCACCTCGCCTATCAATCTCAAGGGCAGAATAATCTTCGGCATCGGCTGCGGTCTGCTGACCTCGTTCATCAGACTCTTCGGCTCGCTGCCCGAGGGCGTTTCGTTCTCAATAATCCTTATGAACATACTCGTTCCCCATATAGAGCATATGACCACCCCGAAGCCTTTCGGCACGGTCAAGGAGAAAAAGAAGAAAGGGGCTGAGAAGGCATGAAGAATTTCAAGGAATTTGCCATCCGACTGTAGCGCTCTTTCTGATATGCCTCGTCGCCACGACTCTTCTCGCCGTTACAAATAAAGTCACGGCTCCGAAGATAGCGGAGCTCTCGGCGCAGACCGAGGTCGAAACAAGGCAGAAAGTCCTGCCCGCCGCGACTCAGTTCGGCGAAACGCAGGAGATGAAGGACGGCAGCGGCACTTACGCTGTCGGCAAGGATGCAAGCGGCAATGAAGTCGGCTATGTCTTTGTCACCGTTTCCAAGGGCTACGGCGGAGATGTGAAGATAATGACCGGCATCGACAAAAACGGCGCAGTCACCGGCATTTCGCCGCTCGAACTCAACGAGACCGCCGGTCTCGGCATGAAAGCCCAGAACACCAGCTTCCTCGACCAGTTCAAGGGAAAGGTCAAGGATATTGCAGTCAAGAAAAACAGTGCCTCCGGCAACGAGATCCAGGCGCTCACCGGCGCGACAATAACCTCGAAAGCCGTCACGGCGGCAGTCAATGAGGCGCTGAGCTACTATGATTCCAATTTAAAGGGGGCGGAGTAAAAAATGGCAAAGAAAAAGAGTCTTTTTCAGGAGTTTACCAAGGGCATTCTCGTTGAGAACCCCGTTCTCCGTCTGGTGCTCGGCACCTGCCCGACGCTCGCGGTTTCGACCTCGGTCGAGAGTGCGCTGGGTATGGGCGTTGCAGCTTCGATAGTCCTTGTGTGCTCGAACATCGCCATTTCGGCGCTCAAAAAGGTGATTCCCCAGAAGGTCAGAATCCCCGCTTATATAGTTATAATCGCTTCGTTCGTTACAATAGTCCAGATGCTCGTCAAGGCGTTCGTCCCACAGATCGACGCTCAGCTCGGCGTTTACCTGCCGCTGATAGTGTCAACTGTATCATCCTTGGCAGAGCCGAGGCGTTCGCTGCAAGAACTCCGTTGCAGCCTCCGCCGTTGACGGTCTCGGCATGGGCGTCGGCTTCACCGCAGCATTGCTCCTCATGGGCGCAGTCAGAGAGCTGCTCGGCACGGGCGCTATTGCCGGACTTCAGATAATCCCGGCTTCCGTCAGCCCCATGCTGATATTCATCCTGCCTCCCGGAGGCTTCTTCGTCTTCGGCATACTCATGGCGTGCGCCAACAAGCTTGCCGACAAGAATGGTCTTTCAAAGGCGGAGCTCAAGGGCTGTGAGGCTTGCCCGATGGCGGCTTCCTGCTCTCTTCGCGGCGAAGTTGAAAACAAAAAGGACGGAAAGGAGGCGGCAGGCAAATGAAAATAATGCTTTCAATACTGCTTACCGGTATCCTTACGGAGAACTTCATTCTCGCAAAGTTCCTCGGCATCTGCCCGTTCCTCGGCGTGTCGAAGAAGCTCAACACCGCAGTCGGAATGAGCGCGGCGGTTATATTCGTTATGCTGCTCGCCACCGCGGTCACCTATCCCATCAACGCAAAGCTGCTCGTGCCCAATGACCTCGAATATCTCCAGACGATAGTATTTATTCTTGTCATAGCGGCTCTCGTTCAGCTCGTCGAGATAATCCTCAAGAAGTATATGCCCGCGCTTTATAACGCGCTTGGCATCTATCTTCCGCTGATAACAACGAACTGCGCGGTGCTCGGCGTCGTGCTTATAAACGTTGAGAATAACTACAATTTCGGCCAGTCGATGATGCGTTCGCTCGGCGGCGGTCTCGGCTTCATGCTCGCCATGGTCATGTTCGCGGGCGTCAGAGAGCGCCTCGAGAGCTGCGACGTGCCGAAATTCCTTCAGGGTCTGCCCATAACGCTCATTGCCGCATCGCTCACCTCGGTCTCCTTCCTCGGATTCTCGGGCGTTGTCGACGGCATATTCGGTTGAGAAAGGACGGGATAATATGCATCTTATTATAATTGCGGTTGTCATCGTCTCCGTCATCGGACTTATAGCCGGTCTCGGTCTCGCCGTTGCGTCAAAGGTCATGGCTGTCCCGGTCGACGAAAAGGCCGAGGAGATTCAGGCGGCGCTGCCCGGCGCAAACTGCGGCGCGTGCGGCTTCTCCGGCTGCTCAGGCTATGCGGCAGCCCTCTCTCAGGGCAAGACCACCGACACCGGACGCTGCATGCCCGGCGGCGCTGAGGTCAGCAAAGCTATTGCAAAGATAACCGGACTCGCGGCCGGGGATGTCGTTCCCATGACTGCCGTTGTCCTCTGCCAGGGCAATATGCACAACACGGACACGAAGCTCAACTATGTCGGAGTCAAGAGCTGCAAAATGGCAACTCAGCTTTTCGGCGGACCGAAAGAGTGCGTCTACGGCTGCATCGGCTTCGGCGACTGCGTTGAGGTGTGTCCCTATGACGCAATTCATATCTGCGAGGGCGTTGCGAGAATAAATCCGCTCGCGTGCCACGCCTGCAAGATGTGCGTCAACACCTGCCCCAAGGGCATTATCGATCTTATGCCCCTGCACGAGGCAAAGGCAGCTGTTATGTGCAAGAACCATGACAAGGGCGCCCAGACCAGAAAAGAGTGCAAGGCGGGCTGCATTGGCTGCATGAAGTGCGTCAAGACCTGCGAATACGGCGCGGTCACGGTCGAAAACTTCTGCGCGAAGGTCGATTACGACAAGTGCGTCGGCTGCGGCAAGTGCCACGAGGCGTGCCCGGTCAAGTGCATCGATGTTATCGAGCCCGGAGTGAAGATAACTGAGACGAAAGTCAACTAAATGAATACGCGAGAGCACCCGGAGTTGTGAAAACAGCTTCGGGTGTTTTACTTTTTATTATAATTTGTAGGGGTTGGCGACCTCGACAACCCTATGCCGCCAACGGCGGCACTGTTTAAAAGAAAAGTAGATCATGGACGGAAAATTGACATTGACAATAATGTCTGATAATATTAAATAAAAAGAGATATACGGAGGGATGCCTATAGCCGATTGAACGCAATCTTCAAAGGGAACAGGGCGCGGAATAAATATCAAGCCCGGAGGCGAAAACTATGAAAAAAACAATACTTTCTATATTAATATCGGTTCTGCTCATAACGAGCTTTGCGGCGTGCCGAAACGGAGACGCGGAGACGGCGGGAACGACCGTTCCGGAGAACACCACGGCAGAAAGTACAGCCGAAATAAGTTCAGCTCCGCAGACAATCGAAAAAACTCTCGACGGAGTGACGCTGAAAGTTTATATCGAAAATCCGAAGGTCAAATCCGGCGGCGAAGTGCATATCACGGCGACCGTCACGAACAACAGCGGAAAAGATATAATTTCAACGCTCCCGATATATAATCAGCAGCACTATGAGATACGCACAAAAATTCTGACGCAGGGCGGAAAAGCGTTCTATGACAAAGATTATCCCATAGAAGTGACCGAGGATGCCACGCGACAATTTATTATCAGGAGCGGGGAGAGCTATGTCCAGGATATGTATCTCGTCGCCGCCGAGATGGATTTCGGCATGAGCAGCGCCGCCGATGCCGTGCCTTACGGTGCGGGAAAATGCGCGGGAACTTCAACTTTCAAATGGGACGGCAGCAACGGCGCAGAGAAGTCGCTGACGGTTTCGTTTGAGATAGAGATAGCCTGAATTTTATAATGAAATCCGACCCGAGGATATAATTTTTCGGGTCGGGTTTGCAATTTTTAGCGTAAAGTTATATGACTTTACACAGCGCTCAACTGTTAAATACGCTTTTTGGGTCAATATCGCAGAACACTTGATATTGCTGCGATTCAGAGACGGTTTTATATAAAATCCGCTGATATAACAAAAATCCATATGTAAAGTTAAATCGCTTTACCTATGGATTTATTACTTAATCGAACTTTGTCTCCCAATGGTTGCTCTCATTTGCGTCGAAGCACATCAGTATCTGCTCGCGCGAAGTCTTTTCGCCAGCAAGATTCTCCGGCAGTTCGTCTTTGCCGAAATATTTTGTTTCGGTCGTTTCGATATTCGGAATGAATTCGCCGCCGACAACGGATAGGTCAGCCCCGCCTGCGCGAGACTCCGGAGCTCAATAGCCCAGCTGAGCCATCTGTTCTGTTCGTCCATATTTTCTTCTTTTTTAAAAGGCTCCGTCAGATCCACTCCTTGATAACTTCCGGGTTCTTGAAAGTCTCGTCAATAGACTTCAGGAAGGGGACTACATCGCCCATGTCGAGCGCACGGTGGTCGAAAACGACGGTGAAGACGAGCTTCTTGCCGACCGTTACCGTGCCGTCCGGGTTTGCAATCGCCGTGTCGCGCGGAGCGCCGACGCCTATCGCGGCGACCTGCGGCGGTATTATCTCAAGCAGTGCGCAGATGCCGTCCCAGTCCTTGTAGAGCGAACCGAGGTTCGACACGGTTATCGTGCCCTGCTCAATGTCGTATTTTGTGAGCCTGTCGCGCTCGGGTATATCATAATATTCTTTCTTGCTCTTGCCGGAGAGGGTTTTTACTTTGTACTTTCCGGTCTTTGAGCCGATGAGGCGGGATATCGTCTGAACCAATTTGCCTTTTGCAAGCCCCTGCAGCGTGTCGTTGAGCGAGACGTCGTACATGACCTGCGACATGTTTGAATTTTTCGCTCTGCGTTGAACATCGGCGAGCGTATCTCTGATATCCCTGAGGTTCTTGTCCTGCATGTTGTGCAGATTTACTGTCATCATCTCACCTGAGTCGAGAAGCATGGGCATCGAGATATTTATTTCGTCGAACTCCGTCACGCATCCGCGGACAAGGCGGGGTTTGAAATCGATATGTGCATTCATCGCGGGGCACTTCTTGAGCGCCTCTGTTATTACTTTTAATATAACTGCGTTGAGCGTGATCTTATCTTCTTTTGCGCGCCCTTCGTTGATTTCTTTGAAAACTTTCAGAAATTCGGACGCCTCAGGCTCGTTTGTAACAACGACATGGGGAATGTCGTGCCAGCTCTGCGCGGTCATGTTTGCGATTATCTTCCTGTTTATGCCGAAGTGCTCGGCTCTTCTGACTGTGAGTGACTGTCTCATTCTGAGGACTCCTTTCATTTTAGCGGTTATGCCGCATTAATAAAAGTATATATTGTCCTCAAACTTAAAAACAAGGAACAGTATCTGGAAGCATGTGCAAAAAGCGACACAAAAAGTGATTTGTGTCGCCAAAAATTATAAACAGTTTAGAAATATTTTCTGAAGCCGTTAAAATATATGCTTGTGGTGAAAGAGACGATAGTCGATGGATCTTCGCGGAAGCCGGAGTTTATCCACTCCGCAATAACGCTGACGATGCCGTTGAAGAACATTATATACATCCAGCGGAACTGCTTATCCGTGATCTCGGGAAAAAATTTCTTCCACTTTATCTGCGTCCTGTCGTAGTTCTTGACGAACAATGAATTGATGAAGCCCTTTCGCGGACCGCATCTCATCATGTAGCAGCACAGGTCGGAATTATCCCTGACAATATCAAACAGACCGACCAATACTGCATCAAAAACCTCGGGATCCATTCTCTCGATCTGATTATCGATATCGGAGACGAACTCAGCCTCGATGCTCTTCATCAGCGCGTTGATGTCGTCATAGTGGCGGTAGAAGGTGCTTCTGTTGATGTCCGCGCGCTGACATATCTCACGCACGCTGATCTTGTCGAAGTCCTTTTCTTCAAGCAGTTCGAAGAAGGTGCGGCGTATTGCCGTTTTTGTGTATGCCGTGCGTCTGTTGTGCGCGGTTTTCTCGGTTGCCGGGTTTGTCATGAAAATCACCTGAGTTCGTTTCTGATTCATATAAATATTATCACTAATATGCTCGATTGACAAGAGTTAGCGCGATTTTACTCATGTAAAAAAATATGTTGACAAAAGTGCTAAACACTGTTAAAATAACTAATTGCCGCAGGAAAAAGGCGGCTAATCCTTGCTGCGGACGAACCGCAGCCAAAAGACCAGAAGGAGGTGCTTTAAGAATGTCAGCAAACAACAGCTATGAAGCAATGATGGTTTTCTCCGTCAAGAACGGTGAGGAGGGCGTTCCCGCTCTCATCGAGAAGTTCAAGGCTCTCATCGAGCAGAACGGCACTCTGGACAGCATTGATGAGTGGGGCAAGCGCAAGCTCGCTTACGCTATCGACGATGAGCCCGAGGGATTCTACGCTCTGTTCAATTTCAGCGCTGCACCTGAGTTCCCCGAGGAGTTCTACCGTATCGCCGGTATAACCGACGGCGTTCTCCGCTCACTCGTTGTCAGAAAGTGAGGAAACAAAGATGCTTAATGTTGCAATAATTATGGGCAGACTCACTGCCGATCCCGAGCTGCGTACCACCGCTTCCGGCGTCGCAGTCACCACTTTCTCCGTTGCGGTCGATCGCCGCTTCCAGAGACAGGGTGAAGAGAAGCAGACCGATTTCATCAACGTTGTCGCCTGGAGACAGACTGCAGAGTTCGTCTCCCGCTACTTCCATAAGGGATCAATGATCGCTGTTCGCGGAAGTATCCAGCAGCGCAACTACGAAGACAAGAACGGCAACAAGCGCACCGCGTTTGAGATAGTTGCCGAGGAAGTCAGCTTCTGCGGATCAAAGGCAGAGACCGGCACGGGTGCCCGCCAGAACGAGCAGCCCGCGCGCGTTCAGCCCGCAGCGTCCTTCGCCACAGGCGGAGCGGACGATTTTGAGGAGATCCCGATAAGCGACGATCTCCCGTTCTGAGAAAAACTTGAACACGGCGTCTGACGCCGAACGAATAGCCCCGAGCCGCGAAACGGCTTTCGGCTTCCACCTTAGCCAAAGAGGAGGTTAACATCATGGCATATGAGAAAAACGACAGAAGACCCAACCGCAAGGGCCGCAAGAAGGTTTGCGCTTTCTGCGTCGACAAGGTTGAGTGCATAGATTACAAGGACACAGCCAAACTTCATAAGTATATCTCTGACAGAGCGAAGATTCTTCCCAGAAGAGTCACCGGCAACTGCGCCGCTCACCAGAGAGAGCTTACCACCGCTATCAAGCGTGCCCGTCACGTTGCTCTTCTTCCTTACACGAGCGACTGATAAAGCTGTCTACGGCTGCCGCATTCAGCGCAGACCAAAGAGCAAAAATGTTGAAGGTCACAGTTTGCGTCCGAAAACGCAGATTGTGGCCTTTTTATTTTTTGCCGCAAATGCGTCGGCCTTATTTTTTTCTTTTTGCTTTACATGGCGGCACAGATGTGATAACTTTATATTTATAAGCAGTAATTTAAACGAGAGGAATAACAATGTCTCAGAATATGAACCGCCATTTAACGGCTTTGGAATTTGATAAAATATTGGAGCGCCTCGCGCAGTTCACGGCGTGCCCCGACGCGCGCGAGCTTGCGCTGAGCCTCCGCCCGGAGAGCGATATTGATCTCGCGCAGGTTCAGATGAATCAGACGCGCGACGCGCATATGCTCCTTGCGCGCTTCGGCGGTCCGTCCTTCGGCGGGCTTCGCAATGTCAATAACGCCGCAGCGCGAGCCGGCGCGGGCAGCACGCTCTCCATGCGCGAACTGCTCGATGTTGCCGAGGTGCTCAGAACCGTGCGCGCTCTTGCCCAGTGGCGCAGCACGAACGCGGGAGTCGAGACCGTTCTCGACCCGCTTTTCTCGGCGCTTCAGCCGAACAAATATCTCGAAACGAAGATAACCTCCGCCATAATCTCCGAGGAGGAGATTGCGGACAGCGCCTCGCCCGAGCTCTTTGAAATAAGGCGCAAGATTCGCGTGCAGGAGTCTAAAGTTCGCGACCAGCTCGACAAGATGACCCACTCCGCGCACTACTCGAAGTTCATGCAGGAGAATATCATAACCCAGCGAAACGGGCGCTATGTCGTGCCCGTCAAGGCGGAATACCGCGGCGAGGTGCAGGGACTTGTCCATGATACATCTTCATCGGGCGCCACTGTGTTCGTCGAGCCGATGCCGGTTGTTGAAGCGAACAACGAGATAAAAGTCCTGCGTTCTAAAGAGCAGGATGAGATAGAACGCATACTCACGGCGCTCTCCGCGATGGTCGGCGAGTTTGAGCAGGGTATAAAAAACAGCTATGAGTGCGCCGTTGAGCTCAATGTTATCTTCGCAAAGGCGCAGTATGCCTATTCGATAGGCGCGACGGTGCCTCTATTGAACTCCGATGGCGAGATAGAGCTGCGTGCCGCCAGACATCCGCTCATTGACAAAAACAAAGTAGTCCCTGTTGATATAAGACTCGGTACGGACTTTGACACGCTCGTTATAACCGGTCCGAACACGGGCGGCAAGACCGTCTCGATAAAGACTGTCGGTCTTTTCACGCTCATGGCGATGTGCGGACTTATGATTCCTGCGGGCGACAGAAGCAGACTTTCCGTATTCAGCGAAGTCCTCGCGGACATCGGCGACGAGCAGTCGATAGAGCAGTCGCTCTCGACTTTCTCGGCGCATATGACAAATATTATAGATATCATGGGTCAGGCGGGCGACCGCAGTCTTGTGCTCATAGACGAGCTCGGAGCGGGCACAGACCCCGTCGAGGGCGCGGCTCTTGCAATGGCGGTGCTCGAAGACCTGCATTTCAAGGGCGCGAAAATAGCCGCGACAACGCACTATGCCGAGCTCAAGGCTTATGCCCTCGAGACTCCGCGCGTCGAAAACGGCTGCTGTGAGTTCAATGTCGCAACTCTCAGCCCGACCTACCGACTGCTTATCGGCGTTCCCGGGCGCTCGAACGCGCTTGCGATTTGCGAACGCTTGGGCATGGATATGCGCGTTGTGGACAGGGCGAAAGAGCTCGTCAACAACGAGAATGTCCGCTTTGAGGATGTTGTTGACAAGCTCGAAGAGAACCGCCGCCGCATGGAGGAGGAGCACGAGCATGCCAAGGAGCTGACCGCAAAGGCCAAGGCCGAGCTGGAGCGAGCGGAAAAGCGGCTCGCCGAAGTCGATTCTCTGCGCGAAGCGGAGATAGAGAAAGCCAAGGCGCAGGCGGCGAAGCTGACCCAGCAGGCGAAGCGCGAGAGCTACGCTCTGCTCGACGAACTCGACAGGCTCAAAAAAGAAAAAGAGAAGACAAAAGATGCCGCAGACCTCGCGCGCCGCGCACGCGCCGCAGTAAGAAAGGGTCTCAGGGCGATAGACGAGGCGGTCGACCCCGTGGTCGCCATGGGCGTTGAGAACGACGGCTATGTCCTCCCGCGCGAGCTCAAAAAGGGCGATACCGTTCTGATAGCCGATCTCGGCAAGGAGGCGACAGTGCTTTCGCCCGTTGACAGAAACGGAAATGTCGAAGTCCTCGCAGGCGCGGCAAAGACGCGTGTAAAGCTCAAAAACCTGCGCCTTATCGAGAACGCGCCGAAAAAGCGCAGCCCGAACTCCGGCGCCCGCCGCACGGGAGTTGAGAGCAAGATGAACATGGATGCCTCCGCGCGGCTCGATGTCCGCGGGCTGACCGTTGACGACTGCATCATGGAGCTCGACAGATATATTGACTATATGCTCCGTATGGGTCTCGGCGAGTTCACCATTGTCCACGGCAAGGGCACCGGCGCACTCAGGAGCGCTGTCAACCAGTATCTGCGCAAGTCGCCGTATGTCAAGAACTTCAGGCTCGGCGTTTACGGCGAGGGCGAGGACGGCGTGACAATAGTCGTGCTCAAGTGACGCGAAAAAAGTTTTCCACACGGTTTTCCACATGCCTGCGGGCGCATAACGGCACATTTTGTTGTCTTTTGCCGCTCGAAACACAAGCGGTTGATGATAAAAAACCAATCTTGCTTTTCCGCCGCTTTTCCACATCCGGAATGTTGAAAAAAGTTCGGTTTCGGCGAAAAAATGTGCTTGACAGCCGACGATATTTTTAGTATAATAACCCCCTGTAAAGCGTTTTGACTTTACAGAGGGGTTTAACCTTTACGCGATCATGATGAAAAGGGGGAGAAAATAAAGTGGCAAAGAATCTGGAAATAGCTGTTTTGCTTGACCTTTACGGCGATATGCTGACTGAAAAACAGCGCGACTTTCTGGGCTATTACTACAACGACGACCTGTCGCTCTCCGAGATCGCGGAAAACGAGGGGATAACCCGCCAGGGCGTGCGCGATGCGATAAAGCGCGCCGAAGCCCAGCTTTTCGATATGGAGTCGAAGCTCAAGCTCGCCTCGAAATTTGACGAGATACGCAGCGGACTCGCTGAAATCATCGACTGCGCCGGCGAGATAGGGGACTACAATCTCAACCACAGCCTGTCGCGCGAAGTGAATGATTATACCGTGAAGATAAAAGCCATCGCCATGTCGTTAATGGAGTGATCGGACTGCGGAAAATCCGCCGGAGCGCGTTGTGAGAACCTGTGAATTCAGTCACGCACACAAAGTGCGCTCCTTCATTCACAGAACCCCACGCCTTGCTCCGACAAATTTTTCTCAGTCCTCGATTGTGCGGATATGATTGCGGAAAAATCGCCCAGGACTGCGTTGCAGGAACCCGTTCGCTCGGTTGCTGCTGTAGGGGCGGATATCATCCGCCCGCGAAATCAGCTCGATTTTCGATTGTGCGATGTGACTGCGGAAAAATCCGCTGGAGCCTCGTTGTGAGAACCTGTGAATTCAGTCGCAGCTGTAGGGGCGGATATCATCTGCCCGCGAAATCAGCACAGTCCTCGATTGAGTGATGTGATGCGGAAAAATCGCTCTTGACTGCGTTGCCCCGTTCACTCAGTCACAGCTGTAGGGGCGGATATCATCCGCCCGCGAAATCAGCTCGATTTTCGATTGTGCGATGTGACTGCGGAAAAATCCGCTGGAGCCTCGTTGTGAGAACCTGTGAATTCAG
>ENA-OQEN01000745-OQEN01000745.1-human-gut-metagenome-genome-assembly--contig:-NODE-745-length-13511-cov-3.126569_pt1 | contig 13511 bp, 21 predicted proteins | sample MGYA00242791_ERZ504627 | MGnify/ENA primary metagenome ERZ504627 (study PRJEB26092, sample SAMD00036316) | human gut metagenome | host: Homo sapiens | study: EMG produced TPA metagenomics assembly of... | reverse complement strand
GTAAACCTCCTGATATATCATCACTCTGCGGAAACAGAAACACACATCTATTTTATTCCCAAAATGGCGAAATCCTTTGATTTATTGGGCTTTTCTTGACAAAAGGCAGACTGTCTCGACTATTGTTTCATTTTCCAAGGGCAATTCTTTCACTTCTGTTCCATTCACCGGGACAGGGAAGTTGAAGATAATCTTCCTAATCCAGTTGCCATCCGGCTGCTTTTCCGGGAATAACTCAATCCGCTCAATAAACGCCCGCATGAACTCCTTCCGCTCCACTTCGGAGGCTGCTTCATAGACCTGATCGAATGCCAGCAACAGGCGTAGATATTATCACCCGAAATCTTCTCCTGCCGGATACTCCGTATCTGGCTTTGCACATCGTCAATCTGGACTTCAATCTCATCTATTGCGCCATATTGCTCGTCATATCGGCGCTGCAAATCAGAAATTTTCCGGTCATAATACGGGTCATTCACATCTAAACCGTCCATCTGCCGTTCCAGTCGGGCCTTTGTGCCTAATGTCTGCCGAAGCTGCGCCTGTAATGCTTCCAGCTGCTTCTCCAAATCGTTCGTATCGACAGCGGAGCCGATTTTCGCCTTGATTGCATCCGCAAACCGTGGGTCACTGACCATAGCAGAGATGATTGACGCTACCATGCGGTTCATTTCCATCTGCTCAATATTCAGCCGGAAGGTACACTCGTGGCCTGTTGGCGTCACCGTATTCTTGCAGTAATAGTAATAGCGGGTCTTTTTGTCCTTGCTGTGGGCTTTCGCAATATTCCCGTACAGGCTTTTGCCGCAGCAGGGGCATTTCAGAATACCGGACAAGATATGTGCGTGGGTAGGGTCATTGACTTTCTCACGCCGGTAAGCATTGATTTTCCGTTTTTCCTGCGCGAGGTTCCAATCTTCTTCTGAAATGATAGCCTCATGCTTCCCCTCGTACACAGGGAACTCCGATTGCTCAACTACGTGCATCTCATTCCGTGTGCCGATCTTCTTCTCTGTCCGGCGTCTGCCATAGGCGATTTTTCCCATATATACCGGATTATCAATGATACTCTTCACAAAGCTGGCAGAAAAACCGGGAATGGTGCCGTTCTGCCGCAGCTTCTTCACAAAGCCCTGCCGGTTCAGATATTTCGCCACACCGCTGACACCATCGTTGGTGTGAATATAGCGGTCAAAGATGGTGCGGATCACGTCCACTTCATCCTCAGCAATCAACAGTTCGCCTTTTTCAAGACGGTATCCATAAGGGCAAAGCCGCCGTTCCATTTTCCTTCACGGGCTTTCTGCTCCCGTCCGGCCATCGTCTGTGTCCGAATATTTTCACGCTCTATCTCTGCCACCGCAGAAAGGACAGAAATCATCAGCTTGCCGGAATCTTTGGAACTGTCAATGCCGTCTTCCACACAAATCAGATTGACACCGAAATCCTGCATCAGCTGCAAGGAATTCAGAACGTCAGCGGCATTCCTGCCAAACCGGGACAGCTTGAACACCAGCACATATTCCACACCGTCTTTGCCGTCCTGAATGTCTTGCAGCATCCGCTGAAATTCGTGCCTGCCCTGAATATTCTTGCCGGAAAAGCCTTCATCAGAATATTCACCAGCCACTACCATATCTTCGTATTCAGCGTATTTCCGCAGTTTGTCTCGCTGAGCATCCAGACTATATCCGTCCACCTGCATGGATGTAGATACCCGTGTGTAGAGATAACATTTTGTTTTAGTTTTCTTCATGCAGGCCGCCCCTTTCTTCCAGCTCTAAACATTCATCCGTTACTTTCTTCTTCGCCAGACCTTCATTCTGAATGTAGTACTCCAACAAACGGAGTACATATTCCGGCGCATGGCGGTTATCCAGTTCCCATTCTGTCACAGTCCGATAGGGAATCTGAAAATATTTACAAAATTCCTTGCGATTCATGCCAGTGCTTTCCCGCAATTCTTTTATTTTGGTTTTGCAGTCCATTTCATTTACCCCATAAAGCAAAAATACACGTTGCGTATTTATTATAGCATACGCCAAACAAATACGCAACGTGTAAATTTAATTTATATCAAGCGGCTTTGTCAAATTCCTGATACACAGGAACGGGTTGCTTTCCTGATACCGCAGACTGTGTACGGCCATCCTTCTCAGTCTCCTGCATCTGCCCCAACAGCTGTGGCCCGTACTTCTGCAACAGCCGCGCCATCACATCAACACAGCGGTCAAATGCCGCATTATATTTCGGATCATCATAAACTTTGCTCAATAGCCGCTCCTTTCCTCTATGGCTGCTCTGCGCATAGATGTTCAAAACTTCTGCCGGTATCTGTTCCAAAATCGCCACGGCACTGTCATAGTCGCGCCGCAGCTTGAGGTCTTCGATCTGCTTTAGGGTGCTGACCTTCTGCGCCGATGCAAGAGATTCTTCCAGTTCGGCATTTTTCGTTTTCAACTTTTTGTTTTCGGATGCTGTTTTCGTGAAGCTACGCCATATTTCCGCAGCAGTGTGTCCATCTTCTCCACGCTGGGAATATAGGTATCCAGAATCTTGCAGATTTCCTCCGCCCGGCTTTTGGCGTTAAAGGGATTGATTCCAGTGAGCAGATCCTCCAGTTTGCTTTTCTGTTTGGTCAGTCTGGTCATCTCCTTAAATACGCGGGGCGGGATATGGTCGCGCCCGGTCAGGCTGGCGCTCTCGCCACGCTCCAAATCTGGAAACTTCTTGACCATGTGTTTCCAAAACTCATCCTGCCACCAGGTCAGCTTCTTTTTATTGCCCATGATGTCTTTGGCGCTGAGCTGCATCCTCCGTCAAAGGGACAAAACAAAGGTGCATATGGGGCGTTTTCTCGTCCATATGCACCACGGCGGATATAATTGTCTCTTTGGACTGATGCTGTTCCAAAAAGTGCAGAGCTTCCTCGAAAAATACCCGAATTTCCGCCCGTTTCTTTCCCTTAAAGAACTCCGGGCTGGCTGTGAACAGCGTCTCGATCATACGGATACTGTCTTTCCGGGTACGGCATCCGGCAGCGGCAATTTGCCTCTCTGACTCGGCCCGGTACTTGCCGGGCGGTTTGACCAGATGGAAGTTGTACTTGCTTCGGCTGGTATCCACATCGGGATTACTGGCGTACTTTTCCTTTGTGCGCTCGTTATGGGCCTCGATATTGCCGATTTCAGGCCCCTTATATTTGGCAAATCGCATAATCGCGTATTGTGCTTTTTCCATACTCAATCCCTCCGTTTCTGCCAGACAATGTCATATCCCAGCACGTCAGCCAACTCCACGGCCTCCCGATACCGCAGCGATTCCCGCTGCAATTTTCCGGAAAGATTGGATACGCTGTCGCTCCACCCATACTCATCGTGCAGCTGGTCAACGACTTCCTGCATGGTGTAACCGGCGCGGATGATCTGCGCTTGATTTCGTTTCGGATACTTGACTTCATAAAATATATTCCTCCATTTTCGCAAGTGAAGCCCTTTGTCACTTGATAGATAAAACATGATTTTCGGTTGCGTCATAAAAAGAACCGGCTACGCTGGGGAGCGCACCGGCTTTGGTCAATGGTGAAATTTGTGCAAATGCTGTTTTGCGATAGAAATGATTCCCTGCGTATCGTTGGTCAACGGCGGAATATTCGACTTCACAGAAATGCGGGACTTTTCACTGTTCGGGCTGTATTGTCACAAAATGCTGCAATCTGTACGTCGTTCCGTGAGCCGCCATCCGGCGAACTGTATACGGATAAAAGAGAAACATTTCGCTGTTTTGAGATTGCTCTAAAATATGCCTGCAAAATCACCGCTTTTACTGACCGCTTCAGGTGTGGTCAAAATGACCACACCTACTTCACAGCACAAAAGCGCGAAGAATTTCACGGTTCTGGTGGTGGACAAAATATCCATAACCACTTTTACACATCAAAATAGGTGTACCCAAAATGGGCACGACCACTTTATCCAAATGAAGCGCCTCTACAATATATGAGGTAACAGGGTCAATCGCTGCGTACATACGTACCGGCGACCAGATCGGAAATCAATCCCGCCAGTCTTCCGGTACGTACGTACACTGTGAAGCGTCCGTAAACTCGTTTATATGCGGCCTTGCCACTGCCTCGATCCCCATAAAGCCCCATACCCGGCGTCCTGCCGAATTGGTAATCGTGTTGCAGTGTTCCAGATTGTACTTACCGCAGGCTGCCACCAGCGCATCGCTGAAGCTGCGGCGTTTGAGTGCAGTCAGGCTATTTTCTCGCACCACATCCGGTAAATGTCGTAGCAATCCTTTGAACTGATGGACGCATCCGCTTTCAGCCGGATATAGCCCTCGGATTCCAGAAAATCAAACACGTTATTGTTGTCCCGCTTGACGGCCTCCCGGTTCTCTTTGGTGCGCTGGCTCTCGGTGAACTTGAAGTTGTTCGCTACCAACCGCTGCAATCCCGCAAAAGCCCACAGCAGAATGCCCTCCACCTCGGCCTTCATCTTCTCTGCCAGGTCGGGATCATCCACACGGTCGGCAGGTTTCTCTTTGGCGGTCAGCACCAACTGCCGCCGATAAAAGCCATCACTGCGGTCAAAGAGAGCCTGCAAGTCGCCATTGCTGAATGCCAGCAGCCGGGCGCACATCCATCCCTGATAGCTCTGCTTGCCTTTACGCTCCAAATCCATTTTACCCTGTGCGGTGACGATGGATTTGACATAGTTGGTCTGCCGCAGGGCCTCCATCCGCATATCATCATCGACACACAGCAGAATGTGTTCCAGATCAGCGCGGGCAAAACGGTTCTCGGAAATTTTGCCGATGCTGCCGTCCTTCATGTTGCTGCCGAACAGGGCGGACAGCACCGCGCCGATCTGGCTCTTACCCTCGCCGCCATTGCCCTTAATGACCATCATGCGCTGTCCCTTGTTGCTGGGGATCAGGCAGTAGCCGATATATTCCTGCAAAGTGGGAATGTCCTCCGGGTAAAGAAGCCCATCCAGAAAAGCCAGCCAGCGGGTCGGCGTGGGCGCATCGGATTATAGGCCACCGGCAGGCGGCAACGCACGATGTCCGGTTTTCCCTCCGTAAAGGAGCCATCCAGAAACAACGTGCCGTTTGCCAGATGAATGCGGTCAGCCTCCGGCGGGAAATCCTCTACCAGCGCCGCCAGCTTCATCAGCTCCACGATATTGCTGATTTTGCGGGGGATATTGCTGACCGCACAGCATTTCAGTTCCTCAAAAATTTCTCCACGCAGTGGCAGCTCATCGGTCACGCGGCCATCAGGCGTGAAAAAAGCCCCGTTTGTGTAGATGATTTTGTGTCTGCCGAGAAAATCATCACAAAACAGGCTTCATTGATACTCTTGCCGTCAAACCAGATGGCTGGTTGGCCTCACGCGATTGCTCGTTCTTCGCCACGGTGCTGCACCTCCTTTTCCAGACGTCTGAGCCGCTGCTCCAGCGCGGTGATAGTGCCGTCCTTCAGCAGCATATCCACCGCTTTCACACGCTGCTTCAGTTCCGCAAACATGAGAACGTCCAACAAATCATTTACATACTCGATCATATGACAGGCTTCCACAAAGCGGTCATCCAGTTCATCCTCCGGCGATTGCGGGGCATATTCGACCTTCCAGCGTTCCAGCAGATGCAGATAATCGCAGAGCACCCGCTGGCAGTGTATCTCATCGTTGCGGAAAGCCCGCGCCAGCGGATAGGGCTTTTTCAAAGCCATCGCTGCCGGGGGCTTGTCCGGGTCGATGCCAAAGTCATAGGCCAGCTTCTTTGCGGCTCGTAGCTGCTCAGGCCGAACAGCCGCGCCACAAAATCGATCACATCCCCGGTAGCCCCGCAGCCAAAGCAATAGAAATAATCCCTGTTCAGCTTCATGCTGGGATGCCGGTCATCGTGGAAGGGGCAGCAGATCATATCGCCCCGGTTGACCTTACAGCCGTAGTATTCGGCGGCCTGCTTCACGGTGACAGCGGATTTTACAGTTTCAAATAAATTCATAGGCTTTGTCCTCCATTATTTATTGACGGTATCTGCCCGTCTGCCTGAATATACGGGGAAAAAGCCTATAAACCGAAAAATCCGCTAAAAGTGCAAGAAATGAAAAAACGCCGCCCTGAAATCTTGCAAAAATGCAAGACCTCAGAGCGGCGAAGCCAGCGGAAAGCATTTGCCCGCGCTGGTTTTATCAGGTATAATGGATAAAGAGAGTTTTCAGAAGAGAGGTGCGTCACATGGAGGGAGCCTATCTGCCCGGCAATATCCGGCAGCGGATGCAGGAGCTTATGAAGGAACATAAAATTACCCAGGCACAGCTGGCGACCCGCATCGGCAGCACCGAGAGCGCCATCAGCCGGTTTGTCAGCGGTAAGACTGATAAGATCAGCACAGAACATTTGCTCCGCATTGCGAAAGTGTTTGAAGTCTCCACAGATTTCCTGCTGGGGGAAGTCAACACGCCCGACCGGACAAATTTTGATATTGAAGAACTGGGCCTGTCGGTGCAGGCGGCGCGGAATCTGTACACCGGAAAAGCCAATGCAGAGATCGTCAACCGCCTTTTGGAAAGCCCTCGCTTTGCAGAAGTCACCTATATGATTGAGCAATATTTTGACGATACGCTGGCCGCCGGTTTCGCCGGACAGAACCAGATGCTTACTACTCTCAGCGCCATGCTGCGCCGAAACAATAAAACAGACGCTGCGGTGCAGGCGGCCAGAACTGTCAACCGGCAGAAAGTTCCCGTATATCAGGCAGACCTGACGATGATACAGAACACATTTATGGCGGCGCTGCGGGAAGTGAAGAAAGAGATCGGCAACGATTTCACAGCAGCGCAGTCCTTGACCAAGGGCATCACTCAGCAGATGTTTACCGAACTCACCAAAGGGGCGGATGTTCATACTCCGACCATCACGCCCGAAATGATTTCCGCCGCCGTCACCCAGAGCGCAGCGGGGATGGACGGTGTGCAAAAGGAAGCATTAGACAAGTTCGGTCAGGCGCTGACGGAATTTCTCCAATCCACCTTAGACCACGCGCAGGAGAAGCAAAATGCCGACCCGGAGCAATGAGCAGCTGTGCAGACTGGCACAGAAAGGGGATACGGCTGCCCGTGACATTCTGCTGGAAAAGAATCTGGGATTCATCCGAAAAATTGCGCTGGAGCAATACCGAAACATGGGGCTGGATGAAAATGATATTGGAATTGATTTGGATGATTTGATGCAGGAGGGAAGTATCGGCCTGCTGAACGCGATCCCTTTGTTTGATGCCGGACGGGGCATGAAATTTCTGACCTATGCAGCACCGGCGCTCCGCAACGCCATGACGGACTGCATCCGCGCCGCCCTCGGTTTATTTGAGCAACGGATGGTGGATAAGAAAGACGGCCCCGGCTTCCAGAGAGTATATCTGGATGACGTTCTCTCAGAGGATGAACGGATGCTGCGGATCGAAGCCATAGCCGACCCTCACACCCAAACGCCGGAGCAAATCTATATCCAAAAAGAGCAGCTGATAGAATTGTATGCGGCGCTGGACAAGCTGACAGCCAGAGAGCAGACCTATCTGCTGTACCGCTATGGCTTTACCGATGGAATCGAGCACCCGCTGATCGGCGCGGCGCTCCATTTCCATCTCAGCGAGAGCTGGACAAAGAAGGTGGAGGGCGAGGCGATGGACAGCCTGCGCGGAAAGCTGCCGTGGTGGTTCTGATACGATGGGAAGCAGCGGCTGACGGGGGCTTTGATATACCTTTGTTCCGCAAATGACACGGCTGACAGACAGTGCTTGCCCGCACCGCCTGCCAGCCTTTTTCTGTCGCTTATGCTGCCCCGCAAGGGGCAACCTTTCCCGCCAGAACGCCGCAACTGTGGCCACACTTTTCAGGGTGTGCTACAATTCCGGCTGCCATCTGCTCCACAAAGGTATAACACACTAGACTTTCCTACGGAAAATCGTGTGCCACGAAACCGCCGGTTTCTTTGGATTCTTCCGGTCAAAGGGGAACACTATCCCCTCTGAACACCCCAGACAAAGGAGAACGCTGTTCCCTTTTGGAATCCCCTTGCCAATAGGGATGCTACCGCCCTATTGAATGATTTAGATAAAAAACAAAATAAAGCATAGTTCGCCAGCACACCGCTATTCTGTCATTACCTTACACAGACATCTTGTAACTTTTTCGTTAAGCCTATTGACTCTGATACTTCGGAAGAGATATAATATAGTTGCTACTTAGCGAGCCTAAATAGCAAAGCTAAAGAGAGGCGACGATATGAATAACAAATATGTCCAGCAATTCAAAAAAGGCTCTCTGGAAATGATACTCTTATGCCTAATCGGACGCAAGGAAACTTATGGATATGAAATTATAACCGAATTGAACAATAGTGCGTCTGTTTTGGGATATGCGAAAGAGGGAACCATTTACCCTATTCTGTATCGTTTACAGGAAGCAGAACTAATCAAATGCCGATTGGCTCCGGCTGCGGCAAATGGCGGCTCAAAAAAGTATTATTCTTTAACTGATAAAGGCAGGAATGTACTTGATGAACTAATCTTATTTTGGTCAAGCTATGAAAACTGCGTAAACGGCTTTATAGAAAGTTATCAACAAGCGAGGGTGTCCAAATGAAAGAACAATATATCAAACAGGTTGAAAAGGAACTATCTTTACCACGCAAAATGAAAAAAGAGGTTGTGCGTGACTTGAATGAAGTTTTTGCGTCTGCTATGGAGCATGGAGAAACAGAGCAACAGGTTATCCAACGTTTGGGCACACCAAAAGAATTTGCAGACAGCACCGCAGAACAGTTTGGCATTGATAACACCACATTGAAAAAAAGGAACGGTATCATTTCTACTCTTGTTGCGCTTGTTATTGCGGTTGCTGCCTTTTCGGTATATGCTGTTGCACAATCAGGAAAAGTACCAGAAGGAGCAATCGGACAGGCAGACGCGACAACAAATATACAGATTGAGGGCGCATTTGCCTTTGATGTTTCACAAATCCTTTTGACTATTGGGTTTGTAGCAACGGCTATTGCTGTTTTGTTAATTATTAGAACCATACACAAAAACAGGAGGTAACCAATGAAGAAGTATATTTCTGTATTCGCAATCATGCTTATGATTTTTTTGGCTGCGTGTTCTAATCAAAATATCTCATCTGCACCAACCAGCAATGAGAGCAATACACAATCTAACAGTGTTACAAAATTGGAAGAGGCGTTTGGCCTGCGAATGAGTACACGGAGGGGCTTCCTGTTCCGCCTGGTACGGTTGCATGGGCTACACTTGATACAGAACATGGGAATTGCAGTATCAACCTTACCGGCGTTAGCGAAAACGACTATAACGAGTACATGGAGATTTTGAACCAAGAAGGCTTTTCCGTAATTGAAAATGTGTCAGAGGAAATCGAGGGAGAAAACTATGTTTCTATCGGAACACTTTTGTCAAATGAAGAAAAGTGGATAAGCATCAGCTATGTTCCAGACAGTTTCGGTATCTACATTTCTTTTGTCAACAACTGAATGAACATAACGAAATAGCAAAGCCAGTCGAGCCAGTCAACGGTTAAGATGAACGGCGCATACGCGCCGCCGTTGACAGCCCCGCCCGCCTTTGCTGGCAGGCAATCAAGGGGTGGACAGCAAGGAGTGCTGCCCGCCCCGTACTATTATTCAGAGAGGGGGAATTTCCATGACCGAGATTGAAGCCTATCAAGAGTATATCCGGTGCAAGCACAACGCCTTTTGTAAAGCCGTTATTCGGTATGCCGCCATCGGGAAAATCATACGGCTGCGGCAGAAATGGGAACGGGAAATTTCCCTTGACTATCTGACGAATGAGAAGTTTGTCCAGTTTGCCGAGCCGGAGCCGGACGAGGAATACTCCTTTATCGTCTGCGGCCAGACCGTCCTACTGAGCAACGCCGCTCTTGCCGAAGCAATCTCTGTTTTGCCGGAGCAGACACGGGAAGAAATCCTGCGCTATTACTTTCTGCATCAGTCGCAGCGCGTGATCGGCACGTGTATTGGCCGGTCACGCAGCACAGCAGGGCGGCATATCCAGATTGCCTTGCGGAAACTGCGGGAGGAAATGGAGAGATACCGTCATGAGTAAACTTCTCCCTTACGAAACCATTATCAAAGCGTGTGAGGGCGACCCACCTGTTTCTGCCAGATAGAGAAATCAAAAATATCAAAGCGTATGTCCCGCAGGCTAAGGATTTTATGAACACATGGGTTTCCATATTTACAAGATGGAAGCGGTAGTGTCGCTGAGAAGATTCGAGAATATGATCAAAAGATTCTTGAAGTATGTGGATGGAAAGAAGGAATGCTACTTCTGTATTCTGAATTTAAACAAACTATCCGAGCCAGTGCCTGCAGCCAGAAGGGACTGTACATAATACATGCACAGTCCCTTAGTAAAATTGGTTTATTTCTCGCATTCCAGAACAATTACTTCACAGCTATCGAGCTTCAGCATTTCTTCTGGACAATCGGTGCGGTTCTGATTGGACAGAAGCACTTTTTTTACCGGATATTCAAGTTTGGTGGAAACGGTTTCACGGCCGAAGTTGGCGGCAACGAGAATGCGTTGTGATTTCGTCTCACGATAATATGCCATAACTGTTTCACTATCCTGATATGTAGGAACTGTTTTGCCGTAAGTAAATACCTCTTTGTATTCTGGAGCCTTGCGGATGGCAGTCAGTTTACGGTAGTAATTTAATACGGAATCCGGATCCTTTTCCTGAGCTGCGACGTTGATTTCTTTATAATCAGAGTGAACCTTGAGCATGGTGTGCCTGTAGTAAATCCGGCATTCGCCTGAGCATTCCACTGTACAGGGGTTCTTGCGTTATCACGGCTCATTTTGCCGCATACTTCCAGAGCTTCGGTATCACTTAAACCTGCTTCTCTTGCGAGCTTATACTGATCGATCGTACTGATATCATTGTAATCATGAATGTTGCTCCAGATTTCATTCTGCATTCCGATTTCCTGTCCCTGATAAATGAACGGAATTCCACGAAGCAGGATGTTTACGGTACCGAGCATTTTGGCACCGACAGGCGTTTGGGCATACTCCGGAAGAAAACGGGATACACCGCGAGGTTCATCATGATTTTCGATGATATTTGCTTCCAGTCCATATTTCTGGACATTGATCTGAGAACTCAGAATTGTATCACGCCATGTTTTGAAATCTACATGAGGTGCATCGTACCAGCCATGAGCACCATCGCTGAGGGAATGCGCACAGAAATCAAAGATTGTGGAGAAATGTCCGTTATCTCCAATAAATTGACCAAGTTCATCAGCTTTCATATTGAATACTTCACCAACGGTGAAAGCATCATATTTCTGAAAAGTGTTTTTCTTCAGATCTTCAAGGAATTCTCCTACACCGTCAACGTTTTCGACCATTTTCCAGCAGGCGGCCATGCCATCCGGTCCGTCCGGTTCATAGTCAGGAAAAGCAAGGTCTTTTTTGATGTTGATGATCGCATCGATACGGAAACCGGCAAGGCCTTTTTCAAGCCACCAGTTGATCATATTGTAAAGCTCCTGACGAAGCTTTGGGTTCTCCCAGTTCAGATCAGGCTGTTCTTTGGCGAACATATGGAAATAGTATTTGTCTGTTCCCGGAACCGGTTCCCAGCAGCTGCCGCCGAAGTAAGAACGATAGTTGCTTGGCGGGTTACCGTTTTTTCCTTTCCGGAAATAAAAATAATCTGCATATTCACCATCTGGATCAGCCAGAGCTTTTTGAAACCATTCATGTTTGTCAGAGCAGTGGTTGATGACCAGATCCATGATGATATGCATATTACGTTTTTTTGCTTCTGCAAGCAATTCATCAAACTCTTCCATAGTTCCGAATTCTTCTGCAATTGCATAGTAATCTGAAATATCATATCCCTGATCGACAAAAGGCGATTTGTAGATTGGAGAAAGCCAGATGATATCAATGCCCAGTACTTTTATGTAATCCAGTTTGGAAATGATTCCTCTCAGATCTCCGATGCCGTCCCCGTTACTGTCCAGAAAACTCTTTGGGATAGATCTGATATGCGATTTTGTCATGCCACCATTTTTCTGTCATTATTTGTACCTCTTTTATTCATGCATTATATGTTTAGTATAGATGATAATTGTGCCTGCATTCTTGCCGATATGTCATCATTATATAATACTATTCCTGCTTTTGGAAAAGAAAATATCCATCTCTGCCGTTCTGTTTTGCACATGTAAATGACAAACTCATCTCCACCGATCTTCCAATGATATCATTTTCTCTGAAATAATTTCGGAGTGTCTGTCCAAGTGTGCTGAGGACAATATCGCCGACAGCATGCCTATAATGATCATTTACTTCTTTGAATTTATCAACATCCAGAATAATAAAAGTACCTTTTTCATGAGGCCTCTGCTCCAGGATTTCGTTGATGAGTGCCTCTGTCGTGCGTTTGTTGAGAACACCTGTCAGACCGTCTGTCTGTGCATCGTGACGCAGCTCTTCATTGCGGATACGATTGTTGTGGATAATGTAGAAAACAAGTAACAGCACCAGAATGCAGAATACGGACATAAAAATGCCTTCATAACTTTTAATGAAAGAATAGGAGTTTTGGGCATCGGATACAGGAATAACATAGCAGATCATCCAGTCGTTCATGCCAAGCCGGGTATAAGCGATATACTGGTCAGATTTTTTGTTGGAGTCTGTTCGGATCTTAATCAGTCCATCGTTGCCGGCTGAAAAATCTTTTTTGACATTTACAAGAGAATTTTTGGACAGAAGTGTTCTGTCTTTATAAAAATCAAAAAAATTGTCACCATATGTGATTTTATGATATGAAGGTTCACCATCGTAGGCGATGATCTCTCCTTCTTTTGTGACAATCAGACTGTATCCGGCATCATCAAAAATATCATTAAAAAGCATCTGACTAAGGGCGGTCACATTATAAGATCCACCAAGTGCGCCAATGATTCTGTCATTACAGCGTACAGGAACACACAGGATCACACGTGTCTCCTGATCAATACTGCTGTCCAGTGGATCACTGAGAGTTGCCTGGCCCTTCATGGCTTCCAGAAAATATTTTCTCTGGGCTACATTCTTTATGGCACCGTTGTCATAGTATGCTGTACCGTCTGCTTCGATCAGGGCAGTTCTTTCGAAATCCGTGTTTGCTGCCAGGGATACCAGAAGCTCCATATTTTCATCGGAAAGAATATCAGAGGAATCTCCCATTTTGTCAGCGATACTGTTAAGAAATCCGTAATGAATATTGAGAATGGATAACGCATGATCACTTTGTTTTGCTACATTACTGGTCATGGCTTTCTGGGAATTGGTATCAATAGAACGTTGGACATACAGCAAAAAAAGTCCCAGACTGATGACTACGGCGCAGATAAAAATAATAATAGCAGCAACATAATTCGTAGAAATCTTTTTTTCTTTTTC
>ENA-OQEN01000744-OQEN01000744.1-human-gut-metagenome-genome-assembly--contig:-NODE-744-length-13526-cov-1.933652_pt1 | contig 13526 bp, 15 predicted proteins | sample MGYA00242791_ERZ504627 | MGnify/ENA primary metagenome ERZ504627 (study PRJEB26092, sample SAMD00036316) | human gut metagenome | host: Homo sapiens | study: EMG produced TPA metagenomics assembly of... | reverse complement strand
TTGAACTGTGATCCCTTAGGTGTTGTATCAACCATTCCGGCATCTGTCTTCTTAGAAACGTTAGCTACTAAGTAATCAAATACTGGCTGCTCTGCTGCCTGAGACTCCTGTGGCTGCATTGAGATAGCTGCTGTAGGACAAACTGTGATACACTCACCACATCCCATACAGTCAAGTGGAGATACGCTCATTGTATACTTGTAAGCGCCTGCCTTTGGCTTCATATCAGCAACCTTCATGTTGTCAGGAGCTGCCTTTACTTCGTCATCTGTAAGTAAGAATGGACGAATTGTAGCGTGAGAACATACAAATGCACAGTTGTTACACTGGATACACTTCTCTGGATCCCACTGTGGAACTGTAACGGCTGTTCCTCTCTTCTCGTATGCAGAAGCACCTGTTACATACTGTCCGTCTGCCTTGTCAGCGAATGCTGAAACCGGAAGGCTGTCTCCATCCATCTTAGCGATTGGATCAAGGAGCTCGTTAACAAGCTTAACAACCTCTGGACGTCCTGTGCGCTCTGCCTTAGGAGCATCTGCCTCTGGATTCTTCCAAGACTCTGGTACCTCTACCTTATGTACAGCGTCAACACCGGCATCGATAGCCTTGTAGTTCATCTCTACTACTGCGTCACCCTTCTTTGAGTATGACTTCTTAGCAGCAGCCTTCATGTACTCTACAGCCTTATCGATAGGCATTACATCTGCAAGCTTGAAGAATGCAGACTGGAGAATTGTGTTAGTTCTCTTACCCATTCCGATCTCGATAGCCTTGTCGATAGCGTTGATTGTGTAAAGCTGAATGTTGTTGTCAGCGATATATTTCTTAGCGTCAGCGTTGAGGTGATGAGCAAGCTCTTCATCTGACCACTGGCAGTTGATCATGAATACTCCGCCCGGCTTAACATCCTGAACCATCTTCATGCCCTGGATAACATATGCAGGGTTGTGGCATGCTACGAAGTCTGCCTGGTTGATGTAGTATGGGCTTCTGATTGGGTTGTCACCAAATCTCAAGTGAGAAATTGTAACACCACCAGTCTTCTTTGAGTCATACTGGAAGTATGCCTGGATGTATTTGTCTGTGTGGTCACCGATGATCTTTGTAGAGTTCTTGTTAGCACCTACAGTACCATCTCCGCCGAGACCCCAGAACTTGCACTCTTTTGTACCAGGTGCAGATGTGATAGGAGCTGGCTTAACCTCTGGAAGTGAAAGATTTGTAACATCATCCACGATTCCAATTGTAAATCTGTGCTTAGGAGCATCCTTCTCAAGCTCTGTATATACAGCAAATACTGAAGAAGGTGGTGTATCCTTAGATCCTAATCCGTAACGTCCGCCTACTAATACAACATCGTTCATTCCTGCTTCACGAAGTGTTGTAGCAACGTCTAAGTATAATGGCTCACCAAGTGATCCCGGCTCTTTTGTACGGTCTAATACAGCGATCTTCTTTGCTGTCTTTGGAATAGCATTAAGAAGAGCCTCTGAAGACCATGGACGATAAAGACGTACCTTAATAAGTCCGACTTTCTCTCCCTTTGCTGTTAAGTAATCGATTACTTCCTCAGCTACATCATTGATAGAACCCATAGCGATGATTACACGATCAGCGTCAGGTGCTCCGTAGTAGTTGAATAATTTGTAATCTGTACCAAGCTTAGCATTAACCTTGTCCATGTACTTCTCAACAACTGCTGGAAGCTCATCATAGAACTTGTTACATGCCTCTCTATGCTGGAAGAAGATATCTCCGTTCTCGTGTGATCCACGAGCTGCTGGATGCTCTGGGTTAAGAGCGTGTGCTCTGAATTCTGCAACTGCATCCATTGGACACATCTCTTTGAGATCTTCATAATCCCACTTCTCGATCTTCTGAATCTCATGAGAAGTACGGAATCCATCGAAGAAGTTGATGAATGGAACCTTTCCCTCAAGTGCTGCACAGTGTGCAACCGGTGAAAGATCCATAACCTCCTGTGGATTTGTCTCACAAAGCATTGCGAAACCAGTCTGACGACAAGCATATACATCACTGTGATCACCGAAGATATTCAGTGCATGTGAAGATACTGTACGAGCTGATACATCAAATACGCAAGGAAGATTCTCACCTGCGATTTTGTACATATTAGGGATCATAAGTAAAAGTCCCTGTGAAGCTGTAAATGTTGTAGTAAGTGCACCAGCTGCAAGAGATCCGTGAACTGTACCAGCGGCACCTGCCTCAGACTCCATCTCAACTACCTTTACAGTGCTTCCGAAAATGTTCTTCTGTCCTGCTGCTGACCACTGATCAACTGTATCAGCCATTGGGCTAGAAGGTGTGATAGGATAGATTCCGGCAACCTCTGTGTAGGCATATGCTACATGAGCGGCAGCGGTATTTCCATCCATCGACTGTTTTGCTCTAGACATGATATTTCCTCCTGTAAAATAAATGTTCAATTATAGACATGAATCAGAATGTCTCTACATAATAGTTTAGTTTGTGCGCTGTAAAAAATCAAGTTTTTTTAGCAATACATTGTACAAAAACCCTAAAATATTTATTAACAAGGTAAAATTTATGTACAAAAGGGCACAATGGCTATAAATCGCCTGTAAAACACTTGCAAAATACTGGTTTTACGTTAAAATAGAAACGATATGTTACAGAAACGAACAGGTTATTAAATAGGAAAGGATTGAATAAAGACAAAATGATTAGTGCAAACAATATTACATTAAGAATTGGTAAAAAAGCTTTATTTGAGGATGTCAACATAAAATTCACAGAGGGAAACTGCTACGGACTTATTGGTGCAAACGGTGCCGGCAAGTCTACATTTTTAAAGATTCTCTCAGGACAGCTTGAGCCTACAAGCGGTGATATCGCAATCACTCCGGGACAGAGACTGTCATTCTTACAGCAGGATCACTTCAAGTACGATGAGTTTACAGTACTTGATACGGTTATCATGGGTAATAAGCGTCTCTATGATATCATGAAGGAGAAGGAAGCCATCTATATGAAGGAGGATTTCTCAGACGAGGACGGAATCCGTGCCAGCGAGCTTGAGGCTGAGTTTGCGATATGGACGGCTGGAATGCTGAGTCGGATGCAGCTACTCTCTTAAACGGTCTCGGTGTATCTACTGATGATCACTACACTCTGATGGCAGATCTGCCGGGTGCAGTAAAGGTCAAGGTGCTTCTCGCTCAGGCACTGTTTGGAAATCCTGACATACTGCTTCTCGATGAGCCTACCAACCACTTAGACCTCGATGCCATCTCATGGCTTGAGGAATTCCTCATCAATTTCGAGAATACGGTCATCGTTGTATCCCATGACAGATACTTCTCAACAAGGTCTGCACAAACATCGCCGACATGGATTACGGTAAGATCCAGCTCTACGCAGGAAACTATGATTTCTGGTATGAATCAAGCCAGCTTATTGTCCGTCAGATGAAGGAAGCAAACAAAAAGAAAGAGGAAAAAATCAAGGAGCTGCAGGAATTTATCCAGCGTTTCTCTGCCAATGCCTCTAAATCAAAGCAGGCTACATCAAGAAAGCGTGCCCTCGAAAAAATCCAGCTTGATGAAATACGTCCATCAAGCCGTAAATACCCATACATTGATTTCCGTCCTGAGCGTGAAATCGGAAACGACGTGCTCTTTGTCGAGGGCATTTCAAAAACCATCGACGGTGTAAAGGTACTTGACAATATCTCATTCACTGTCAACCACGATGACAAAATTGCATTTGTCGGAGGAAACGAGCTTGCAAAAACAACTATGTTTAAAATCCTTGCCGGAGAGCTTGAGCCTGACGAGGGCTCATATAAATGGGGTGTCACAACCAGCCAGTCATACTTTCCAAAGGACAATACCACAATCTTTGATACTGATGAGCTAATCGTCGACTGGCTCACACAGTACTCAGAAATCAAGGACGCCACATATGTGCGAGGTTTCCTTGGCCGTATGCTCTTTGCCGGTGAGGATGGAGTAAAGAAAATGCGTGTACTCTCCGGAGGAGAAAAGGTTCGTGTACTGCTCTCCCGCATGATGATCATGGGAAGCAATGTACTCATGTTCGATGAGCCTACAGACCACCTCGACATGGAGTCAATAACAGCATTAAACAACGGAATGATAAAATTCCCGGGAGTAATCCTCTTTGCCTGCCGTGACCACCAGGTAGTCCAGACAACCGCCAACCGAATCATAGAATTCCTGCCAAACGGTTCAATGATCGACAAGATCACAACCTACGACGAATATCTTGATAGCGATGAGATGGCACGTAAGCGTCAGGTCTACTCAATGAGCGAGGACGATGAAAAAGACAACTAAACGCTAATTAATTAAAAAGAAGCATCCCAATCCGGGATGCTTCTTTTATTAAGCCGTAAAGTAAGGTGGGTGATTCCCTGCCTGTCTTGACTATAAAACATATTATAATTATATCCACTGTTATAGGCCTGTGTATACCTTCCATTGGCGCCATACGTGTTAGTCTTTTCTGCCTCATTCTTTGCGGCATACTCAAGCATTGAAGCCTTGCTTGCCACTGCGTAAGCATAAGAGCCATTCCCCTTAAAAAGTGCATCAACTTAGTCGAATCAGCCTTTTTAAATGTATCCTCGTCAACAGACAGCTTGCCGGACTTGGAATCCACTGTGATTCCCACCTTCGCAAGCGACTTTGAATTGATATCTGTAAGTGACTTCATAGACTCAAGATTTCTCGAAATCTGCTTTGTCTCGGAATCATCCGCAGCATTAATGAGGCTGTTGTAATCAGACACAAAAGCTGACACCTTCTTGTACGTAGCATCTGTATCGTCCTTGCGGCTGTTTTTGTAAAGAGCCTGCGCCGACTTTACCATGTCCTCTGACTCCGACTCAATGGACGCAAGTGTCTTCGCTGAATCCTTAGATGTAGAAACAGATGATGAGACAAGAGACTGGGCCTTTGAATTAAGGTTATTTCCATAATATGACTTGAGAAGTTTGAAATAGCTGCCACTTCTAATGCCACTATATGTAGTCATATCCATATTGGCAATAAAAGACGACGCTGCATTGCTGCTTCTACTGCTGCTAAAGCCTGAAAACAATGTTGATATGGATGACGAATCCCACATTCCTATTCCTCTCATAATATCACTCCTTTGATAATCATGTAATCCGTTACCTTCTATATATTTTTTAATATAGACGCTTTTTCAATTTATGTCAAGATAATATCTGCCGGTATTACCCAGCCCGGTATTACTAACATATGAGCCGGTATTGTCGTCCTTTATATATCCTCTATCTGCCAGTCAACAGGCTCCACTCCATGCTCCTTAAGAAACTCATTGGCTTTACTAAAATGCTTACAGCCAAAAAAGCCTCTGTAAGCCGACAGCGGGCTTGGATGCGGTGCTGTCAATATCAGATGCTTTGGATTTGTAAGCATAGGAATCTTCGACTGCGCCGGACGTCCCCAGAGCATATATACTATAGGTCTGTCCTGCTCATTTACAGCCTCTATGATTGCATCCGTGAACTTCTCCCAGCCGTGTCCCTGATGCGAGTTTGCCTGATGAGCCCTGACAGTGAGAACCGTATTCAATAGCAAAACTCCCTGATCAGCCCATTTCTTCAGGTATCCGTTATTGGGGATATCACACCCTAAATCGTCGTGCAGTTCCTTGTAGATATTCTGCAGTGATGGTGGAATATCCTTCTGAGACGGAAGCACTGAAAACGACAATCCATGCGCCTGATTGACATTGTGGTACGGATCCTGTCCGAGGATGAGCACCTTCACCTTGTCAAGTGGCGTAAAATGCATGGCATTAAATATGTCATCTGCCGGAGGATATACACATGTGTGGCATATTCATCTCTCACAAAATTGTACAAATCCCTATAATACGGTTTTTTAAACTCGGCTCCCACAGCCTTTGCCCACTCGCCGTCAAGCATACTCATAATCTTTATCTCCCGCCTATCTTCTGACCGACACACCTTATCTGCCAGATAATTCTTTAAATCCATAATTTCAAGCTCCTTGTAGTGGAAAAGTGAAGCTGCAAGCGCTGCGTCCGCTTTTCCTTCTGTCAGAGCCTCGTAAAAATGCTCCTTTGTGCCTGCACCGCCCGATGCGATAACCGGAACAGAAACATTATCGGCAATAAGCTTGTAAGCTCGATATCGTAGCCATCCTTTGTGCCGTCACAATCCATGCTTGTAAGAAGTATCTCTCCTGCTCCAAGCTCATTTGCCTTAACAGCCCACTCAATGGCATCAAGACCTGTATCTATGCGTCCTCCGTTCTTGTATACATTCCAGCCGCTTCCATCAGCACGACGTCTTGCATCGATTGCCACAACCACACACTGACTGCCAAACTTGTCAGCCGCATCACTTATGAGCCGAGGGGTATTTATAGCACTTGAATTTATTGAAATCTTGTCCGCACCCTCTCTAAGCAGTGCCTTAAAATCATCGACTGTTCTGATGCCACCGCCCACCGTGAACGGTATAAACACCTTTTCAGCGACCTTTCTGACCATATCCACAACAGTATTTCTGTTGTCGCTTGACGCCGTAATATCCAGAAAAACCACCTCATCTGCACCTGCCTTATCATAAGCAGCCGCAATCTCAACCGGGTCACCTGCATCTCTTAAATTGACAAAGTTTATGCCCTTCACAACACGTCCGTTATTCACATCCAGACATGGGATTATTCTCTTCGTAAACATATTATGCCTCACCTATCCCTGCAAAATTTTTAAGTATCGAAAGTCCGACTGTGCTGCTCTTTTCCGGATGGACTGGCAGGCGAACACATTGTTTTTCTCTACAGACGCATGAATGTGTGTGCTGTACTCTGTCGTTGCTGTGACAATTGCTTCATCAGCGGCTTTCAGATAGTACGAATGCACAAAATATACATACGGATGCTCTGAAAGACCTTTAAACAGCCTTCCATTGTTCTGTAAATCAAGTGAATTCCAGCCTATGTGAGGTATTTTAAGTCCTTCCTTATCTGGTATGCGAAGTATCTGTCCGTCAAGCACATGAAGCCCCTCAACGCCCTGACTCTCATCGCTTCCCTCAAATAATAGCTGAAGTCCCAGGCATATGCCAAGAAATGGCTTGTCCATGTCACAAACCTCGTGAATCACCTTGTCCAGCTCGTATTTTTTAAGCGAATTCATTGCATCTCCAAAAGCTCCGACTCCGGGAAGTATTACCTTATCGGCATTTAAAATCTCATGCCTGTCTCTGGTCACAATACTCTCCTCGCCTATAGCTGTAAGAGCCTTTTCCACACTTCGCAGGTTGCCTGCTCCATAATCGATGATTGCAATCATATCATTTTGTCTCCTCTTTAATGCCTAATTCATTTAATTTCTGTGTCAGTGCCAGTGTATAGTCATCTCTATCATCTATATTATATAGAGCAATGGCATCATCATATGATAAGCCATACTGACTGCTCAGGGTATCAGAAATAATGTTTTTAAGCTGCTCAAGCTGCAGCTCACATCCGTATTCCTTTGCATTGTCTGCATTTACAGCACATCGTCCTGCCGCACATACTAAGGAATCCGCTGCCATGGTTACATAGCCTGAATCGCTAAAGCTCTTATAGGCATCATACTTACCTGACACTGATGCAAGCACCGACAGCTTATTGTACAACTGCTTATCGTCACCCGAAAGCTTCAAGCCGCTCAGCCTGCTGTAGGCTTTGTATACAGTTCTATTGAATCAGCTTTATTCTGTCCCAGATCAGCTATTGCCTGATTGTACGTATTCTGAGCATCAGTCACTTTGGAGTTGTTTCCGAGCAAAAAGGTGCATATGAGAACAAACACAACTATCGACATAACAAATACCCAGATTACTATAACAGGTCCCTTAGGAAGCTTAGGTCCCTTCTCCCATCCAATGCGTTCCTTCTTTTCCTTTGGAGCCTTTGGCTTTTTTTCTTTTTTAGGTTTTTTTGGCTTCTTTTCTTTTTTAGGCTTTTTGCCCTTCTTTGGCTTATCTGTGGCTTCGTTTAGCTCTCCGTCAGCATCCAGCGCTTCAAGTATCTGCTTATTCTCATCTGAGAGTGTCTTTGCGTCAGTTTCTGCACCTTCTGCTGTGCTCTGTATATCTGTGACATCATCTGACTGCGGCTCTTTTGTAAAAAATGATATTATTCTTTTTAAAAGGCTCTTTTTTTCAGTATCTTGTGCATCAACTGCTGCATCAGCGTCTCGTGCACTTTCATCTGGCTGCTTGCATAATCATCTATATCAGCCCCTGTCTCACCGGTTTTTCCTTCAAGCAGATCACCGATATTATCCAGACCATCACTACCCAGTATGTCAAGTATATCCTTTGATGCATTTCCTGCCAAATCCGGCTCTCCTATTTCTTCAACCATCTGAGGTTCATTTGTTATTATACTCTCCGGAGTCTCCTCCTGTTTGGGATTCTCAGCCATTTCCGGCATGTTTGCATCCATCATCTCTATCCCAGAATCTGCCGGTGTAAAATTAAATACCGCATCGCTTAGATTATTGTCTGCTTTGTTTTCCTGTTTATCTCCCTGAGTCTCCTGTTCCTTCATCCTGCGGTCAAACTCAGTGAGCATATCATCAAGTGAAGCATCCTTGTCATCAGGAGCCGGAGTCTGTACATTAAGAGCCTGACCCTTGGCCTGCTCATTTTCCCTCTCAAGTTCCTTTTCAAAGTTCGACAGATACTCATCATATGTCTCATTTTCAAGCTCGTCCTCAAACTTTTTGAGGAATTCATCCTGATCAGCCCCAGACATCTTCGTATCTGTATCCTGCAGCTTATTCATTGAATCCAGCAAATTGTCCAGATAGTTTTCTGTCGATTTATCGCTCATTAGTATTCTCCATCTATAATCCATTAAAGGGTGCAGCTAAACAAGCCACACCCCTTCGTATCTAAATATATTATGCTTTATCAATCAGCTTGTCAATCGCCTCTACAAGCTTTCCGATTTCAGGCTTTGTAAGCTGTGCGTCTGCTCCAAGCTGTTCACCCTTTTTCCTCATCTCTTCATTTACCAGTGAAGAGAATATGATAACCGGTATATCTCTAAGCTCTGCATCTGATTTTACAAGCTTTGTGAGTCTGTGTCCATCCATGAGTGGCATCTCAATATCAGTTATAATGCAGTCAAGATGCTTTGTAATATCGCCCTTTGCCTGCATAGCCTCTATCACATCCCAGGCCTCCTGACCATTCTCTTCCACTATGAGATTGGTATATCCCGACTTCTTAAGGCATTCGGTGATGAGCTTTGACAATAAAGCCGAATCCTCTGCGATAAGAATTGTAGCATCACTCCTATCTCTTGCCTCCATCTCATCAATATCATTAACCCTAAGTCCTGTCTGTGGACTAATAGAAGCAACTATAGCCTCAAAATCAAGGATAACTATAAGCCTGTCATCCATTTTGATAACACCTGTAGCAGTGCTGCCATGCTCGCCCGTCAGTGTCTCGTCAGGCTTTATGATATTCTCCCACGATACGCGGTGTATACCGATAACCTGATCTACATGAAATGCCACATTGAGTTTGTTAAAATTCGTAATGATAAATAAGCCTTTTTCATCCGTCTGTGGCAGATTAAGACAATTCTTTAAATTGATAACCGTAATCATTGTGTCACGTGGCATAAATATTCCCTCAACACTCGGATGAGTATTCGGAACAGGAGTGACCGGCATATATTGCAAAATCTCTCTGATCTTTGCGACATTGATTCCGTAGTGATTGTCTCCCAACGTGAATTCAAGCACTTCAAGCTCGTTTGTTCCTGACTCCAATAATATGTTCGTATCCATAATACAACCTCCACCTCTTAGTAATCTAAGTATATCATATGTTTTATAATTCAATCAAACTTTTTTCGTTATCTTTTATAACCGACATCTTGATATTGTCACATGCCGTACCCTGAGGTATCTTGAAAAGCAGCACCACATCAACGCATCGTGCGCCTTTACGGTTCCCTGAAAAGTATTAAGGGAATATGTAAGGAATGTGCCTCAGCCGTGTATTCCTTTCCATCGGGGAAAGTTGCTTTATATGTCCTGGCATTGCCAAACATATCAACATTTATATCCTCGTCTGTCGGATTTTTAAGAGTGAATTTCATAACCGCAAAAGTATTACCGCTTCCTGCCGTTATAGAATAGTATGAGCCCTCATTGTACACATCTGACTCGTTTACTCCATCATATGTAATTTCAAGGCTGCCGTAGCCTGTTGCCTCGGCAAGTGACACCTTCTTTTCCTGCGTGGCAGAAGGCTCTTTCTGCGAATTGCTGCTCTTATCATTTCCAGCTTCAGATGTCTTATTATCCTGCGAAGTGAATTATCAGGTGACGCCTCGTCCACTTTCTCAGTGTCGTCAGCATCCTCCATATCCCCACGTTTCTCCGTAGCGTTAGTCATGCCATCCTGCTGGTATATATTGTGTTTTGCAACAACATATGCTGAATAATTAGCGATAAGGCCTTGTTCCTCATCAGTCATATCATATAATTTTGTTCCGCAGCCTGTCAGCGTTATAATTGCTGTAAATGCCACAGCTGCCATTTTTATATTTCTTCCCATCATTGCAATAAACCCGTTCTTATTCTATGACTTTTATCCTAATAATATATATAGTAACACATTTATTGATTGTTTGCAATAAATAACTCAAGTTCAAACCAGAATTCTACACCATCCTTGTGATTTATGACACCATACCCTCTGTGATGCAGTTCCATAATGGCCTTTACTATAGACAGTCCTATGCCGCTTCCGCATATTCCTTGTTCTGCCTTGTCCACCTTATAAAACTTATTCCATATATTTTCTATATCCTTATCAGGTATCGGCTCTCCCGTGTTAAACACGCTGACCCTCACACGGTCGCTGTACATGCTGTATGATACAGTGATAGTACCACCTCTTGTGCAGTGATTTATCGCATTGCTGATATAGTTTGTCACAACCTCTTCAATCTTGTATATATCACCGCTCACATATACGGAATCGGTGCGGTCAAACTCAATTGCAGCCTCATTTTTCTGTGCCAGAAGCCTAGATGAATCTATAACCCCTCTGACAAGTGGTGTCAGATCAAACCTCGTCATCTCAAGCACATCACTGCCATCCTCCAGATGATTGAGAGATAAAAGCTTCATAACCATGCGGTTCATCTTGTCAGTCTCGTCCATGATGACATCACAGTAGAAGTTACGGCTCTCATCATCGTCATTTACGACCTCTTTGAGCCCCTCAGCATAGCCTGAGATCAGAGCAAGCGGAGTTTTTAACTCATGTGACACATTTGACAAAAACTCCTTTCTCATCTCATCAATCTCTTCTTTTTTCTTTATATCACGCTGTAATTCATTGTTTGCCACCTTTAGTCTTGTGATGGTCTGCTCAAGTGTCTGCGACAGCTCATTCATATGCTCACCAAGCACATAAAGCTCCTTTGCACTGTTTTCCGTATCAATGTACTTCGCATCAAAATCAAGCTTCGCCATCCTTGTCGACAGCTCAGTCATATTTCTTATCGGCCTGGTCATGTTGCGAGCAACAATATATGCCATAAACACTCCCACAACAATAGCAGCCACTGTGCCTATTGCAAAAAAGCGGTTCGATATGGACACGCTCTCCTTAATGCTCTCAAGCGGTGTCTTCATGTATACAAAGTTACCGTCAATCAGTCTGTTATTTATGATGATATACTCTGTCCCCAGCCTTTTATCCTTCTGCCTTGTCATATTCAGGTTGTTGTAGTCTGCCGAATACGACGACATGCTTGCCTCCAAAAGCAGCTGGAATATTTCCTGATTGTCAGTGGTTCCCTCAATGATGACCTTACCGTATTTGTTGAACACAACCGCATCTATATTGGCGCCAACGCATTTCTTTTCAAATGCTACAGCAAACGTATCATCTGAAAGTTTATCATTTTTTGCAGCCAGGTCCACCATTTTGTATACCGCAAGCATCTCTTTTTCCTTGTTATATACATAATACTTTTCCAGCAGTGTGTTATTAGCCATCCAGAACATGCCTACTATCAGAAGTACAATGAATGAAATCACAAGCGTAAGCTGTGTGGATAGCGTTTTTTTCTTTTCATGGTGACACCTCTTATCCCGAATCCATTAATCCTAAGCTTAACACTTACTGTATCTCGAACTTATATCCCACACCCCAGACAGTCTTTATATAGTCGCCTTTAGCGCCCATTTTGCTTCTTAATTTCTTCACATGTGTATCAATAGTCCTCGCATCGCCAAAATAATCATAGCTCCACACACTGTCAAGTATGCGCTCCCTGGTAAGCGCAATTCCCTGATTGCTCATAAAGTAATCCAAAAGCTCAAATTCCTTTACCGAAAGTTCAATATCCCTGCCATCAATAGCTACAGTGTGTGCCGTCTTGTCCATGACAATACCACCGGCCTCGCTTATTACTGCCTCCTTGCCCAGTTTATTCGCCCTGCGAAGGAGAGCATTTACCCTGGCCACCAGTATCTTTGGAGAAAATGGCTTTGAAATGTACTCATCAGCACCAATGTCAAAGCCGTTTAATTCATCACGCTCATCGCCCTTAGCTGTAAGCATAATAATCGGCACCTTTGAAGTCTGTCTGATTTCACGGCATACCTCCAAACCATTTATCCTTGGCATCATTATATCGAGCACCAGCAGTGCTATGTCCTTCTGCTGATAAAATATATCAAGTGCCTCCTCGCCGTCTCCGGCCTCAAGTACCTCGTACCCTTCCCTTGCAAGGAAATCATGCACGAGCTTTCTCATCCTGCTCTCGTCATCTACCACCAGTATCTTTATTTTGTCCACTCTGTTGCATCCTGCCTTTCATCCAGTGCTTTTTCCCTCTCTTCTACTGCTTTTTCCCTTTTTTCAAGCTCCTTCTGCCAGTTTTCATATTTGTCTATCAGCTCATTCTCGTAGTCCACCACATACGGACTGTGTCCACTCACATATGTGATGCCAAACATAGTTACTATGGCAGCCGATAATACAATAGTAAAAAACAATGCCACATGGAACTTTTTCTTATAGCCTTCCGTCTGTTTTTTTACCTCGACAACCGCTTTTTTATCCTCAGGAATATAAATCGGACGGATATCCTCATTCTTGATATATGGGATTGTATGCAGATATTCCTGCAGTTCAACAAGAAACGATAGCCCTACAGGAGTAAAAAAATACCCCGGCTTGTTAAGCTTAAATACAGCTTGTATACCGTATCCGGGTCAGACATATCAGTCTGATCCTTTATATATCGTATTCCGTCACTTTCTTTTTTAGCCTGCCTTGCCTCTTCCTTTGTCTGAAACTCAAACCCATCAACTACATACATCATATTCCCTCTTTCTAATCATCGCGCTCTGCAATCTCACCCGAACGATATGCCGCAATGAGATGCTTTAGATCAGCTATCTTTTCCTTCATCTTT
>ENA-OQEN01000742-OQEN01000742.1-human-gut-metagenome-genome-assembly--contig:-NODE-742-length-13578-cov-2.281615_pt1 | contig 13578 bp, 21 predicted proteins | sample MGYA00242791_ERZ504627 | MGnify/ENA primary metagenome ERZ504627 (study PRJEB26092, sample SAMD00036316) | human gut metagenome | host: Homo sapiens | study: EMG produced TPA metagenomics assembly of... | reverse complement strand
TAGCAAATTCTTCAACGAATATATAGCAGTTAATGTGAACAGAACGAAAATTTTTTGATATTCTCGCCTAAAGTTACACAGAAACGCTCATCCACTGTTAGTCGCAAAAGTATATTTTCAACAAATCTGTTGTTGCTTTGTCATTTATGACAGCCCGTCCTATTGTTATGCCATTGTTGATGATAATATATTCTCCGTTTTCATATCTGACATTTACAAAATCATCTTCCCTTTTTAAGTCTATACATATACTTGATATAATTCCGCAAATCTCCTCTTGTGAGCTTCCGCTTTTTATCTCATAAGCATAATCCGCATCTCCTATCTCATTCAGATCAGTTACCAAACAATACTCCGCTCCATTCATCAGCATTTCTTCATTCAAAGTGGGTAATTGAGCCGTCTTATACTCATTAAATAAAAAGATAACTACAAGCGCAATGAATGTCGGAAAAAAGATACCGCCAAACCGCTGTGCATAATTTTGTTCTTCCCACCGCTTGCTATGACGACCAAACAGCGGTATTTTCATCTGCACCAAACCTGCTCCTATACTTACAAGCAAAAAATAAAATATAACTTTTATCAAAGACTCATCCCCATTTAATCATTAATAAAAATATCGTTCCTAAAACGACGCCTACTAACCATATAAAGCGAAACACCTTGTTATATCTCGAACTATTAGAACACGGAACAAGCCAATATTCCTGTGGAACCCCCAAAAGGTATTCTTTTAATTCCTGCTTCAATTCCATGACTATACTCCACATTAATCCAGACAGCACAATGCACACCGTTCCATAATATGTAATTGGTGCATTTGTAACCACAGCAAAGAAATAATGTGCCATCTTAAGAAGGAAGATACACCACGCAATACAGCATGGAATTGTAAACGCCCTTTTCATTTTCCACTTCAAACCCAATATAACCTCTGGAACGAATACAGTCAATGCCCCCATCGGCAATCCTCCTGTTCGTCCATGTGTGAAATCGCTCTCCGACTCCAAAGACCAAATTCCTGTCAATACTATTACTGCTGGTATTAGTATGGTGCAGAACAAGTTATATGCAATAATCAACACATTTTCATTGTCGTCGTTCATAACTTAGCCCCCAATCAGTTCATCAAGCCTGATAGCCACTCTTCCTGACAATGAATAATGCAATGCTGTTAGCTTTGCCTTATCGTACAAATTTGCATACACGTTATAATAACATAGCGATATTGACATACCAAAGCCAAATAATGTTGTTCCTGCCAATACTCCTAAAAATCCCGTAACACATGCATCAATATACTGTTGGCTGACATCCTCCGGCTCCAAATCTACATACATTGCATTTAATAATTCATTTACAGAAGCCGTACTCTCATAGTGGTCCTTAAATGAAGTGACAATTAACTTTGCTCTTGATGCGGTTTTTTCCGGATCAAACGTAGATAAACCATATATCGCATTTGCGGTATTTATGGATATAACTTTTCCCTCATCCACCGCGGTTAGAATGTCTGACGAATTATTTACCGCAGACTTGAACTCATCCATAAAATTAACCAGATTTGTAGAGAACATAGAAAACTTACTTTGTGCTATAAAATTCTCATATGCTGTAATATCATCTGAAGTAATAACATAAGCATATATATTATCAAATCCTGGACTTTCTTTAGTATAATTAGGATTGTCTATATAATGGGACATATAAAGATAAAGTACATATTTGTTAAAATCTGCTGTGTTATATGTATTACCATATCTCTCTAATGCTACTTGTGTAACATATTGCATCCTTTCATTCTGTTCTTGTGGGGTTGCTGGCGGATTACCGTTCTGTGCATAAGATTGAATATACCCTTGCCCTGCTATTGCGTTTTCTAATGCCTTTGTTTCTACTGTTTCTACTGATAATCTAGCTATGTCCGTGTTCAACGACGCATAATATGAGTCATCTTTCCTTTGCATCTGCATTATATTGGCAATATCCTCCGAATCAAAACCAATATTCTCCCATGACTGTCCCGCTACTGTTATATCGTTCAGCACTGTCAACATATCATCCGGATTAATCCGAGCCGATGATGCTGCATATATCGGCTGAATAGAACTTCCAATGGTTGAAATAAACATCAAACATATTGCAATTACCACGCTAATGACTTTCTTAATCATATTGACCCCTCCTGTTTTTTTCCTATCACTCTAATTACCATATACCAAACATGTATGCTCCAAAAAATAAGTATTATATAGTTACTGGAAAATATTCTTACTTGACAGAGAAACTTAAAGTGCTGGAATAGTTGGCATCTTTCTCCAAAGCTCATTTCAATATAAACCCTATTTTTTCCGCGACCGAGTTAAATTCGCCCATACTGCAATCTTTTTACACTGATTACTAAAGTGAATCCAAAAAGCATATCAAAATATGCCTTTTAAGATACTATCGGGCAATATAAACATGTTCAAGTCATTTCTTCAACGCCTAAAAATAACTTCGGATCGCATTGATCCGAAGTTATAAGTATCATATAGCTATCGGAAAGCATTCTTACATTTCCTGCAATTTTAATTTATTTTGCCTCATAAGAAGAAGTAAACCTAGTCCGTCCAGAATCGACTTGATTATTATACGCATCTACAATGTCGCTATATTCCGTTGAATCGCTAAAAGGAGCAATATCGCTTGTATTGTCAGATACACTCATGTTAGAAACAGGACCGGAAATTAACAATGACCCGTCCGGCTGGGCATAAGCAAAAAAGATATATTCATTTCCTACAACCGGAAGCTCATCACCCTCATAAACAAAATATTGTGAGCCATCTTCCGAAAGTCCGCCAGATTTTTGAATCGGGATAGCCGTGTCAGTAACTAAATTGCCTTTGATATTTTTTGTGACGTTCACAGTATAATTTGTGTATGGGCCGGAAACTTCACGAGTCTTTCCATCGTCTGTTTCAACCGTAACAGCATCTTTATAAACAGTACCTTCTTCACTTGCGACCGTACCAACGAATACATAATCAGCATCGCCTACAACTGCATTCAGATTGCTATAATCAATCGAAAAAGTACCTCTCAAATATGATGTCTTAATTTCGTCAGAAGTTGAAGGTTTCGCAATGCAAAAAAACAGCACACCAATAACCAGCAAAATCACAACAGCTCCGATAAAAATACCAATTTTGGTTTTAGACTGAAATTTCATAGATATTCCTCCCTTCTTTAATATCTTTTATAACTTGCGTCATAGGAAGCCTTGTCGTTGGCAGAAAGACTTGTTACTGAGCTTACATACGCATACTTTTCATTTGACTTTTCCTCTCTATTTACTAAGATTGATAGTGCCTTGTTTCAATGTTAAATAATCGGAAGTTGCGCTAATAATATATAAATTGTATTCTCCCCCCTCTCTAACTTTTAATTCGTAACTTCCGCTTAGACTTCCAAAACTTTCTCCGTCATACATAACCCCATCTTTAATATATCCTATAACCAGCGCCTGATTAGAAACCGCATCTGACTCATATTTTTCAAACGAAAAGGTTAATATATCCCCTGCTTTACAATTCCAACCTGCATAATCCTCCAGATAAAATACTGCCATACTTCCGTTAGTCATAATAATTTCAGGTGTCGTATCATTCTCCACCTTAAACTCAGAAACAGATAATGGCAGCACAATATTATCATCTGCGACACTCTTTATAATATGGCTTTCAGTTATAGCTCTTCCCTCAGCATTCCCTATATCGCTTTCTTCACCATGCGTAACCTCCGGTTCCGAATTATCTATGACTTCTTTTCCGATCAATCCTTCGTTTTCATCTGTAACTAATTCCGCACCAAACAGCCCATTAATCCATTGAACCAGTTTCTCTCCTGTCGCTGCATTGGCAATTCCTCCTGTTGTAAAAAGAATGATACTTACCGCCATTGCAGTTGCAACGCGAGCCAACCATTTACGGCTATGTGCGTTACTTTCATGAAATAGTTTACTATTCTTTTGTAAGGAAATATCGTTTTCTTTTTTTTGCTCTAAACATTGTGCAGCCTCTAGGATATATTTATCGTTTATTTCATTCATTGCATAAAAAATATCTGATTTCAAAGTTTTCATAAATACTTCCTTTCCGCTAATTGTTCTCTCAGCTTTTTTCTTGTTCTAAATAAGATTGTTTCGACCTTGCTTTTGCTCATATTACAACATTTCATAATCTCTTTTACCGACATAAAGTACCAATATCTTAATACAAAAACTTGTCGATGAGGTTTTTGCAACGATTCCAAAAAATCCTCAACAATATCTTTCAATTCATTATTTTCCCAATCTTCTTCTCCCGCTTTCGCCAGATAATTACTCAATTCCTCATATGGCAAACACATATCTATATCTCTTTTGCCGCATGAATATGTTCATACTTTTTTAGCGCCTGATTCCTTGCAATTTTTAAAATATAAGCTTTCAAGTTATCTGGTGTTTTTGGGGGAATCGTAAACCAGACACCTAAATATGTATCATTTGTACATTCTTCAACATCTAACTGATTCTTTATCAGCCTGCCAATTATAAATGATACAAGTTTCCCATATTTCTTCTCTGTTTCTAGCAATGCATCCTCGGATCGGCAATTATATAGTTTAATTATTTCTCTATCGTCCATTACAACCCTCTTTTTATTTATTAAGTACGGATTCGATCCCTTTTGCTTGCAAGTTTTAAAACTTTTTGCTTTATTTTTTTATTTGTCATTTCAGCTACACAGAATATAGCTTTTGATGTTAACAGTGCCTAACCCTTTCCATGCTGGTGTTTTAATAAAAAAGCCAGAGGTCAGTGTCTCTGGCAAAATGTATATTATATTAAGTTTGCTAAGTTCGTCCAATTTGCATCATAACCCATTATGGACATGATATCTGTGGCTGAAATGGTATGTAACTGTTTTTGAAGTTTGCATCATTAGTTCCATAAGTATAGGCGCCATCTTTGGCACGTACAATCCTAAAACGGAGAAATTTTTAATACTTTTTGTATGATTTATCTGCATGGTACCTCCTATATATAAAAAGCCCCCGGGTCCGAAGGACACCGGAGGACAAACTGGCAATCTCTTGTATAAGTATTATACTACACATTGGCAAAATGTCAATGACACTATGCTGATTTGGTGTGGATCGCATCGTGCAGTCCAAATTTTTCAATTTCACTTTATTAACCTGCTATTCCAAAAACAATTCAAACCCATAACAGCTCTACAAAGAAACAAGGACATTGATATTTACTATCAACATCCTTGTTCTAATTATTACACCATCTCAGGAAGTTTGTAGCCTAATTTTTACATTGCGTCTGCGAAGTCATCTAATGACATACTTACTCTACTTGCGCCTACCTCAGGTTCTAATATACCATCCTGAACAAGTGAATATATTTCAAGGCATCTGCCTTGTTGTATTCCTTCCTGTATGCCAAGCTTTTTATGATCATCCTATGCCTTACACATATTTACCACATCTTCCTTTTCATCATACTTAATATCAGTTCTTGTCTCAATATAACCTATCACCTACAATAATTGCCCATAAAGCAGTATCGATATACTCACCATTTTTATAGTATTTTTGTCTGGCAATGCCTTCTAACACCATGCCGCATTTCTTTAATACCGCAGAGGAAGCATCATTTCCATAGAATACTTCTGCCTGACTCTGTTAAATCCAACTCTATCAAAGGCATAATCTAAGACAGCCTCCAATACTTCTGTCATAATGCCTTTATTCCAAAATCCGGGAGACAACATATAGCATGTATCACACATATGACATGCTTCTTCCACATTTCCCAAATTAATTGTTCCTATCAATTCTCCCGTTTCTTTCCACTCAATTACCCAATGAAAATATGAATCCGACTCATAATTAGATATCCAATGCTTTACCTTGTTCCCTATATATTTCTATGTCATCAACAGGATTAAATGGATAGTATCTGCAAACTTCATCATACTTAGCCCAATTTTCATACATCATAGTATAATCGGATAGTTTGATTCTTCGTAAAAAGCATCGTTTTGTTTCAAAATTCTGTGTGCCTATATAATTCATAAATTATTCCTTTTCATATTCAAAATAAATTCCTGCAAATATCTATTAATCACCTGCATGGCAAAATATACAGATACAAGATACATCTACTGCCCCTGTCATATAAAAATCATGCCCCAACACAAATCAGTTGGGGCAATTTCTATACTTTTAAGCTATTATACTACACCATCTCAGGAAGTTTGTAGCCTGCTTCTTGCATTGCGTCTGCGAAGTCATCTAATGACATACTTACTCTACTTGCCCCTACCTCAGGGTCTAATATACCATCCTGAACAAGCGAATATACTTCAAGACATCTTCCTTGTTGCATTCCTTGTTGTATTCCTTGCTTCATACCCTCCTGAATGCCAAGTTTTTTATGATCATCCCATGCCTTACACATATTTACCACCTCTTCCTTTTCATCATACTTAATGTCAGTTCCTACAAATAGATTGATAGCCGCAATCGTCTCAACGTCAACCCTTGTAAAGGTTTCGTCTTTTGTAATTAAATCATTCAGCTTTCCCTCATCTGAAGCATTTTTTAGCACTTCAAACAGTGGTCTCAGTCCTGTTTTGAACTTGGAAAAATCCGTAATCTCCAGTGGATTCAACAGATTAATCCTGTAATCGTTGATAAATGGCCGAAATCTCTCGTCCATATGAGGCATCATCTCAACAAGACTTCTTGGACCATCCCAGTTTTTTGTTCCAAGATATAATGTAATTGTAATCACCGGTGTCAGCCTATCCTCAAGTGTAAACCCTGATAAAAACTCATCTGATGATTTATAATCTTTGTTTTTCTGATGTTGCTTCTTCGCCTCGTTGACCTGTTCTCCATAATTCATGGCATCATAAATCATGGTCTTAACCGGCATCGAATAATGAACATCTGTCTGTGCCTCTATCCCCATCAGTACGATGTATACTGATTCTGTATATTTTACAGACACCCCCTTTAGCAAATCTCTCCATTTCTGCTTAACAATCTGCTTCCTATCAATACCGAAAACTGATAACACCTCTGTGGTGTCACATTCCTTTAAATTCTCCGGTTTGATAACCTTCTCACCGTCAAACAATACATAATTGCAGATTTCACTGAACCTCGTATTGTCTGACAAATACTCCTTCGCCTTCGAGTCCTTTGTACCCAAATTAACCTCCTCTTCTTGTGTGAGCAGGAAAATTCGAAATCGAATTAAAATACTGTATGCTAATATAAAAGCCGGCAAAATCCCCACACCCCGCTTTTCTCGCAATGTTTTCACATCTGACATTTCAATTTTCCTGCTATTAACTGGTAACATAAAGCATTGAAAATTTCCATGTCTTTGTCGAAAAATGCGAAGTGGTCTGCCCTCTTCAAAGTGATACGCACCGATAAAATATGCTGTGGTGTCGTATTTACAGAAATATAATGCTTTGAGTTGATTGTAGCACAGGGAGGACAGTTTGTCATTAAATTTCTCAGAGTTTCTTATCTTTGGGAATATTCATAGTTCCTGTTCCTATTTATCCTTTCCTCTCCTCATCGCTACAGCTCCCGGCGATGATATCGCACTTCCCAATACAAGCTTCACCAACCAGATAAAAAATACTATCACAAGTACAGGAATAAGACACGTTGTAACTATAAGCACTGCCAGTCCATCAATGAACTTGTTGACCATGTTCTTTACACTATCTGCGGTAACTGACAATGTATTTTCACACTGTTTACTGCATCCTTTGCCTTATCTATAAAGCTGCTTTCAGAGTCCTTACTCTTCTTGCTATCCTTATCATCATCCTTTGATGCTTCTGATTCATCCGCTAAATCATTTGCTTCATCGATTGTCGCATCAATTGACTCCTGATATGTACTGTAAATCATTTTTGAGACATGCACGCTTACCGGAATAACCGCATATATTGCCAGACCAAAAATGAATTATTTTTAACACCTATTTTCCAAAAGTAGCTCCTTTTTGCTTCCAAAATATACTGCCACGCGAGCATTGATAACGGAATAAGCCATTTGAAAGTCAGCGCGCCAAAAATAGTCAGCAGATATTTTTCAAGATATATTGCTGATACAACAATCAAAAAATATCCTGCCAGATCCATTAATTTATTTGCAACAGGAGTTCCATCATCTCCCGGCGCTAATGTAATAAGTGTTGAAACTGCTGTAGCACTTGCGCTCAGCTCCAATGCAGTTGTTTTCTTTTCATCGAGATACTTTATAGTTTCTTTGTTTATTTTTGACTCAGGCGATGAATAGCTTTTTGCAAGTCCAAAAAATGAAATACATGCAATAATTATACACACTATAATTGCAACTACTCTGAATAGTAAGCTTCTTTCAAACGATGAATCAGTTTTATTTTCCATAATGACTTATACCCTCATATTCTATAAAAATGTTTTTTTTGCCTCTTCCCGGCTATTCTTCAAGGTAGATGCAGCTCCCTCTCCTGCTAAATATTCCTTCACCAGCTTTACAACTACACCCGAAAGCAAAAATACTGCGATAAGGTTTGGTATCACCATAAGGCCATTGAAGGTCTCCGCTATGCTCCACATCAGTCCGAGGTTCATTGTCGCACCGACTATCGCAACAAGCGAATATACTACCATGAACAGCTTATTTGCCTTAGTTCCGAATAGGAACTCTATGCATCTGGTTCCGTAAAGTCCCCAGCCTATGATGGTTGAAAATGCAAAACAGCACATGGCAACCGCTGTAAAGATTGATACCCAGCCGCCGTAGGTGGATGTAAATCCGCTGATGGTAAGCTCTGCGCCTGCTGCTTCTCCATAGCCCACAGAAACTCCGCTGCAAAGTATGACAAGCGCTGTGAGTGTACATATCACGATAGTGTCCACAAACACCTCAAATATGCCAAAGAAGCCCTGCTTTACAGGCTTTTTGGTGTCTGCACAGGCATGTGCGATAGAGCCTGTTCCAAGACCTGCTTCGTTTGAAAAAATTCCTCTGGAAACTCCCTTCATGCTCATAAAAAGCTTCCTACTGCTCCGCCTGTCACTGCTGACGGATTGAACGCGCCCTCTATTATTGCTCCGAATACGCTCGGTATAGCTTTAAAGTTGATGATTACTACTCCAAGTGCCAGCAGAATATACATCACTGCCATAAATGGCACAAGCTTTTCAGTAACCTGGCCTATACGCTTGATTCCTCCAAGCAGAATAAGCGCAATGAGAGCGGCAAGCACTATTCCTATTATGAGATTGAGCGTTGATGCCGATTCTTTTGAAATTATATCGAAATTATATAAAGCTGAATCAATCGCTGTGGTTATGGTGTTTACTTGTGTAGCGTTTCCTGTACCGAACACGGTGAGCACGCCAAACGCTGAGAACAGATATGCCAGCCAGTGCCAGTGCTTTTTAAGACCGTTTTTAATATAGTACATAGGACCGCCTACCAGGTCACCGTTTGCATTTCTCTCGTGAAAATGTACAGCAAGTGTGACCTCCGAGAACTTGGTGCACATGCCCAGAAGTGCTGAAATCCACATCCAGAACACCGCTCCCGGTCCGCCTATCGCGATGGCTCCCGCAACTCCTGCCACATTTCCTGTACCGACCGTCGCCGCAAGTGCCGTACACACTGCCTGAAACGGTGTGAGCGCTCCGTCGGATGCCTCACGTTTTTTGAGCATCCTGCCAAGCGTAACCTTCATCGCATATGGAAACTTTCTAATCTGAATAAATCCCGTTCTGAAGCTCAAAAGCAGCCCGACACCTATGATACATATCATCGCAGGCACGCCCCAGATAAAATTGTTGACCACGTCATTGACTTTTTCTATTACTGATAACATCTTTTTCTCCTACTGAATTTAGTGTAACGTATAAAGTATAACACGGTTTGTACAATTTTTTTATATATTTAATTTCATTTTTTTGAAATTTTTCTTTATAAAAAACACCCGGAATATAGCAATTTATCTATATCCGGGTGTTTATTTTTGTATAATATATACAGGATATCCCTCTACAGTCCCTGTGTCATCTTGTAATCTATAAGTGTCATGAGCGATTCTGACTCGATGGCGAGCTGCTCACACTCCTCAATCCACTTATCGTAGGCTTCACTCGCCTCATCCTCCGGCTCCTTTGCTTCGAGCGCCTCCATCATGGCATTGACCTCGGCAAATTCTGCCTTGATATCCTCTAAGAGAGAGTCTTTTGTTGATTTCATAGTATCCTCCCAATTTGATTTAACGTAAAATATATTTTATGTTCTCATGATAGCTCGAATAGAGCCACCGCCACACGATTTCACAAAATTTCAATTCTACAAAGATGTGGCTCAAGCATCTCAAGCTCTGCCACATCTATGCAGTTTGGAATCGTGCCGTTTATCACGTCCTGCTTACACTCTGCGTAGTCAAACCACTTTACAGAGTCGATTTCCTCCTTCTGCACGGTGATGTCCGCTTCGTCCACATCGAGCCACAGAAGAAACACCTTGCTTATCTGGTTGTCCAGGAATCTCTCTCCGTGAAACACCTCGTCTGCATGGTGCCTGTGCAGTCCACAGTCGATAAGCTGTTTGGGCTCTATTGTCAGGCCCAGCTCTTCCCTAAGCTCTCTGAGCGCAGACGGTATATAGTCCACACCGGCCGGTATGTGTCCCGCACTTGATATGTCGTAGCATCCCGGAAAGGAGTCTTTTTCCATGCACCTTTTCTGCAAAAGTATCTGTATGGAATTTCCACGGCGTCTGACTATCCAGACATGCGCAGTCCTATGAAGTATATTGTTTCTGTGCGCCTGCTTGCGCTCTACGGTCTGTCCTGTTGGATTTCCCTGCTCGTCCACTATATCAAAATATTCCATATGAGACTCCTTTCTTGTCGCTTACGTCCGGATCACTCGATAGGTGCTCCTGCCGGCATTGGTTTCTCCGGTGTCAGGAGTGCGAGATTGCCCTCTGCATCCTCTGCGCACAGCAGCATTCCCTCTGATAAAACACCTGCGAGCTTAGCCGGTTTTAAGTTTACGAGAACCATTACCTTCTTGCCTACCATCTCCTCAGGAGAATAGTATTTTCTGATGCCTGATACTATCTGCTTTGTCTGGTTTCCAATCTTTACCTGTGAGCAGAGAAGCTTCTTTGACTTCGCAACTGCCTCACATTTTACGATTTCACCAACCTGGAACTGGAGTTTTTCGAAATCATCAAATGTGATTTCTTCCTTTGCTTCCACATCCATAGGCTCAAGGTCTGCACTATCTGCGGCATTTTCACCTGCACCACAGCCACATGCTGCCTTACCCTCGACTGCTGCAAGCTTAGCCTGCTCAGCCTCAAACTCTGCTTTCTGTACCGCCTGGATTTTCTCTACCTCAGGCATCACATCCTCTGCCTTTAATCTGCCGAAGAGGATCTCAGGTTTGTCTGTAACCTTTGTGCCGCTCTCATAAAGACCAAATTTGTCAAGGTCATCGAACTCACGGAGTGTTGTGTTAAGCTGTGCCACAATCTTTTCTGCTGTCTCAGGCAGGAATGAATGAAGCAGCTTGCTCCGATTGTGATAGACTCTGTGAGGTTGTAAAGCACCTCAGCAAGACGATCCTGCTGTGCCTCGTCCTTTGCAAGCACCAAGGTGTTGTCTCGTCGATGTATTTGTTGCAGCGGCGGAAAAGTGCGAATACCTCTGTGATGGCATCTGCCACACGAAGTCCTTCCATTTTCTTTGCCACTTTATCTCTTGTGCCGGTAACAACAGCCTTAAGATCTGCGTCAATGGCAGTCTGATCTGCATCGCCTGTTGCGCCTGTGCTCTTTACGATACCGTCAAAATACTTATTACTCATGAACTGTTCTGTTTACAAGGTTTCCAAGTATGTTTGCAAGGTCTGAGTTGAATCTCTCGATTACAAGATCCCATGTGATGATTCCGTCGTTCTCGAATGGCATCTCATGAAGCACAAAGTAACGTGTGGCATCTACGCCGAAAAGTCTGACCATATCGTCTGCGTAGATAACGTTTCCTTTTGACTTACTCATCTTGTCACCGCCCTGAAGCAACCATGGATGTCCGAATACCTGCTTTGGAAGTGGAAGGTCAAGTGCCATAAGGAAAATAGGCCAGTAAATAGTGTGGAAACGCACGATATCTTTTCCGATAAGGTGCAGATCTGCAGGCCAGTTTTTCTTGAAAAGCTCTGATGATCCGTCAGGATCGTAACCGATTTTTGTGATATAGTTTGTGAGGCATCAAGCCATACATACACTACATGCTTTGGATCGAAATCTACCGGAATTCCCCAGCTGAATGATGTTCTCGATACGCAAAGATCCTGAAGTCCCGGAAGCAGGAAGTTGTTCATCATCTCGTTTTTCCTTGAAACCGGCTGGATGAAATCAGGGTGTGTGTTGATATAGTCGATGAGTCTGTCTGCATATTTGCTCATCTTGAAGAAGTATGCTTCTTCTTTTGCAGGCTGTACCGGGCGTCCGCAGTCCGGACATTTGCCGTCTACAAGCTGGGATTCTGTGAAGAAGGATTCACATGGAGTACAGTACATTCCTTTCGTAGTGTCCTTTGTAAATATCTCCCTGGTCATACAGTTTCTTGAATATCTTCTGCACTTCTTTCTCATGATAATCATCGTTGTACGGATAAATTTATCATAAGAAGTGTTCATCAGATCCCAGATTCTCTTAATCTCCCCGGATACGTTATCTACAAATTCCTTTGGTGTAACACCTGCTTCTTCTGCTTTCAGCTCAATCTTCTGGCCATGCTCGTCTGTTCCGGTCTGGAAATAGACATCATAGCCCTTGCTTCTTTTATATCTTGCGATCGCATCCGCAAGCACAAATTCATAGGTGTTACCGATATGCGGCTTGCCGGATGTATAGGCAATCGCTGTGGTGATATAATACTTTTCTTTCTCATTACAATTACTGCACATAAAATTCTCTCTCCTTCTTCATTACTAAAAAACCTTCCGGGGATATTTCCCCGGAAGGCGAATCCGCGTTACCACTTCCGTTTATCTGCCCTCGCAGGACAGACCTCTGTGAGTGCCGGACGCACCCTCCGCTGTAACGGGCGGAACCCATCGCATGCTTGCACAAGAAACTGATTTCGTTGCTTCCTTATGTTCACCTGCGCTGCTCAGAAGCCATCTTCAGTCCTTCTCCAGCCATCCCTCTCAGCCTCTGCGGGACTTCTCTGTAAACATTCAAAAGACCTACTCTCTTCATCATCGCTTTTCCTATATCAGAAAAATCGTATCACAGATATCAGAAACTTGTCAAGGCGTATTTGACACCAGATAGCCTTTTTCCTTCAATACCTGCTCGATCAGATCCAGTGTCTCTTCCGAATCCGCTTCAACTGTGTGGTAGTGATAGTTGAAGTGATATTCTTAAGCGGACTGGACTTTCCACTATGGATCCCTTCCATGAATTCTTTGACATTTCTCCGCGATGCCACATCAAGAGGTG
>ENA-OQEN01000741-OQEN01000741.1-human-gut-metagenome-genome-assembly--contig:-NODE-741-length-13581-cov-4.160770_pt1 | contig 13581 bp, 21 predicted proteins | sample MGYA00242791_ERZ504627 | MGnify/ENA primary metagenome ERZ504627 (study PRJEB26092, sample SAMD00036316) | human gut metagenome | host: Homo sapiens | study: EMG produced TPA metagenomics assembly of... | reverse complement strand
CCCATCCGCTTTTTCCAGGTCTGATTGAAATCCTTGAGCTTGATGAACGGCGCCTCGTAGCTGAAGTCGACGTAGTCGATCGCGTGGCGGCTCGTCTTGAGCGACTTGACGAAGTGGCCGTAAGCACGGCCTTCTCGTCGAGACGGTCGAGCTTGCCGAGGCGAATCTGGACAGAGCTGTTCGCGTAGGCGACGACAGCATCCGGATTGGCGATGTTGACCTCCGAGATCTGATTGAGCGCCTCTGCGTCGATCTGGTCGAGAAGTAGAGGACCTTCTTGACATTCTCGTCCGTGACCTCGTCGCCGAGGTAGAGCCCCTTGACCTCCATGCCCGTGATCAGCGGGATTGGCACGCTGTGCAGCGCGCGGTAGGCCGCGATGATCGTACCGCTGCGGTCGAGGTCCAGGTAGCCGTAGTCACAAGCGACCGTCGCGACTGGCTTGCGCTCGGTGACCTCGATCTCGAGGCGGTCCGGCAGGCGGCGCCGCACGACAGCGACTCGATGCGCAGGTCGTGCATGAGGTTCTGCGCCACGGCATCGGTCTGCAGCTGGAAGAGTGGCTCGCCCGTGTGGATGCGGCCAATCTCGCAGATCTGCTCTTTCGTCAGATAGCTCGCGCCGCTGACCTCCACGCGTTGCAGCGTAAAGATTGGCGTGTAGACGACGATGGCCATGACGAGGCCGCAGGCCGCCAGGAACAGGAGTCCCTTGAAAAGCCGCCTGCCGCTGCGATGTTTTTTCTGCTCTTGTTCCTTCAATATCGTTCCCCCTATAGAAAAGCGCCGGACAATTCGAGGTCCGGCGCAGCAGATCACATAAAGCGCGTGAGCTTATTTCTGGAAGCCAGCCATCTCGAGGATGCGCTCGCAGAGCTCTGGGAACTCCACGCCCATCGCGCGGCCAGCATCCGGCACGAGCGAGAGCTCCGTCATGCCCGGCACCGAGTTGACCTCGATGACGTACGACGTGCCGTCCTCGCTGAGCATCATGTCGACGCGTGCCACGCCCTTGCAGCCGCAGGCCGTGAACGTCTTGATGGCGAGGTCCTGGATCTCCTTCGTCTTCTCCGCGGAGACGCGAGCCGGGATGATGTGCGTCGAAGCACCCTTCGTGTACTTGCTCTCATAGTCATAGCGGCCCGAAGCCGTCGTAATCTCGATGATTGGGAACGCCTCTTTCTTCTCCTCATTGCCCCAGACGGCGACCGTGAGCTCCTTGCCGCGAATGAATTCCTCGACGAGAACCTCATCGTTGTAGGAGAAGGCTTCCTTGAGCGCATCCTCGAGGGCATCCTTCGTCTCGACGATGTAGACGCCGATGCTCGAGCCTGCGAAGCGGCCTTGACGACGACCGGCAGCGAGAAGCCCTGCTCGATCTCCGTGGCGAGGTCGCGCTTCATCTCATAGCGGTAGTACGTGTGCGAGCGCGGCGTCGAGATGCCCTCTGCGACGAAGACGCGCTTCGAAGCGGCCTTGTCCATCGTGACGGCAGCAGCCAGGACGCCCGAGCGTATACGGGATGCCGAGCATGTCGAGCGTGCCCTGCAGGACGCCGTCCTCGCCGAACTTGCCGTGCAGCGCGTTGAATACGATCGCGCAGCCGCTCTTCTTGATGTCCTCCGCAAACGTCGGCGGATTGAGCTCCATACCCTCTGCGTTGTAGCCCTTCGACTGCAGTGCCTTGAGGATGGCCGAGCCCGTCTGGCGCGAGATCTCTGCTTCCGTGGACGGACCACCCATGACGACGACGATCTTATCCTGATTCATGATGAAAATTTCTCCTTTACCCTCTTATCGTATCTCTTACCGGCAGTATGCGCAGCGCATGTTTCACTTTGCCTGCAACAGCGCGACGAGCTCTTCGCCCGTCTTGTAGATGTCACCGGCGCCCATCGTGATGACGAGGTCGCCCGGCTGCACGAAATCCTTGAGATAGGCGGCGAGTTTTTCGCGCGCCGGCTCGTAGACGACATGCTGACCCGACTGGCGCTTGACTTCGTCGACAATCGTCTGGCCGCTGATGCCCGGGATTGGCGCCTCGCCCGCTGCGTAGACGTCCGTGAGCACGAGCACGTCAGCCGAGACGAAAGCCTTGCCGAACTCCTCGTGCAAGAGCTGCGTGCGCGAGTAGCGGTGCGGCTGGAAGACGCAGATCAGGCGCTTCGGTTCGTCTCCTTGGCGGCCTTGAGCGTCGCCGCAATCTCCGTCGGATGATGCGCGTAGTCGTCGACGATCCAGACGCCATTCACGCGGCCCTTCGTCTGGAAGCGGCGTTTTGCACCGTGGAATGCCGCAAGGCCCGATGCCATCTTCTCGAAGCTCACGCCGATCGAGAGGCCTGTGACGATGCAGGCCATCGCGTCGAGGACATTGTGGCGGCCCGGGATGTTGAGGTCGACGTGGCCGAGCTCTTCTTCACCGTGGAAGACGTCGAACGAGATGCCCGTGCCGCTGTGCGTGATGTTCTTCGCGCGGTAGTCGGCCTCATGGTCGATGGCGTACGTGATGTACTTGCGGTCGAGGTTCTTGGCCATATTACGCAGGTTCTCGTTGTCGAAGCAGATGACGGCGTAGCCCGTCTCCTTGTCGACATTCTGGATGAACTGCGTGAACGCCTTGATGATGTTCTCCATCGTGCCGTAGTGGTCCATGTGGTCGTCTTCGACATTCGTCACGACGGCGATGTGCGGGTGAAGCTTGAGGAAGGAACCGTCGCTCTCATCGGCCTCCGACACGAGGTAGTCGCTCGTGCCGAGCTCTGCATTCGTGCCGAGGTCCGGGACCTCACCGCCGACGACGACCGACGGAGAGACGCCGGCATGCGTCAGGGCGACGCCGAGCATCGAAGTCGTCGTCGTCTTGCCGTGCGCACCAGCGACCGCGATGCCCTTGTACTCATTGACGAGTGCCGCATTGATGTCTGAGCGGTGCAGCTTCGTGATGCCGAGGTCCTTGGCCGCCAGGACTTCCGGATTGTCGAACGGGATGGCAGTCGAGACGACGATGGCATCCACGCCGCGGACGTTCTCCGCCTTCTGGCCGCCCAGCGTGATCCTTGCGCCCATCTGGCGCAGCTTCTCGATGATGCCAGAATCCTCGCGGTCCGAACCCGAAACCTCATAGCCGAGTTCCACCATCATCTTGGCCAGCGGCTCATGCCGCGCCGCCGATGCCTACGAAATGAATCTTCTTGATGCCTTTCAGCTCTTTGAGCTCTTTATGCACTCCAATCACCTTTTCCCTTTTACCCATTACCCTTTGATTCACTCTCTATGCACTCGTATTTCGTTCTCTATCTTTGTCTGGCTTTATTTCTTGGCAATCGCGAGCACGAGGTCCGCGATATCGCTGGCCGCCTGTGGGCGCCCCATCGCGCGGCTGGCCTTTGCCATCGCCCGCAGCTTATCCGGCTCGCTCAAGAGCTCTGTCAGCACGGAGCTCAGGCGCTCCGGCGTCAGGTCACGGTCGAGGATCATGCGCGCCGCACCAGCTTCCTCGAGAGCGCGCGCATTGTGCTCCTGATGGTTTTCCGCCGCATACGGATACGGAATCAGGATGGCCGGGATGCCGCGCGCCGTGAGCTCCGCAAGGCCCGTCGCACCGGCGCGGAAAATCGCGAGGTCCGCCATCGCCATCGCCTGCGGCATGTTGTAGAGATACGGCTTGACGAGAAGCTGCGGGCACGATGCGAGGTCGACGCCCGCCTCTTTGAGACCGTCTAGCACGCCCTGATAGCCGCGCTTGCCCGTCACGTGCAGGAACTGCACCTCAGGATGCAGCGCCGCATTCTTGAGCACGCCGATCATCGCGAGGTTGATGGCGCGCGCGCGCGCTGCCGCCCGAGATGAGCACGGTCAGCTTCTTCGGGTCGAGACCGAAGGCCGCGGCCCCCTGCTCGCGCTGTGCGAGAGCACCTCACTGCGGATCGGGTTGCCCGTGAAGACGACCTTGTCCGCCGGGAAGTGCTTCATGGCCTCCTCCGTGCCCGCCGCGATCTTCGTCACGAACTTCGAGAGGATCTTGTTGGTGATGCCCGGCACGACATTCTGCTCCTGGATCAGCGTCGGGATGTGCATGAGGCTGGCCGCGAGCAGGATGGGCCCGCAGACGTAGCCGCCCGTGCCGATGACGACGTCCGGTTGAAACGGTGGACGATGCGCGTGGCCTTGGCCACGCCGACCATCGCGCGCCCCGCGCGCAGGATGTTGTCGGCCGTCAGATGGCGCTCAAAGCCTGGATGTCAACCGTCGTAAAAGGCAGCCCTTCCTTCGGGATGATGTCCGCTTCGAGGCCCCGCTTCGTGCCGACGTAGAGGAATTTCGCGTCGGGGACCTTCTGCTGGATGGTCCGGATGATGGTGATGGCCGGGTAGATATGGCCGCCCGTGCCGCCGCCTGAAACAATGATATTCAAGGTAAATCCTCCCGCTCAGCGTCACTTCTGCTGTTCTAATTCATGTACGAGGTGCTTGAAGTCGCGGCCGCGCTCCGCCATGTTGTGGTACATGTCGAAGCTCGCGCAGGCCGGCGAGAGCAGCACGACGGCCGGCTCCTTGGCCAGCGCATGCGCAATCTCGACCGCCTTGCGCATCGAGTAGCCCGCCGCGTAGATCTGGTCCTCGGGGAAGCCATTGTCGACGGCCGCCCCGTAGAAACGGGCCGCCGCGCGGCCGATGAGGATCAGCGAATCGACGCGCTCGCAGACGAGCTTCATGAAATCCGTGAGGTCCGTCATCTTGTCATCGCCGCCCGCGAGCAGGATGATGTGGCCGTCGAACGTCTCAAGTGCCTTGATGGCCGAGTCCGTGTTCGTCGCCTTCGAGTCGTTGTAGTACGGCACGCCGTCGATCGTCGTCACGTACTCGATGCGGTGCTCGACGCCGCGGAACGATTTGAGCACTGGGACCATCAGTGCGGGCTCGCAGCCAGCGAAGAAGGCCTCTGCGATGGCCGCGAGGGCGTTCTCGACGTTGTGCGGCCCCTTGATGCCGAGCTCATCCGTGTGGCAGAGCTCGTATTCCTGCCCCTGCCAGCGGATGACGATGAGTCCGTCGCGCACACTGCCGCGCACGAAGACGCCCTCTTCGAGTTCCTCGCGGCGGCTGAAGTAGCAGACCTGCGCCACCGTGCGCGCCTTCATGCCGCGCGTCTTCTCGTCGTCGTAATTGAGGACGAGGTAGTCGTCCTCCGTCTCCTCGCGGAAGAGGCGCTCCTTCATGGCCTGGTAGACCTCCATCGAGCCGTGGCGCACGATGTGGTCCGGCGTCACATTGAGCACGGCCGCGACGTGCGGGTGGAAGTGCTCCGTCGCCTCCATCTGGTAGCTCGAAATCTCCGCCGCGAGGCAGCCGCCCCTGCCGATGCGCAGGGCCTCCTCCGACAGCGGCACGCCGATGTTGCCGCCGACGCGACCTTGTCGTAATGCGTCTCGAGCAGCAGGCCGAGGAGCGTCGTCGTCGTCGTCTTGCCATTCGTGCCCGTCACCGCACAGATCGGCGACTCCGCGATATCATAGGCGAGCTCCACCTCGCTCATGACGCGGATGCCCTTTTTATAAGCGGCCTGGATCAGCGGGATGCGCACCGGCACGGCCGGCGAGACGATGACCGTATCCACGCCTTCGAGCAGGCTCTCCTGCTGCGGGCCGAAGACAAGCGCAATGCCGAGCTCGCGCAGCTTCGCGAAGTCGTCGCCGAGCTTCGTGAGCTCTTCTTCCGTCTTTGCGTCGCTCAGCGTGACCGATGCGCCGAAGCGGCGGGCGAGCTTCGCCGCCGCAAAGCCGCTGATGCCCGCGCCGATGACGAGCACGTTCTTCTGGTTCCAATCCAACTCCATGACAAGTCCTCCCGGATATACAAGAAAATCTGATTTTGAATCTCTGTTACGGCATCATCAGCAGTCCGACGATGCTCGCGACGAGTCCGACCATCCAGAAGACGAAGACGACCTTCGTCTCCTTCCAGCCGCCGAGCTCGAAGTGATGGTGGATCGGGCTCATGCGGAAGACGCGCTTGCCCGTCGTCTTGAACGAGATGACCTGGATGATGACGGAGAGTGCCTCGCAGACAAAGACAAAGCCGATGACCGCGAGCAGGATCTCCGTGTGCGTCAGGATGCCGACCGCCGCGACAGCACCGCCGAGTGCCAGCGAGCCCGTGTCGCCCATGAAGACCTTGGCCGGATGCGCGTTGAAGCGCAGGAAGGCAAGCAGGCCATCATCATGGCCACGCTGAAGATGGCGAGGTCAAAGTGCCCGTCATATAGCAGACGAGCGCATAGCACCCGAGGCGATGGCTACCGTGCCCGAGGCCAGTCCGTCGAGGCCGTCCGTCAGGTTGACCGCGTTGCTCGTGCCGACGAGCACGAAGAGCACGAGGAAGTAGTAGCCGATGCCGATGTCGACATTGACATCCGCAATCGGGATCCAGATGGTCGTGTCGATGCCGAGCACGCGCGTACCGACGATCATCGTCACGATGGCGATGAGGATCTGGCCGAGCATCTTCTGCTTCGCCTTGAGGCCGAGGTTGCGCTTCTTGACGACCTTGATGTAGTCGTCGAGGAAGCCCAACACGAAGTGGCCGAGCGTGATGAAGAGGGCCAGCAGCACAGCCGGCGTCAGCGGCGCCGCCGCCACCGTCGCGACCACGATGGCCAGGATGATCATGATGCCGCCCATCGTCGGCGTGCCGCTCTTGGCCTGATGGCTCTTCGGCCCTTCCTCACGGATGCTCTGTCCGAATTTAAGCTTGTGCAGCTCCGGGATCAGTAACGGCCCGATGCAGAGCACAAGGCCGGCGGCAAAAATCGCCGCAAGAAGTATCTTATCCAAAATCTAACGTCTCCACTCTCTTTATGATTTCCCGCCTCAAGCAAACGCTCAGAGCAGGTCGATGATCTTTTCCATCTGCATGCCGCGCGAGCCCTTGAAGAGGATCGTGTCGCCCGGCTCGAGGATCTTGTGCAGATAGTCGGCCGCCGCCTCGTGCGAATCCGCACGGAAGACCTGCGGCACGCCGCCCTCCTCCGCGCCGTCTGCGATGAACGCGCCCATCTGGCCGCGCGTGACGACAGCAGCAAAGCCGTGCTCCGCGAGCTCATGGCCGACCTCGCGATGCGCCTCTTCCGAGACACTGCCGAGCTCGAGCATGTCGCCCATGACCGCGATCTTGCGTCCCTTTGTGAGCTCCGAAAGCGTCTCGATGGCCGCCTTCATCGACATCGGGCTTGCATTGTAGGCGTCGTTGATGACGTGGTACGTCTTGACGTCCTGTACCTCGAAGCGCATCTTCGTCGCCTTGAGGTTGCGCAGGCCAGAGGCTGCCTCTGCAGGCGTCAGGCCGAGCGCAAAGCCGGCCGCGATGGCCGCGAGGGCGTTGTAGACATTGTGGCGGCCGACCATCGCGAACGTGAACGTCTGCTCGCGGCCCTTCCACTCGATCTTGAAGCGCGTCTCATGGCCGTCGATCGTCTCGATGGTCTCTTCCTTGGCGCGCACATCGGCTTCCCTCTCGATGCCGAACGTCAGGACGCGGACGCCCTCCTTCGCCTGCGAGCGCATGGCCGCGACGTACGGGTTGTCCGCATTGAGGACAACCGTGCCGCCCGCGGGGATGGCCTCGACCATCTCCGACTTGGCCTTCGCGATGTTCTCGATGGAGCCGAGGAGCTCCATATGCGTCTCGCCGACATTCGTCACGATGCCGACCGTCGGCGCCGCAATCGGAGCCATTGCCTCGATCTGGTGCAGGCCGCGCATGCCGATCTCGACGACCGCAGCCGTGTGCTCCTTGCGAAGGCCCAGAAGCGTCAGCGGCAGGCCGATCTCATTGTTGTAGTTGGCCTGCGTCTTGAGGACAGGCCGCGCGCCGAGAGCACCGCAGCGTGAGGTCCTTCGTCGTCGTCTTGCCGTTCGAGCCCGTGATGGCGACGACCGGCAGCGAGAAGCGCATGCGCCAGGCGTGCGCGAGCTGCTGGTAAGCCGTCAGCGTGTCTTCGGCAATCAGCACCGTCGTCTTGAGACCGGCCAGCTGCTCCTTCGGGCAGCTCGTGCTGACCATGACGCCGTTTGCGCCCTTCTCGACCGCATCGCGCACGAAATCCTCGCCGTTGAAGCGCTCGCCCTTGAAGGCGAGGAACAGGATTCCCGGCGTGATCTTGCGCGTATCCGTCACGATATCCGTGAACTCTTCATGCTCCATCTTGTAGAGCTGTGCCCCCGTGCTTCGCGGACCTCATCAAGCGTAAATGCTGGCATCGGAATACTCCCTTCTGCACTATCGCAACTGTTGCAATTCGTCAATTCTTCTTGGCCAGCTTGGCAGCGACAGCTGCGCGGGCCTCTTCCTTATCGTCAAAGTGGATGGTCTTGTCCTTGAGAATCTGATAGTTTTCGTGACCCTTGCCGAGGATGACGACAATATCGTCCTTTTCGGCCATCTCGATGGCGCGGTAGATGGCATGGCGGCGGTCCACGATGAGCTCGTGGTGCTTCGTGCCGATGGCCTCATCGACGCCCTCTTCGACCTGCGAGAGGATGAACTCCGGGTCCTCCGTGCGCGGGTTGTCCGACGTCGCGATGACGACATCCGCGAGCTCCGCCGCGAGACGGCCCATGATTGGGCGCTTCGTGCGGTCGCGGTCACCGCCGCAGCCGAAGACCGCGATGATGCGCTTCTTCGCGATCTTGCGCGCCGTCTTGAGGACGTTCTCGACGCCGTCCGGCGTATGCGCATAGTCGACGATGATCGAGAAGTCCTGGCCCGCCTTGACGAGCTCGAAACGGCCCGGCACCGCCGTGAAGGCCTCGAGTGCCGCCTTGATGACCGCCGCGTCGATGTGCTCCACCAAAGCCGCGCCAACCGCGCTCATGACATTGTAGACATTGAAGATGCCCGTGATGTGGAGCTTCAGGGCCATCTCGCCGAAGCTCTCATGATGCAGCACGAACTCCGCGCCGTTTGCGTGGACGAGGATGTCCGTCGCGCGCAGGTCGGCTTCCTTCTCGATGGCGTACGTCAGGTGCTGGCACTTCGCGTGCGCGAGCATCGTCGCGCCGGCCGCATCGTCGATGTTGACGACAGCCGTCTTGCCCTGCTTGCAGCCCGGCTCCGACACGTGGTCGAAGAGCTTCGCCTTCGCGAGCATGTAGTTCTCGAGCGTCTTGTGGTAGTCGAGGTGATCCTGTGTGAGGTTCGTGAAGACCGCCGTGTCGAACTCGATGCCCGCCACGCGATTCTGGTCGAGCGCGTGCGACGAGACTTCCATGACGACGTAGTCCATGCCCTTGTCGCGCATCATCGCCAGCGTGTGCTGGAGCTCGACGACATCCGGCGTCGTATTGTGAATCGCAGTACCTCATCCTCGATCATGATCTGGATTGTGCCAATGAGGCCGACCTTGTAGCCAGCCTTGCGCAGGATGCGCGCGTGATGTAGCTCGTCGTCGTCTTGCCGTTCGTGCCCGTGATGCCCACGACGCGCATCTTGCGCGCCGGATAATCGTGGAAGTACGGCACGATCGTGTCGAGCGCCGGCTGCAGCTCCTTGACGCGCAGCACCGCGATGCCTCCGGCACCTCGACGTCCTCGCGCGTCGTCACGATGGCGCTTGCGCCGCCGCGACTGCCTGCGGGATGAACTTGTGGCCATCGACATGGACGCCCGGGATGCAGACGAAGAGCGTGCCCTTCTGCACCTTGCGCGAATCATGCTCGATGCCCGTAATGACCGTATCGCGATTCCCGATGACGACAGCATCCGTCAAGAGATCTGCCAGCTGACCGATAGTTTTCATGTTATTATTTCCTCCCCAAGGCTCCGCCTGCAGTCACATGCCGCCGCGGGCCGTTCTTTATTATAGCGCAACTGTCCGGATTTTGCACAAGCAAATGGTCCAATCGGCGTTCCATCAGCGTCCTGCAAACACAAAAGAAGCTGCTCATTGTCTTTGCAGCCTCTTGTCTTCTTATTTACTTTCATGCGCGAAATACGTCTTCTTCGGGACCTGCATGCCGAGCTGGCTCTCCGCGATTGACTTGATGCGCTCCGGGTTCTTGAGCTTCGCAATCTCCACATTGAGACGCTCGTTCTCCTGCTCGATGCGGGTGGCCTCGCTCTGCGTCTCCACGAGCGTGTAGCCGCGGCTCGCACTGATGCCGCTGCCGATCGTCACGAGCATCGCGAGCAGCGCCGTGACGAAGAAGAGCACCTGGAAATGAGAGCGCAGCGACGTGTTGAGCACGTGATGTACGAACTCGCGCCGGTCCGAACGCTTGCCCTCGCGCTCTACCTGCTCAGCAGACTCTTCCTGATACGGTTCCTCCGGTTTTTCCTGTCTTGCCAGCATCAGCGCTCCCCCTTTCTCGTCTCTTCCTGATTATTATCGGTAGCCAATTTCTCCGCGATGCGCAGCTTCGCGCTCTTCGAGCGTGAGTTGTGCGCCAGTTCATCCGCCGTTGCCTGCTTCGGCTTGCCGAGCAAGCGGATTTCCGGCTTGTGGTGGCAGACGCAGACCGGCAGCTCCGGCGGGCAGATACAGCCGCGCGCCATCTCCTTGAGCGTCTGCTTCGCGATGCGGTCCTCCAGCGAGTGGAAGGTGATGATTGCGATGCGGCCGCCCGGCTTCAGGTGATGCACCGCCGTGCGGAATGCCTTCTCGAGGATGCCGAGCTCGTCATTGACCTCGATGCGGATGGCCTGGAAGATGCGCTTCGCCGGATGGCCGTTCGCCGCCTGGCGCACCGCCTTCGGCACAGCCTTGCAGATGATGTCGACGAGCTCGCCCGTGCGCTCGATGGGCTTCTTTATGCGCTCCTTAACGATGAACTGCGCGATGCGGCGGCCCCAGCGCTCCTCGCCGTAGTCGTGGAAGATGCGGTCGAGCTCCTTCTCGCTGTACGTGTTGACGACATCGTACGCCGAAAACTTCGCCTCCGGGTCCATGCGCATGTCGAGCGGCGCATCGTGCATGTACGAGAAGCCGCGCTCCGCCGTGTCGATCTGATGCGACGAGACACCGAGGTCGAAGACGACACCGTCGACGAGCGGTGCACCCTGCGCCTCGAGAATCTCCTCGAGATGCGAGAAATTGCTGTGCACGATGTCCACGCGGCACTTGACGTCCTTGAGGCGTTCCTTCGCCGCCTGGATGGCCTCCTCATCCTGGTCGATGCCGATGATGCGCCCCTTCGATGAGAGCAGTTCCGCGATGCGGTGGGAGTGGCCAGCGCCGCCCAAGGTACAGTCGACATAGATCCCTTCTTTATTTGTCACGAGACCCTTGACTGTCTCCTCCAGCATGACGCTGATATGATGAAACTCCACGTTTCCTGCCCCCATCTGTCTTCATTTCTTGCTTCGTATCTTGCTTCTCTTGCTTCAAATGCCGAGCTCTGCCAGCGACGCCGCGATGGCCGTCACGTCCGGCTCGACTTCTTCGTTGTAGCGGCTCCACTGGTCCTTGCTCCAGACCTCGATGCGGTTATCCGCGCCCGTCAGCACGACCGACTGGCGCAGCGTGATGTCCGCATAAGCGCGCAGATTCGCCGGCACGAGGAAACGCCCCTGCTTATCGCACTCGAGTGTGCGCGCCCCCGAGAAGAAGAAGCGCACGATCGCGCGCGCCTCCGGCTTCGCGAGCGGCAGCGCCCGCAATTTTGCCGCGAGCTCCTCCCAGCCTGCTGGCCGTAGAGGAAGAGGCACTTGTCGAGCCCTTTCGTGATGACAAAGGAAACGCCGAGCTCCTGGCGGAAATCAGCCGGAAGGATGACGCGGCCTTTCGCGTCAATCGTATGGGCATACTCACCCATGAACATCCTTCTGCACCGCCTTTCCACCTATCTGGCACTTTTCCCCACAATTCGCCACTTTATCTATTCTTTTTATAGCAGATAAATCCTGCTTTTGCAAGGGGAAATTCATTTTCTATAAAAAAAGGAAAGCCTTTCTCATCCAAGAGAGGATGAGAAAGGCTTTCCCGAGCATCCGGGAATGCACTTGAACATGAACGTGTCCATCACGTTCTCCGGCGTATTCGAGGAAGAACCCCCTTGGTATTCTCGTTGGTCCCGCGCTCACCTGGATGGTGCGGAGCAGGAAAGTATTGTAAATCCATCGGTTATCAGTGCTTCGTCCAGCCGAAGCTCTCGAACTGCGGGGTGTAATGGATGCGCTCGACGAAGTCGCGGTTCGTCTTCTCTGTATGGAAGATTGGCACGCGCTCGAGGGCGTAGATATTGCTCTTGCGGCTGACGCCGCCGTACTTGATCGTGAAGGCGGCCTTGTAGCCGGCCTCGCGCACGAGCTGGGCGATGTGAAGGTTGTAGCACCGTCGGGTAGGCCATGTACTTGACCTCGTGGCCGAGCTCAGCCTCAGCCTTCTTCTTCGACTCGACGAGCTCGGCGCGCAGCTGGTCGTTCGTCAGGTCGGTCATCGACTTGTGGTCGACGGTGTGCGAGGCAACGGTCATGCCGTTCTTCTCCATCTCGCGGCACTCATCCCAGGTCAGGTAGCCCTTGCGCGTGCCGAGGAAGCTCGTGACAACAAAGACCGTGCCCTTGAGGCCGTACTTCCTGAGGATCGGATAGCGTTGTCGTAGTTGTCCTGATATCCGTCATCGAAGGTGATCAACACGGGGTTGTCGGGCAGCGTCCCTGTCCCCTCGATGGCATCGTAGAGCTCGTCGGGCGTGATAGCGTGATAGCCATGCTCCTTAAGGTAGCGCATCTGCCAGTCGAAGTCGGCCGGCGCGACGGCGAGCGACAGGAATTCGTCGCTGACCTTGTGGTAGTTGAGCACGAGGATCTGCGGACCGCCTTCCACAGTATCGGGCTTTGGCTGCTGCACCTCTTTCGTTTCCTGCGTGCTATCGGTGCCCCCTGCCATCTCGCCTCGTGCATCGCCGGCCGCATCAGTGTCACCGCCGCCAGGCAGATCACCGCTGCCAATACTACCAGTCCCAGCAAACGCCATGAACGTCTCATCAAATCTTCCTCCTGCATGTGTTCCGTGATACTCGCATCTATCATAACACAAAATCTGGAAAAAAGCGGAAAAGTTTTTGGCTATCTAGTGCATTTCTCGAAAATGTGGTATAATCCTCTTGATGGAAATATACCCCATCCACGTATATGTGATGAAACTCACAGCGATTTTATGTTACCCATAGGAGGTTTTTTCATTATGGCAATCACGAAAGACATGAGCATCCTCGAAGTCGTCCAGAAGTACCCGGACACGGTTGACGTATTCGTCACGCCGGCATGGGCTGCCTCGGCTGCGCTGCTGCACACTTCGAGAACATCGAGCAGGGCGCGATGGCACACGGCATCGACGTCGACCAGCTCGTCAAGGACCTCAACACGGTCGTCGGCGCATAAGACAAGCCAATAAAGCTGCACCAGATGGTGCAGCTTTTTTTATTGCATTTTTTCAGGCTCAGAGTCTTTGAGCAGCTCCTCGACCTTCTCGAGGTAGTCGCGCGCGTGAAATTGTAGACTTCGCCGGTCTTGCGGACTTTGACTTCGATGATGTCGTCATCGACGGCCTCGGCCAATCGTCACGCGGACCGGGTAGCGATGA
>ENA-OQEN01000740-OQEN01000740.1-human-gut-metagenome-genome-assembly--contig:-NODE-740-length-13599-cov-2.057898_pt1 | contig 13599 bp, 22 predicted proteins | sample MGYA00242791_ERZ504627 | MGnify/ENA primary metagenome ERZ504627 (study PRJEB26092, sample SAMD00036316) | human gut metagenome | host: Homo sapiens | study: EMG produced TPA metagenomics assembly of... | reverse complement strand
TGTCAAATATCTAAGATTTATATGATAATTGTATTCAGAATACGGCGATACGATTGATTGAAGGTAGATATCCAAGAATTTTAAGGAGATTCACCCTGATCCGGAAAGTCAGGCATATTGGATGAAAATTATACGGATATATTGTTGATTTTTGATTTTGACCCACAAGATAATCGTTATAGCTCAGATAAGCTGGTAAGATTATTAGATATTTTCAGTGAATCAACGCAGATGGGGCGTCTGTATATCAATTATCCGATGGTGGAATCATTCTATCATTTCCGTTCATTGGAAGATGATAGCTTCTTAAAAGAGATGTTCACTCTGAAAGAAATCAGTCCGGGAAGTATCTATAAAGAACGGGTCAATAATCTTACCTGCATCCATCAACTGCGAGATGTCAGCAAAAAGGAATTGGCCTATATGATTCGGTTGATTTTGAAAAAGGTGAATCAGATTTGTGAGCGGGAGTATAAGGCTGGAGAATTAGTAGATGCCTTACAGGATGTTGCTGATTGCCAGATTCGACGCTATCTGCTCAGCAATCGATGTACGTTCTCAATACGTGTATCCTGTATGTTTATGAATACAATCCGAGGATGCTAGACTGGTTGGACTACAAATAACATAGAGCGTAGGTGCTGCACATTTGTCATAGCAAGCTGATTTGGTCAGCTCAGCGTGCTGCGATCTTACGGAATACTTCTTCTGAGATACCTGTCCGTTTAGCTACTTCCCTCATTGTGATGGCGCCGTCATGCACGAGTTCCATCAGCGTAGTCCAGCGCGGCCATCTATATCGATGATCTCAACAGCAGGCTCGTGCTCAGCAACTGTGACGGCGGGTCCTTTTACTGTATCATATACGCAGATGCTCTGCAGTAGAAGGTGTCTCTCAATGGGACTGCGCTGAAAGTAGGGATTTTTGCACGATGACGGTGGGGACGCACGACGATGACAAAGCGGAAGGGCCTTTGATGATGAACAAAAAATTCGACGGTATTTCCTTTACCATGATGAAGGAAATTCACCCGTCGAATTTTTTGCTGTGGCATACAGCGATTACAGGGATAAGAGCTTATCGCCTTTGACTTCTTCTGGATGCCAGGGCAGCAGCACAGTCTTGCTATGTGTATGGCAATCTACCTTGTTGATCCATTCTGCTTCACTATTGGCTTTGACTGCAGGGTTCGGTTACTGCTGCCAGTAAGCGCGAAGGATTGTTGATGACCCACCAGTTTGCTGAAAGGCCGGCACGCTTCAGGTCGTCCTCTAGACGCATTGCTTCATAAACTGGCGTTGCTTCGGGGAGTGTCACGATGATGACTTCGGTTTCTTCGCTCTTCAATCTCGGCAGCAGGTGCTTGACAGATTCGGGCGTCTCTCCCTTTGTGCGACGGATTTCGCGATCATAGTTTTCCGTGGATTCCAGCAGTAGCAGCGTATGGCCCGTGGGTGCGGTGTCGATCACGATGATCTCATCGTCTGCTTTCTCCACTACTTCGGCAAAGGCGCGGAACACGGCAATCTCTTGCGTGCAGGGAGAACGAAGATCTTCTTCGATATAGGCAATATCCTCGCCGGACAGGCCGTTTTGCCGTGCCTTGGACAACACTTCCTCCTGATACTTTTTCAGTTCGGTGGCTTCGTCGATGTGGCTCATGGTGATGCCATCCTGCTCGGACAGGACGAATTTCAGATGTGCGGCTGGGTCGGTGGTCGTTAAATGGACTTTCTTGCCGCGCTTTGCAAGTCCCAGCGCGATTGCGGCGGCAATCGTTGTCTTGCCGACGCCGCCTTTGCCCATGGTAAAGATGACTTTTTTGTTCTCTGCGTCCAGTGTGTTCACGAGGTCGTTCAGCCGATGCAGCTTTGTCCGATCAATCTCAGCCTGCTGCTGCTCGAAGTGATCCTCTGTCAGCATGGCGCGGATGTTGGCAATGCCGGTGATGGGATACGCGCGAAGCGGCACGGCGTATTGTGTCAGCTTTTTCAGTTCCGCAGGCATGTCGGCAAGAGCGGCTTGCTGCTTTCGGTACAGCTCGGAAGACAGCGCATCATCATGCTGCATGAGCACGCCGTTGACGATCAGCAGCTGATTCTGGATGCCAAGTTCCCGCAGTTCGCAGGAGGCGCGATTGGCTTCCTGCAGTGGCGCGGTTTCTGGTCGTGTCACTAAGAGCAGCATGGTCTTGCTGCCATCTGCCAGGGTATCAACTGCCGTTTTATAGACGGCTTTCTTTTCTTCCAGACCGGACAGCTGCCCAAGACAGGAAGCACCATGGGTGCTCTCGTTGATGAAATTACTCCATGCGGACGGTAGCTGCAGCATCCGCAGCGTGTGCCCTGTGGGGGCCGTGTCGAAGATGATGTGATCGTAGCTTTTTGGATGGCTTCATCCGTGATGAAGTTGGCAAATGCGTTGAACGCTGCGATCTCGATGGTGCAGGAGCCGGAAAGCTGTTCTTCCATGTTGGCGATTGCTGCATCCGGCAAAACCCCGCGATAGGGGGCAATTACGCTTTCGCGGTACTCTGCTGCCGCTTCGATGGGATCCAGATTGGCCGCAGAAAGTCCCGGCACTTCTGCGATTGGCGTCGGTTTGCTATGGAGCTCCATGGCGAAGAGTCCTGCAAGTTGGAGGCGGGATCGGTGCTGATGAGCAGCACGCGCTTGCCACTGTCTGCAAGGCTGGTGGCCACTGCACAGGCGGTAGAGGTCTTGCCGACACCACCCTTGCCGGTGAAGAACAGGTACTGTGTTAGATGGAGCTTGCTCAGTGCAAATGGTTCCATCAGCAGCATCCTCCATTACAGCAGCACTCCTGCTTGCCGAGCAGATCCTGCGGCAGGGACAGCCACTCGGTAAATTCTTCGTTGGTCGGGTAGCGGCCGGAAATGGCAAGCTCGCCATCCACAACGGTAACAGGCAGGCGATCTGCTCCATAGACTTTGACGAATTCACTGACCACCTTATTTTTGACGAATTCCATCGGGCATTGGTGAGATTGTAGCGCTTGACTTCGATGCCTCTCTCCTTCAGTGTGTTGAGCACCGTGGAGATCCGCAGCAACTCTGGATCAACACTCACACCGCAAGTCCGGTAGAGCAGCACATAGCAGGTTCAAAAATCTCGATGTCTTTCATGAGAATCCCTCCGATAATCCGTATCATTCATAAATTCAAATACATCAATATATAGACTAGAAGAAAAATCAGGCGTCTCCTTTCTGATTGTCTGGCTATGTCATATTGATGAATCTCTATGCGTTTATTATAGGATATATATAGATGATTGTCAATGTGTTGGCGCTAAAAATGTACTGGGTGAATTTCCTTTACAAAATGACGGATAAAACATCGTTGTTGCTCTTTACACAACAACGATGTATGATACGATGTAGTCAGTCGAACAACAACGCTTGCAGAGAAAGGTGATTCCAGTGAAATTTTCCAGTCGCATGAGTGTAGCCATCCACATCCTGCTCTATCTGGAGGAGTACGAGGAAGAAGAGAAAGTCACCTCTGAGGTGCTGGCCGATACGACCGGCGTCAATGCGGTCAACATCCGCAAGACGCTGCAACTGCTGAAGAAGGCCGGCTTCATCGAGATTCGTCGCGGTGTCGGCGGCGCCTGCCTCAAGAAGGCTCCCGAAGCCATCACGGTGCGGGATATCTTCGAAGCAGTCGAGGACTCCGATGAGGAGCTGTTTCACATGCACGAGCATCCCAATACGAACTGCCCTGTCGGCGGTGCCATCAAGGGCGTACTGGACGGCCATCTAGAGGCTTGGAAAGCACTGCTGCTCAGTGAGATGCAGCAGGTCACACTGAAGGACTTGTTCCTAGAGATGCAAGACGAGATCAAGAAGAACCATTGAGGAGGATATTTATGAAGATGAAGAAGAAAATCACGGCGATGCTGCTCGGTATGAGTCTTGTCACGGCGATGTCGGTCAGCCCGGCTTTTGCAGCGGCGAAGGTGCCGACGTTCACGGACAACAAGCAGATGGTCGAGTATTTCTGGAATGAAGTGTTTAACAAGCACAATACGGCTGTGATTGACGAGATGACGGCTCCCAACTACATCCAGCATAATCCGGGCTTCCAGGATGGCCGTCAGGCCTTCGAGGATGGCATTGAGGGCTTCCTTAAGGAATTCCCGCAGAGCAAGGCGGAGATCAAGCACATCGGTGCGATGGCGATCTCGTCTTCATCCACAATCACATCACGCTCAATGACAAAGACCGTGGCCAGGCTGCGTGATATCTTCCGCGTCGAAAGGATGGAAGATCGTCGAGCACTGGGACGTCATCCAGGACATCCCCGAGAAGGCCGAGAACAAAAATACGATGTTCTGATCTGCACGAGGTGAACCATGCAATCCCGTCAAGAAATCGAAGCACGCATCGCGACCTGGCTTGACCAGTGTGTAGAAGAGAGCGGTGCGTTCTTCCTCAACACCATCGAGGATGACCGTCCGAAGTCGCGCCCAATCAGCTTTCACATGATGGCCAACGGCATCAATTATTTCGGTGTCGGTGCCATGAAAGACGTCTACCGCCAGATGCAGGAGAATCCTTCGTAGAGATCTCTGCCTGATCGGCAAGGGAAAGCAGTTCTTCCGCTATTACGGCCGCGCGGTCTTTGAGGAAGGTACAGCCCTGTCGGAGCTCGCGCTCAGCCAGCCCGGCTACCCCATCATGAAGAAGATCTACACCAAAGAGAGCGGTCATCGCTTCGCCGTCTTCCATCTGGAAGACGCGATCGCCGAGAAACGCGCGATGATGGCCGTGCTGGAACGATATCATCTTTGAGTGCAGTCGCTGTTTCATGTAGATTTCATATAGATAATGTATATTGAATAAAAGAAATTATTCTGTTGAATACATGAAAAGGGAGATGATCTTGATGAAAAAATGGATTCCTTCACTGGCTGTTGGTGCTGCCTTGACGATGAGCACGACAATCTGCGCGGCTGCTGTCCCGTCGTCAGCGCTTGTTGCTGGCGGGATTGAGTACGGCGCTTCCGCGGATTATGTCCAGCAGGTATACGGCACGCCGACAGAGGTAGAGACGAAACACCATTCGCTGTGGAATGGCGAGGTAACGGAATACGAGTACGGTGATTCCTTCGAATTGAAGTTCGTAGACGGCTATGTGCGCCACATCGAGATTTCCCGCCATAATGGCATTAAGACAGCTGCCGGCATCGAAGTCGGCTCCACCCTTGACGCCGTGAAGGCAGCTTACGGCGAGCCCGACAAAATCCGCGGCGACAAGTACATCTACTACTGCGATGAAGACAAGAGCATCGGCCTAGTCTTCGAGATCGAGAACAACAAGGTCGACGAGATTGAGATGGGCTATCTGGACTGATGGCTTTCACAGAGAAAGGGCAGCCAGCTCCGCCGGTGCATCTAGTATGCCGCGGAGCTGGCTATTTTTTTCTGAACAGATCTTGAGGCGCTACACGAGCAGGATAAAAATTCACCAGGTGAATTTCCTTTACCTAAATGAAGGATGTCATCCGTAGTGATACAAAATGGCCACATACATGGCGCTAATATGTAATATTATCAGAAGTTTGCCCGCTGGTTAGATTCATGTGTCTATTTCCTGGGGCAACATGACTAGCCTTGCCGGCTTTTTTCGGGTATAATAAAGAGGACACGTCCCTCAGTAGGTTTCCACGAGTGATGGATTGCATCCTAGCAATAGCTAAGAGCAATCTCTTTTGCTCTTGTATCTATGATGGAACAATCTGCTGCTGGACCTAGAAAATTCACCGGGTGAATTTTCTTTGCCGAGTGAAAGGATTTCCGGAAGGGAGATGTTCTAGATGTTTTGTAAGAACTGCGGTAGCAAGATGCCGGATCACGCTAAATTCTGCTCGAATTGCGGGGCGGGGCTCTCAGACTCGATGCAAGAAGCGCATCGAGTCGTAATCGCATCTGAACAACCTATCGATACCTCCAAGCCGTTGGAAAGCGATGTTTCGGCCTTAGAGGCTTCTGAGGTCGAACAGGATATCAAAGAACTGCCTGCCATCGCTGATAACCGATTCACGCTTTTTGGATCGTACCAAGTGAAATTATCTCATACCCTGATGATCAAAGAGATGTTGACGGAGAGCCTTTCACAGGATGAAAAGAAATTGATGTGAGCAATGAAGGCATCGAAATTATGAGGCATAACAAAAGGCACGTGCTACAAAACTGTAGTACGTGCCTTTTTGATGTCGGGGTGGACAATCCTATCAGAACAGGGAATCCATCTGGCTCTCAGCTGTCGGCTGGATCTTGAGGTGCGTGACTTTGCGTGCGGTGATGGTCTCGTCGCCGCGCAGGGTGCCGGAGAGGATGCTGGCGTCTCTGTGGTGGTCGGCGAAGCTGGCTTCGGCCATGCGGCCGTTGGTGTTGGCGTAGCAGTAGCGGCAGCGATGCAGGCAGGTGTCGTACTGGCCGATGTCAACGCTCTTCATGCAGTGGCAGACTTCGCGCTGAGTCGGGTCTTTCTTGACGTCGATGGGCGCACCGATGACTTTCTCGATGCGGTCCTTGTCGATGCAGGCGCCGTGTTCGATGCCGTAGCGTCGAGGTCGATTGCCTCGGAGCACGACTGCAGGGTGACGCCGGAGCCTTCGGCCAGGCGTGCGAAGCTCTCGGCAATCACCTGCATCTCGGGGACGCCGAGCGGGTGCAGTGCGAGCGGCTTTGTGTTGCGCTCAGTCTTTCGATAGAGATCGAGGAAACTGATGACGCAGCGGTCGGTGTACGGCGCGAGCTGCTCGAGCATTGCAGCGAAGTCGTGCAGATGCTGTTGGATGGTGTAGCGGCCGTTGAGCAGGATGGGGTCGTAGCGCCAGACCATGCGCTCTTTGCCGAGCTGCTGTGACATCTGCTGGAACGTACAGATGACCTCACGCTTGTCGGGCAGGCCCGGCTCGACGTCATGGCCGTAGGGCGTGATGGTGAACTGGAAATAGAATGGGTATTTCGCGTCGAGCTCCGATAGGTACGGCCGCATCGGCGCGGCGTTTTTCGTCCAGAAGACGATGCAGTCGACATCCTCCGGCCGCAGTGAGATGCGGCTGATCTGCTTGCGGTTGAATGGATTGATGGCGTCGACGAATCCCGTGCGGACGCGGTTCATGAACAAGGTGTATAGAAAGCCGGGATGTCCGTCCGGCGACTGGCACTGATAATCGTAGAGGCCACTTCCTTTCTCGCGGTAATGTATCTATTGTAGAAAAAGAACAGATGACTTCGAGTCAAAAAACTGTGAAGTTTCGTTGCGGGCTAACGGCAGATGAGATTGAGATAGGCTATCCGATGGTACATCTCCATAACATAAAACAGGCATGTGCTGCAGGAAAAAGCTGTAGCACATGCCTGTCTTTAGTCTTGATATTGGTTCCTGAATTATTTGGCACTCTCAGCCTTGGCCGTATCATGAACGGCAAATTTCCCGGCATCCATGCGCTCTGCAGCCGCATGAAGATGACGCTGATTTGTCTCACTGTAGAATGGATCTCCCGCAGTGACACGGAACGGGATGGCGCGATCTTTGACAAGACGTTTCATGAAGATAGTAACTGCAGCTGACATCGTAAGCCCCATCTCTTCACAAATTGCCTCGGCCTCGCGCTTCAAGTCGGCATCGATACGGATAGTCATCGTTGTATTTGTGGCCATATCTGTCATCCTCCTTTTCTTTGACTATACTACAGTGTATAAACATTGTACAGTATATGTTACTGATTAGTGCGAATATAGAGGAGGTCTGTCAAAATTTCTTTGGAGCATCATCGCGGGGCTAACGGCTGTTACTGGACCTGTGCTAAAATAAGAAGGAATGATTGAACATGGCAGATGACTGGAAGGGGATGACGGTATGGCAGGCAGGAAGAGCCGCGGTTGGAACAAGTACATCGCGGATTACGACAAGCTGCGGATGTTCCTGCGGTATATCTCGTATGGCTGCTATCACAAACAATACCTCGCGCGGCAATTGGGGCAGAGCGCGCGGAGCTATGAGGACAACTGGGCGCGGGTGCGGTTTTTCTTGCCAGAGGACAGGTTGCAGGCGGTGCGGCAAGGCCACCGCGAGATTCACAGCCTTAAGGCGATTCGTATCATAGCGCGTTCAATGATCTCGCGCGGACGTATGCCATCAAGTCGTTAAAGAGCTCGGCGGCCTTTGCGCTGCTCTGCCTGCTGCAGGTTTTCTCGAGCAAAGCTGCTGACACTGAGAGATGTGTAGCCAACACAAATACTTCTGCCTGTACCGAGGATGAGGCCTCTGCTGGCGGTGGTTTTATCGATGAAACGACGCTCTTGCAGTATGAGCTGGTGCCGATGGACCGGCCCTTCCCGAAACTGGTCGAGGATATCAGCCGCAGTACATTGCACCGCTATCTCTGCAATCTGACGGAGCAGGGGCTATTGGAGCGACGCGAGGAGAGCGGCCGTTACGGCTACCGGCTTGTACCCGACTTTCTTGGAGACCTGCGCACAGATGAGGTGGAATCCTTGCTGATGGCCATCGCCTTTTACCGCAATGTCTCGTTGCTGGGCATGCCCGGCTATTTCCTCGAACAGAGCCTGCGCGCTCATTATCCTGCGGCGCATTGCGGCGAGGTGCCGTGCCAGTTCAAACACATGACGATCACGCGCATCCTAGACGACGATGTACTCTACGCGCTTGCCTGCTGCATTGTGGAGCGCCGCGCCGTGCATTTCAGCTACCGCGGCAAGGGCGTCGTGGCCATCCCGCTGCGGCTCGTCACGGACTTCGAGTCGGGCCGCCAATACCTGCTCGCCGTCCGCAAGCGCCGTGCTGTCTCGAAGCGCTTCACGATTGCGCAGTCGTACCGCATCGACCTCATGCAGGATGTCCAGCCTGCGCGCGCCGCCAAGCATCGGCCCGAGGTCACTCCGCCAGAGCGCCATGAACTGCAGCTTGCCTTCCGCTATGACGACGAGCGCGGACGCGATCATCTCATCTATCGTATCCGGGAGCACGAGCCCGAGGCTGTCCTCCACGACGACGCTCAAGGCACGTTGCACGTTACGCTTGAGACGGTCGACGACCTCAAGCTCATGCCGTGGCTCCGGACCTTCTACCCCGTTGTGCGTGTCGAGAAAGACGGTCCCGCACATCTCGCCGAACGCATGAAAAAAGATATTGAGGAGGCACTGAAACACTATGGCATACGCCCAATCTTCCATGAGCTCCACTCGGACCTCTTCCTGGCGCTCTGCCGCATCATCAATGCGATCGCATTGGGGGAGCGCATGACGCGCACGGACATCCTGCAGCAGCTACCGAATCTCGACTGGGGCAGCCTCGAACGGGCCAATGAGCTCATCGACACGATTTTCCTCTTCCAGCCCGATGGTACGGCTGACCTCTTTCTTGATAAAGCCATCGCTCCGCGCGCGACGACAGTGGAGCTCATCTGGCTCCGCGCGATGCTCGAGGACCAGGTGCCGCCTTTCTGCTGCCTGCTGATTTGCGCGAGAAACTGCTCCAAAAGCTCGCCACCATCCCGAGTGGCCGCGCGAAATTTGGCAGATCGTGCAAGAACAGGGCGATGACCGCACGGCCCTGCAGGCGCACCTCGCGACCATCTGGCAGGCCTTGCGCGAGAAGCACCAGCTCGCCTACGCCAACCGCGACAGCAGAGGGAAGCTTCACGAAGGCATCTGCTCGCCCTGCCGCCTCGAATACGACGCGGTGGCCAATCGTTTCTATCTCATCATCTGGCAGGAAGCAGAGGCACGCGCCATCAAGATGCGCGTCGCAAGCCTCGAGTCGGTCCAGTGCCTTGATGCGCCAATCCCTGCCGGTACCGAAGAAGCCTTCCAGCAGTTCCTCGCAAGCTGCCGCCAGAGCGTGACCCTGCGCATCGAGCGCCGGAACAACGCCGTCGAGCGCTGCTTCATGATGTTCGCCTCCTATGATAAAGAAGCCAGCTACGATGAAGACACCGACACCTACACCATGCAGCTCTACTACTACGACTTCGACCGCCACGAGATCCTGCAGCAGATTCTCTCCCTCGGCGCCGCCGCAACCGTCCTCGCTCCTGCAGACATGCGCGAAGCCATCATCGAACGGCTGCAGGCTGCCTGGCAGAACCTGCAGTAGATTGTGAGCGTCGGGGAGACCTTGTGTGGACCACTTGACGATTGGACGGCGAGACAGTCCTGGTGCCTATTTTTCGATGTCCGTTTGGATTTTGGCAGATGAAAGACGCATCCCTATGCACTTCGATACGTGCGCAGGGATGCCGTCTTTTGCTGCCAAAATTCACCGGGTGAATTTCCTTTACTTGGATGAAGGATATTCACCCGGTGGATTTTGAGGTTATTGTATATCGCTGTCTTTGCACCAAGACGCATGTCAGCAATGATCCGACTGCTGATCTTCGTGGGATGAGCTTTCTGCAGAGGTATATTTGGATAGCGCGCGGACCAGCTCCATATTTGCCCGTACAAGGTCGGCGTTGGTCTTGACCAAATCTGCGTTTTCCCTCTGTAGGGCATCAAAGCGCTTCATAAGGGTAGAATACCTGCCTTCATATTCTAGAGCACGTGCTTCCCAAGCATCTGTGCAACGAGAACGTTCCAATAACGTATCATACACGGAGTCTATCTTGTTTGACATATTATTTGTAGTATGATAAATCGCCCCTAATGTATCTCCTGTTGATAGCGATGCCATATTCAACATCTCCTTTGTTTAATTTTCATTCTATAAGTAATATCAATATTCATGCGGCAGTTCACGAATCTGCTTCACATGTTCCATCGGCTTAACCTGCGGAACAGCTAGCTCAACAGGTGGGGGAACGATTTTCTTGACTTTCTTCTTAGGCACCAGTAAAACATGAAGCAACGCAATCACGCTAAAGAAGAACCCGTAGAAGAACCAAAGCCCTGTATTGCGGTTCTTCTTGCCTGCCAGCCAAGCGACCAGAATTGCCATGCCAAGCTGGAAGGCCAATGCGCCTAGTACGTGTACGATGATCATGAGGAACGCCTCCTGTCTGATACAATCTATCCTGCCGTAGCAGTCGATAGACTACTTTTTATAGACTCAGACGAAAATACGAATAAAGTCGATAACTCTATCCCCTATGATAGAGGACTTTGTCGTGTTTGGCAAATATTTTCTTGCTTGCATACTGGTATCTGCCTGACAAGGATGGTGCTGATCGTATTTTGCAGTACCATGCCAGATGCCGGCATGATATAATAGAAACGACAGACTCCCTTTCTGTAGGTGGCAGCAGTCACTCCTGATTCGTGATGACATGACGCTCTGTATCGATTGATTTGTCAGGCTGCAATGGGGCAGCCCGTATCAATCGGAGGTATGGATATGAACCAGCAGAATGAACAGGACAAATGGAACGAACTCAAGGAGAAAGGCAAACGGCAGGGCTTTATCGCTATGTCGCAATGGGGTACTATCGATTTTCGAAGAGACAGCTGGAAGTCCGTGGTTGGCGGTAAGAATCTGTCATACGACGACTTCCTTGAGTTACAGCATCTGCACGCTAAAGAATGCAGGCAGGGATTCGAGCTTTGCTATTATGCATCTATCACGACGCGCTTTTCAGGTTGCATTGAGAGATGGAACAAGGAGCGCAATCTGATATGCTTCTCCAGAATCCTGATTGAAGGGATATATGAGGATGGGACTGGCTTTACAAGCAAAGAAGATCACGTCTGGATGAGCGGCAAGGGATTTGAGGCCTACAAGGTAGGAGACAACCTATCCTTTTTCGCGAGGTGTATCGCTATCTGAAAGTCGGCCATGGGAAGATGTTGGACTTCGCCTTGCGTAATCCGAGCGAGATTGAACGCATCGATGAATACGAGGTGCCGAGCGATGACGATGAGCTGCGGGGACGAATCGATGCGTTCATCTGCGATAATCTCTGCATGTACAATGAGCAATGCTACCGAAACTGGTGCCTTGCTAATGACGAGTGGCGTGAAAGTATGCAAAAGATCATCTTTCATATTTTGAAAGAGAAGCAGGCGAAATCATCGAAGTAGGACAAGTAGAGATTATGATAAAATAAATTTACTTAATGCCTTATATTGGATAGTGCTGAATATTTTGGAAAACGGAATACAGGTGAAAGAGGAGGAGTATACGACAGTGTCATCGTTTGTTGGAATGATACCTGACGGTTATCCAGGTTCGCTTTGGGATGTCCCTTATTTGAAGGACGAAGAAAAATGGGCTGCCCAAAAGCCTGCTCGTGGAGACCATATCAGGGTAATGCGACTTGGCGGCTTGTATGCCCACCACGGCCATCTATGTATCGGATGAGGAGGTTATCCACTTTAGTGGCACAGATGATGATAGTGTGCTCGACTGGTCTAAATGCGCCGTAATCAAGACTAGTCTTGCTGAATTCCTGGACGGCGGGACGGTAGAAGTAAAGATTTATACGGATGAGGAATTTCAGGACTTGTACTCACCGGATCAAATCGTCTCCTGGCAAGGGCCTGTATAGATGATAAAGGATATAACCTGATTTTTAACAACTGTGAACATTTGCCAACTGCTGCACACTTGGAAGATTCCGCAGCAATCAGGTGGAACGGATAGCAAGTGGCAGGATTCCGAATGGGGAGGAAAACGATATGGGAATTTTAGGGAGTATCTGGGGTGGAATTAAGGGATTGTTCAGCAGCAGTAGTTCTGGAAGTTCATCACGATCCACCTATAATTATGAACCGGACAAGGTAGAAATTGCCCGGATTGAAAATGAAACCAAACTCTGCCTGGCGGACAAGGAACAGGAACGCATTAAGCTGATGAAGGATGCACAGCTTGATATCCTGCAGTTCCAGAAGGAAAGCCAGCTGGAACTGGAACAGGCAAGAAATCAAGTTATGCCTTCCAGGCGCAGATTATTGTCACGCTGCAGGAAAAAATGAACAGGATTGCCCAGGCGCGGCTTGAAATTATCGAAAAATGCTCGCTTCCTATTATCCGTGATATGGACAAAATGTATTGAGGAATTAGGAAGACAGATCAATGCGGACCGCGACGCCTACAACACAACCAGGCTGCCTGAGATGCTGGCGCTCCTGCAACAGTATGAAGAAGGCTCTCCGGCGTACAGGCTGTATGAAAAACAGATTGAAAAAGATATGGAACTGCAGGCACACCATGTGGAACAGCAGTTGACGAATCTGGCGGAACGGCAGCAAAAGACACTGGACAGTTTCCTTGATAGTCGAAAACACGTGCTGGAATCTTCGGACGCCATGACGGCAGGGATGCTGGAGCAGATGAAGAACGAAGCTTTGAAACTTTCCACGGCAGGCAACATGAAGGACGGGGTGCTGCCGACTCTGCCGGGAACAGAAAAGCCAATGCTGCCAGAAGGCGGAATGCAGAAGAAAATTGAAGGGAAAAAGCAGGAATAATCGTCCAGCTGATTAATGGACGCAATAAAGGAGGAAGTGGAAGATGGGGGAATATGAAGACCTTATTAACCTGAGGAAAAGCCTGCAGGCAAAATTGAGAGCAATAGAACTTACCGGCGAGGGTATGGAAAACGAAG
>ENA-OQEN01000739-OQEN01000739.1-human-gut-metagenome-genome-assembly--contig:-NODE-739-length-13605-cov-2.524707_pt1 | contig 13605 bp, 10 predicted proteins | sample MGYA00242791_ERZ504627 | MGnify/ENA primary metagenome ERZ504627 (study PRJEB26092, sample SAMD00036316) | human gut metagenome | host: Homo sapiens | study: EMG produced TPA metagenomics assembly of... | reverse complement strand
ATTATGAGAATAATCAAGATCTTCAATAATAATAGTGTTGCCGCTATTTCTCCAGAACTAGGTGACATTATTTTAACCGGTTCAGGTATTGGTTTTCAGAAGAAAGTAGGGGATGTCGTAGATTCTCAAAAAATTGAGAAGACTTATCTGTTTAAGGAAGATCCACATAAAAGATTAGAAAGAGAAGATAATATCTCTCCAGACTGTTATGAAATTACCAATCAGATTGTCTCACATGCGATTAAGAAGCTTCGTTCACGTTATTATGGAGAAATATTCCTAACAATGACTGATCATATCTCATTCGCATTAAAACGCAAGATAGAAAATATCAAACTGCCTTATGTCGTACTTGGAGATGTCAGTGTTCTTTATAAAGATGAATATGAAATTGGCTTATGGGCATTAAGCTATATTAAGAAGAAAACAGGCATTACATTGGATCTAGAAGAAGCCAACTATATAGCACTACACTTAGTGAACTTCTCAATGGACAATAATACCCATAATGCGACTAAGATACTAAGCTTTGTGACTGATATTATCGGTATTATTGAAAATAGTATGAAGGTGACTATTTCTCCTCAGTCTTTAAGCTATGCAAGACTTTCTACTCATCTCAAATACTTAGCTGAACGTATCTTCACAGGAGAGGAAATCAACCTAAAAGACACAACAGAGGATATCAGAGAACTCTTAAAAGAGAATCTAAGATTATCCATGTGCATTAACCGTATTGTGAAACATATTAAAGATAAATATAAATATGATGTATCACCGGATGAGCAGACATTCTTATGCATCCATATTAAACGTATCATGCAATAATTGATGAAAACGCTTGTAATATAAAAAATATACTGCTATACTATTCAAGTAAATGTGGATTGTTACTCTAAGCAGGCAAGACCAAATAAAGATTATGACACCTTTTTTGTCATACTTTATTTGGTCTTTATTTTTTGTAAAAATCCATGTTGAATACTCATTTTACAATTTTCAAGGAGCATAAAATGAGAAAAAATATAAAAGAAAGGAGAACATGATGAAAGGAAAGAAAGTCATTACTTATGCAGTAAGTTTTCTTGTTGCATTAGGCTGTGTATCTGCTTTTCCAATGACTGTACAGGCAGATACAGGGTATGAAGTCTATCCTAATCCTCATACAATGAGCTATTCAAATGGGGATTATGAAATGACTAGTCAGGTCAATGTTGTCTATGAAGATGGTATTGATGCTGATACAAAAGCAAGACTTAATGAAGTTCTTGCATTAAAGGGCATGAGTGCAAGTGTTTCTAGCGAAAAGAAAGCGGGAAAGACAAACATTCTTGTTGGTATTAAGAATTCTAACCAATATGTTGATCAGCATTTTGGTTCTTATTCTAATTCAGGCTTATTTGATAAGCTTGATTCATATGCTTTAAAGTCAGATAAGGGCACTATTTCTATCTTAGGAAAAGATACAGATGCTGCTTTTTATGGCCTTACAAGCTTATATCACATTTTTAAGCAGATAGAGGGGAAAACAATTAGAAACTTCTCTATCGAAGACTATGCGGATGTTGCAAGCCGTGGATTTATTGAAGGTTATTATGGTAATCCATGGTCAACAGAAGATCGTTGTAATTGATGGAATGGGGTGGCTATTATAAGCTTAACTCATATTTCTATGCTCCTAAAGATGATCCAAAGCATAACGCTAAGTGGCGTGAACTTTATACTGATCAGGAAATTGAAACAAAGATCAAACCACTTGCTGAGGCTGGAAACAAATCTAAATGCCGTTTCGTATTTGCCTTACATCCTTATATGAATAACGCTATTCGTTATAACTCTGAAGAAAACTATCAGGCTGACCTCAAGGTTATGCAGGCTAAGTTTAAACAGGTTATTGATGCTGGTGTTCGTCAGATTGCTATTCTTGCAGACGATGCTGGCAATGTAGGTGGCGCTAATTATACAAGAACATTGACAGATATGTCTAACTGGCTTAAAGAATTACAGCCTTCCTACCCTGGCTTAAAGCTCACATTACCATTCTGTACTCAGGAATATATGGGATGGGGTCAGTCATACTACCGTAATTTCCCTGAAAACGTACAGATTATCATGACTGGTGGACGTGTATGGGGTGAAGTAACTAATAACTTTACTTCTTCATTCACTAATACTGCAGGTCGTGGTCCTTATATGTGGATCAACTGGCCATGTACTGATAACTCTAAGAAGCATCTAATCATGGGTGGTTATACAACATTCCTTCATCCAGGTGTTGATCCTTCTAAGATACAGGGTATTGTATTAAATCCAATGCAGCAGTCTGAACCAAGTAAGGTTGCAATATTCGGTAATGCATGTTATTCATGGAATATCTGGCAGACTGAAGAAGAAGCGAATAAGTGCTATAATGCTTCATTCAAATATGTGGATCATAATGGTTATGAAGAAACAGCAGCTTCAACTGCTTTAAGAGAATTATCTAAGCATATGATCAACCAGAACATGGATAGCAGAGTGACTCGCTTAGAAGAATCTGTTGAATTAAAAGAAAAACTCAATGCATTTAAGACTAAAGTAACTAAAGGTGAAAAGATCACTGATGAAGAATTTGATGACCTCATCAACGAATTCACAGTATTACAGAATGCATCTAAGACTTATCGTGAAAGCGGTAATGAAAGAATCAAGTCTCAGATTGTTTACTGGTTAAACTGCTGGGATGATACAACAAATGCTGCATTAAACTATATTAAAGGTATTAAAGCTGCACAGAATGAAGAAGGCAATGCAACTATCTGGGATTACTATTCAACAGCACAGGCTGCTTTTGAAAAGAGCAAGTCTTATGGTTTCCACTATGTAGATCATTTAGAATATGCTGAAGTAGGTGTACAGCATATCGTACCATTCATTAAATCACTTGATTCATACTTATCTGAAATTGCATCTACAATCGTTAATCCAGATAAACAGATTGCGAAATATATTACTAACCGCGAAGATACTCCAGATGGTAAGGAAGATAACATCTTTGATGGTAATGCTTCTACAGAATTAGTTTACAAGAGCCCTAATACTATTTCTACAGGTACTTATGTAGGTATCAAGTATTCTAAGGCTATTGATGTAAATCATGTAATCTTTAGAATGGGTGCGAACTCTAACCCTAGAGATACATTCTTAAAAGCGAAAGTACAGTATACAACTGATGGTAAGAACTGGACTGATGTCAATGATACAGAATATGACTTACCAAACAATGTAGAATTAACAGACCTTAACCTTAAGGGTGTTAAGGGTATCCGTATGATTGCGACTGAAGATAAGAGTAACACTTGGTTAGGTGTAAGAGATATCTTAGTTAACCCAACGACTACTCCTTCTACAAGCACTGATAAGGGTACATTATCTATGACTAAGATTGGTGTAAAAGGTGGTTCATTAGATAACTTATTAGATGATAATGAATCTACATATGCGCATTTTGCAGAATCTCCATATAAAGCAGGAGAAATCAAGGACTATATTCCAGTAGATGCTGCAGTGACTCTTACATTCAATAATCCTAAGAAGCTAGGTACGATCAACTTCGTACAGGATAGTGGTACTGATAAGATCACTAGATATGCATTAGAATACAGTGTTGATGGTACTAACTGGAAGACATTAAAAGAATATGCTGGTGATGCCACTGTTCATTTAAATGTTGAAGACCAGGATTTGACTGCTAAGGCTATTCGTGTAAGAAACCTTGAATTAAATCTTCAGAGTGATACAGCAGGTTATTGGTGGAAGGTAAAGACATTCAACCATACTGATGTAGTGAATGAATATGATGACAAGGCTGTTTATACAAATACTGACTATAAGTTACATTCTAAGAGTACATTAGATCGTACTGATTTAGTGTATACAAAAGAAATGACTTTAGCACCTAAACAGTATGTAGGTGTAAAGTTAGCACGTGTCAAAGATTTAAAACAGTTAGAGCTTGATTATACAGGTGATGTTGTATTAGAAGCTTCAGTGAATGCACATGACTGGGTAGAAGTCACTGATTTAAATAACAATCTTCCAGATGCACGTTATGTACGTTTGATCAATAAGAAGAGTTCTGATGTGAAGTTAACTGTTAATAAGTTTGTGGTACATTCTACCGAAGTCAGAGCACCATACTTATATAAGACAACTATGACTGTTGACCCTTCTTGGGGTGTTATAGAAGATTCTAGAAACAATGGGGCTGCATTTGATGGCAACATTGATTCTACAACTGAATTTGGTGACCTTCCACAGAAGGGTCAGTATATTATCTATGACTTAGGTCAGATGAGAAATATTGATAAGATTGCCATGTATTGTCAGGATAGTGCAGTGAACTATATCAGAGATGCTGTGATTAGTGTTTCTAGTGATTTAGAAAACTGGACAGATGTTGTGACAATTGGTGATGGTGTTGAAAACATTGGTGATGCAGGTGTTCAGTGTATCGATTCTGATGCAGGATACAGAGCATCTAGTACATATCCAAATAAGGTTTATGTATCAGGTACTGCAGATCATGTACCAGCTCGTTACTTGAGAATCTTATTTACTGCATCTAACAACAATAGAGCTGTTGTATTCAACGAAATCATGATCAATGATGGTGAATATGCACCAGAAGACAATGACCCTACATTTGAATCTAATGTAACAGAAGCAAAAGGTTACAAGCCTCAGTATATGATTGATGGTGACCTATTAACTTCTTATAAGCCTGGTTCAAATAAAGCAGGTTACTTAACTTATACTCTTTCTGACAGATTAAATGTGAAGAAATTCAACATTATCCAGAAGGGTGAAATCAGTAATGCGAAGGTATATGCACTCATTGATAAAGAAGTGACTACACGTAACGTTCCTGAAGAAGATAAGGAATGGATTCAGTTAGGTACTTTAAGAAAGTCACTTAATGAATTCTATGTACCTCGCGGTAATGTTTATAAGTTAAAGTTTGAATGGGAAGAAAATAGTATTCCTACAATTTCTGAAATCATCAGCTTAACTGATGATGAATTCAAGAGCGAATGTGCTAAGGATCTTAAGGATTATATCGATTCATTAAAAGTAGAAGAAGATAAATACACGACTGCAACTTATGAAGCATATAAGACTGCTAGAGTGGCTGCACTTAATGTTTATAACACGCAGATGGGTGAAAAGGATGCATTAGAAGAAGCAAAAACTCACCTTAAAGCCTCTTATGATGCATTAGTGGCTCGTGGTGATGTCAAAGCATTAGAAGCAGAAATCAAGGCATTAGAAAAGCTTTCAAAGGATGACTATACTGAAGAAAGCTATAACGCTCTTATGAAAGTAAAAGCAGATGCTGAAAAACTTGCTAAGAACAAGGATGCATCTGTTGAAGAAGTCAATGAAATGTTAGAAGCATTACGTAATGCGAAAGCTGCTCTTGTTACTAAGGCTTCTATCAGCAAGAAGACATTAAGAGACTATATCGATTCTAATAATTTGAAGACTCTTGATACTTCACTTTACTTAACTTCAACAGTTAAGCCTTTCCAGGATGCTTTGAAGAACGCAGAAGCTATCTTGAATAAAGAAGATGCAACTGTTTCTGAAATTGAAGAAGCTTATGCTTTGCTTCAGGAAGCAAGAAAGAACCTTGTATTAAAGGCATCTGATGCAGAAGTTAATGTATTAGAAAATAAAGTCGCTTCATTCAAGGAAGAAGACTATACAGCTTCTAGCTATAAGACATTCTTACCAGTATTAGAAGAAGTTAAGGAAGCATTAAAGGATGAACATACAAGTGAAGAAATCACTGCATTAACTGAAAAGTTAGATGCAGCTTCTAAGAAACTTGTAAGAAGAGGCAATACTGCTGAACTTGATCTATTACTAGCTCAGGCTAAGAATACAGATAGTAAGTTATATACACAAAAGAGCTATAAGAACTTATTAGAAGTCATCAAGGCTATTGAGGAAGAACTAGAAAATAAAGAAGAATTAGCTCAGGAAGAAGTAGATGCACTTACTAAGAAGTTAAGTGATGCGATGGCTCAGTTAGAAAAGAACCCTGAAATTACTCCAGAAACTCCTTCTAAACCATCTAAACCATCTACACCTTCTACACCTTCTAAACCTGGAACTGGTACTGAAACAACTAAACCAAACAAAAAACCACAGACTGGTGATTCTACTATGTTAGGCTTAGCTGCATTCTTTACTATGATTTCATTATTAGGTTATGTTCTTTTAAAGAAGAAAGAAGCATAAGATAAGGGAAGAACTTCGCAAGAGGTTCTTCTTTTTTGCCTTTTTGCGAAGGTGATTTGCAGTAATTGTATTTTTATTATAAAATAGTTTCATTAGGGGAATTGATATGACAAAAATACAAGAAAAACTATTAGAAGCATTAAGTGCTTCTTTAAAGGGCGAGAGTGTTGAATGGGAACCACTTTCACAAGAAGAATTATCAGAATTATATAATCTTGCACATATTCATCAAGTATTACCTTTGGTTTATGAAGCAGTTTATAAATCTCAGGGTGTGAATCCACAGGTCAAAGCCATTTCTATGCGTGCAGCTATGACTCAGGCACTTTCTACAAGAGATTTCTTACAGCTTGTTAATAAGATGAATGAAGCAAAGCTTTATCCATTAGTGGTAAAGGGTATTATTGCAAGAAAACTTTATCCTATCCCTGATGAAAGAGTATCGGGGGATGAGGACTTATTGATTACTAAAGAATTATTTCCTACTTACCACCAGTTCTTCACTGAACATAATTTAGTGACAGGAGATGATTTAGAACCTTATGAAGTCCCTTATCAGTTAAAGGGTAGTTCACTCTATATAGAACTTCATAAGACACTTTTCCAGGAAGAATCAGTTGCTTATGGGTCATGGAATCAGTTTTTTGAAAAAGCCCATGAGAGACGTACTACAGAAGTAATAGAGGGTGTGGAAGTATCGACTATGTGTCCAACAGATCATTTCTTATTTCTTATACTTCATGCCTTTAAACACTTCCTTCATAGTGGTGTAGGTATTAGACAGGTCGCAGATATTATGATGTTTGCCTCTCACTATGAGATTGATTATGACTCTATTTTTAATGATCTTCAGAAGATTCATCTAGAAGTCTTTGGGGCAACATTATTATCTATTGGTAAGAAGTATCTACACGATGCACCTATTCCCGATAAGTATTTAGAATTAAGTGAGAATATGGATCACTTATTAGAAGATATACTTGATGCAGGGGTATATGGTAATAGTTCTATGAGTCGTAAACATTCAGCTAATATGACACTAGAAGCGATTACTTTAGATGCACAAGGTAAAAAAGCCCATGCTTCTTTAAGAAGTACACTCTTCCCAAGTCGTAAGGACCTAGTAGGAAGATATCCTTATCTAGAAAAGCATGGTTATTTATTGCCTATTGCATGGTTCTCACGTATAGTGACATATATGAAGGAATCTTCATCAAGAGAAGATAATAAAGCGACAGAAACAATTAAGATAGGGAAAGAACGTGTCGCTTTAATGAAAGAATATAAGATCATCAAATAGAAGTGAGGGACAAAGATGAAGAAAATATTGAATTTCATAACTGATCATCGATTTATTATCGGTATACAGGCAGTATTAAGTATTATACTTGTGGTAAGTATTGCGTTAGTTAATATCTTGCCAATGCGTTTCTTAATAGTGATAGGGGCATTCCTTGCAATTCTTACATTACTTATGTATTTATTCGCAAAACCTAGTTCTATTGAATCTAGAAATGTTCAGATCAGACCACTTATTGGAAAGATTATTTCTGTAGTTATTAGTATCTTCTTACTTGTGTGCTGTGTATTTATTCAAACAGGTAAGGCAGCCGTTAATCAGGTAACAAGTGAATACGATTATGTCACATATTCTCTCGTCGTAAAGAAGGAGAGTCCTTATCATAAGGCTGAGGATATCTTAAATAAGACAGTGGCTTATAATCCTAATGGAACAAAGATCAATGAAGCATTAGATAGACTAAGTAAAAAAGTATCTAGTTATGGTATTAGTGAATTATATGGTGTAGAAGCAGTTGTGGATGCACTTTATAATAAACAGGCAGATGCCATTCTTATGAATGAAGGATCTCGTACACTCGTGAATGAATACAAAGAGTCATTCGATAAGGATACAAGAGTCATCTGGAGCTGCAAGTTTAAATCTTATAATAAGATTAAAGAAGAAAAGACACTAGATATCTTAAAAGATCCGTTCTGCGTTTATATTTCAGGTATTGACTCTCGTGGTAGTGTTCAGGAAGTATCACGTAGTGATGTTAACATCCTTCTAACAATCAATATCCCTGCTCATCAGGTACTTGTGACAAGTATTCCTCGTGATGCATGGGTCACTCTTGCTGATGCGAAAGCGAAGGATAAATTAACACATTCTGGTTTGACAGGTACACAGAATACTGTAAAGACTGTAGAAAAGTTCTTAGATGTTGATATCAGCTATTATGCACGTGTGAACTTTGAATCATTAGTGAAAGTTGTAGATGCCTTAGGTGGTATTGATGTTTATTCTGATAAGAACTTAGAAGCCTGGACAGGGCAGCCTATTAAAGAAGGCTGGAACCATATGAATGGTCAGATGGCTCTATCATTCTCTAGAGAACGTCATGCTTATACGAGTGGTGATCGTCATAGAGCACAGAACCAGCAGGATGTATTACAGGCTATTATTAAGAAAATGGCTTCTCCTGCTATCATTACTCATTATACGGATATTCTCAATGCGATTGATGGTACATTCGTCACTGATATGCCAATGAATGAAATGGCGCGTGTGGCCAATGATCAGCTTAATACGGGTGCTGAATGGTCATTCCAGAAATCTATGGTATCAGGTAGTGGTAAGATGATGAAGGGTGGCTATTATATGCCTAACACGAACTTGTATTATATGATTCCTGATGAAAATAGCGTTAAACAGAATAAAGAATATATTAAGAAGATGTTGAAGGGTGAAAGCTTCACGGCACAATAAGCAGACTTTGGTCTGCTTTTTTCATAAACAATAGGTTTCATATGTCCATGGATGTAAAGTTTAAAATAGTACAAATAAAGTTTTTTACAGACCAAATAGTAGTATACAGACATTTAAAACTATAAAGTTGTATAAAAAAATACTTAGACACCTCTAAATAGACTTTATCAAGCCTCTACACATATCACCCTATATAAATATAGGGTATAATAGTAATTGAAATTTGATGCAATATATGAAGGTTTTATGTAGGGTATATTGACGAGTTTATAAATAAATGGTAATTTGTACATTGACAAAAAAGGAAGGGATAAAATGCACAGGTTTAAAGATAATCGAGTGATGTATCAGCGTATGTTGTTCTTGATGATCTTAGATGCGATGTTTACCGTACTTGCTTCGTTTGTAGCCGTTTTAACAAGAATGGAGTTCAAAATTGATTGGTGGGTATGGAATAACTATTTAGAGATTGTTGGGATTGATATATTAATTACGCTTGTTGTTTATTATGTATTTAGGCTTTATAAAAGTATGTGGAGGTATGCTTCTATTATAGAGGTCAGACGATTGCTTCTAGCAGTTATCTGTTCTGATTTTTTCAGAATGCTTCTCTATGTATTTGTATTAAAGGTAGAACTGCCACGTTCATGGTATATTCTTGAACCATGTATGCTTCTTATATTGAGTTCTACTTTGCGTTTCTTATATCGTGGAATGCGTTCAATGAAAAATGACAGTCCACTATTTGAACAGGACAAGCATTTAATCAATGTAATGATTATAGGAGCTGGGGAAGCAGGTAATATGCTTCTTAGAGAAATCAAGAGAAGTTCTCATCTTCCAATGAAGGTTGTATGCTTCATTGATGATGATCCGCTTAAACAGGGTTATTATATGAATGATGTACCGATTGCGGGTAATAGGGATGCCATTGGAGAGATGGTTAAGAAGTATGAGGTAGATGAGATTTATATTGCATTACCATCTGTTTCTATCAATCAAAGAAGAGAATTGATGAATATCTGTAATGATACAGGATGTAAGATCAAGATTCTGCCAGGTATTTATCAGTTGATGAATGGGGAAGTGAAGGTTTCTAAGCTTAGAATGTTGAGATTGAAGACCTTTTAGGAAGAGATCCGATTTCAGTTAATATGAATCAGATTGCCTCATATGTAGAAAATAGAACAGTTATGGTGACTGGTGGCGGAGGTCTATTGGTAGTGAGTTATGTAGACAGGTTGCTGCGAGACATCCAAGAAAATTGATCATTGTAGATATTTATGAGAATAATGCCTATGATATTCAGATGGAATTAAGAAATGCACATCCAGAATTGAATCTAGATGTACGTATTGCATCTATTCGTGATGGAGAAAAAATTGATGCTTTATTTAATGAATTAAGACCAGAAGTGGTGTATCATGCAGCCGCCCATAAGCATGTACCACTTATGGAGGATTCTCCTAATGAAGCAATTAAAAACAATGTCTTTGGTACTTTGAATGTTGTAAAAGCTGCAGATAAGTATCATGTTAAGCGTTTTGTACAGATTTCTACAGATAAAGCAGTTAATCCAACCAATATCATGGGAGCAAGTAAACGAATGTGCGAGATGATTATTCAGGCATTCAGCGTCATTCTCATACGGTATTTACAGCTGTAAGATTTGGGAATGTATTAGGATCTAATGGTTCTGTTATTCCTTTATTTAAGAAGCAGATTGCACATGGTGGACCTGTGACAGTGACTGATAAGAATATTATCCGTTATTTCATGACTATTCCAGAAGCTGTATCACTCGTTATGCAGGCAGGTATATTTGCGAAAGGTGGAGAAATATTCGTCCTAGATATGGGTGAACCGGTCAAGATTGATGATCTAGCAAGAAATCTAATCAAGTTATCTGGCTTTACTCCTGATGTAGATATTCCAATCATCTATACAGGATTAAGACTGGAGAAAAACTATATGAAGAATTATTGATGGATGAAGAAGGTTTACAGAAGACAGAGAATGGTTCTATTTTCATTGGTCATCCTCTAGATTTGATGAAGAAGTTTATTTTGAACAATTACATCATCTAAGAGGTACGATTGATGATATGCATCAAGATGCAATCCGTGATGAAGTACGCAAGATTGTCTCTACTTATCATCCAGAATTAGGGGGAAAATAATGGAACAGAATTCAAGAGATATACATGGTATCAAGTTCATCAGAGATGAAGATTTCATCTTAAGAGAAATTGCCGGTGAAGCCGTTCTTGTACCAGTAGGAGAAAATACAGAATTATCTAATTCTATTATTTCATTGAATGAAACAAGTGTCTTCTTATGGAAACTCTTTGATCATCCAGTGACTTATGATGAAGTATTAGATGAAGTATATAAAGAATATGAAGACCCTGAAGGAACAATCAGAATTGATGTATTATCATTCATCAACGATTTTGTCGCTCATGGTTTAATCAAGGAAGTTGAATAATCAACTTCTTTTTATTTTACATATATTCATTGTGATAATATGTGATAGATTTAGGTAATTGTGTAAATTATTTTTTTGTGTTAACATGACGATGTAAGGAATTTCATTATGAAGGGAGAGAATCAAATGAATCAGTCACAAAGCGTATTAGATTGCATTACTATCCTTTATGATCAATTATTTGATGCAGAAAAGAAGATTGCGAAGTTCATACTTAATAATCCTAAAAAGTAGTCGATATGACTGTATCTGAACTTGCAGAAATAAGTGATGTGTCTATTGCGTCTGTATCAAGATTTTGTCGTAAGGTGGGTTTAAAAGGTTTTGCCCAATTAAAAATATCTTTAGCTCAGGAACTTGTAGATACACATAAGAGTGGAGAAGTATCTAATGATATTTCAGTGGATAATATTCCACAGTCTTTACAGAATATTCTCGCAAATAAGATTACTGAACTCAAACAGACAGTCAATCTCATCAACACAGACGAATTTAGAGAGATTCTAGAGGGTATTAGAGATGCCTCTAGAGTGCAGGTGATAGCAGTAGGAAATACGATTCCTGTGGCCATTGATGCAGCTTTTAAGTTCAATGAATTAGGTATACCAACAACTGCAGGAACGATCTGGGAAACTCAGCTCTCTTACTCTTTTACTTTAGGTAAGGGAGATGTCTTAATAGCCATCAGTAACTCAGGAGAATCAGATAAAGTATTAGAAGCAGTTAAAATCGCAAATAACAATAAAGCAATGACAATAGGTATTACTAATAGTCCACACTCAGCGATTGGTGAAGAAGTACAATATCATATAACAACAGCAACTCGTGAAAAACTTTTCCTTGATGAATTCTGTTTCTCTAGAGTTTCAGCAAGTACAGTAATAGAGATCATCTTCTTATTCTTGACAGAATGATAGAAAACTCACATAATCCATGATCAAGTGTGAAGAGATGTTTGCGGTAGATAAAGATAATAACAAGATGGACAGTCTAGATGGCTGTCTGTTTTTGTATGATATGATTGACTTATAAACATGTGATAGTTATAATTTAATTGAAATTCGGCAAAAACAATATATGCCGAAAATAAAGCAAAAAAGTGAGGCGGTTTGTATGTCTGATAAGGAATTAATATCGAGTAATCAAATGATTGTATCCGTTGATGAGCTTAAAGAAAAAGGATTTAGTCTTTATAAGATTAATCAGCTTGTAGAACAAGGACTTCTAAGAAAACTGAATAAAAAATTCTATGAGAACACTAATTTTCAAGGAGCTGAGTCTGATTTTTATTATGCTTATGCATATGTTCCGTTTGGGGTTATTTGTCTAATGAGTGCCGCAGTTTTTTATGATCTTACTACATATAGACCTGATGGAATAGATGTGGCTATTCAAAGAAAAGCGAGAGTCTCTACTCTTCCAGACTGGCCTGAGATACAGTTGTATTATTATACGGATGATAGATATGAATTGGGAATAGAAACAATTGAAGATGGTAGTAATAGGTTCCATATTTACAATGTAGAAAAGACTGTAGTAGATATTGTTTTTTATCGTGAGAAGATTGGGATAGAAGAAACAAAAGAAATATTGATAAATTATCTAAAAAGAAGTAACAGAAATCTTAATCAGCTTATTCGTTACGCTGATCAAATGAAGTGTGGAGATATAATGAGAAATTATTTGGAGGTACTTGTTTGATGAATGCTGAGTCGGTAAAAGCACGATTGAAAAATATTGCTGTAAAAGACGTGGAACTATGCGAGATAAACTTATTGCCGATCATGCTTATAGATGGTTTATGTTAGGAGATTATTCTATTAAGGAAAAGAAAAGTAGAATACTATAGTAGACTAATGAGTCTAAGATATTTAAGAACCGATAATACATATAGTATGACGATGATATTTTTGCATCTAATCGTCATACTTTTTTGTTTACGCTAAGTTTATGAAAAATGTTGCTACTAGATCAATAAATTTAGCTTAACGCCTATTTTTCTACTTTATAGCCGCCTAACTCAAATCATCATTTCTCGAATAGTTGTAAAATGATCTTAAAAG
>ENA-OQEN01000738-OQEN01000738.1-human-gut-metagenome-genome-assembly--contig:-NODE-738-length-13617-cov-2.574574_pt1 | contig 13617 bp, 20 predicted proteins | sample MGYA00242791_ERZ504627 | MGnify/ENA primary metagenome ERZ504627 (study PRJEB26092, sample SAMD00036316) | human gut metagenome | host: Homo sapiens | study: EMG produced TPA metagenomics assembly of... | reverse complement strand
CCTCATTCTCTCCAATCTCAAAAAACCTCTCCTGCACCTGGTGCTTGATGTGTTTTCCCAAGGTGTGGCCAATCTTCCCTCCAGCCACCAGCCGCCGCAGGGCATCGCAGAATGTAACAGCTTCCTCATAGGGGAATCCCTTCAAAGGCAGTTTGGACAGATACCGCTCCAGGAGCTGGCTGGGAAGAAAGGGCGTTCCGCTTTGGTTCCGAACGACCACCGGATAGCCGGAATGGTTTTCTTTTGCAGTTCCATCCAACACATCCTGGATGCACTGATCGGCGTGTTCCAGCACTTCGGGTTCGTATCTGGTTTCTGGATCAAATAATAACGACCTTGTACGCCGTCGCGTTTCGGCAAACTCATAGCAGGCACCACTTCCTTCCAGGTTCTCCGTTATCGGAATAAAAATCTGTCGGTAAAGTTCCTTCAGTTCCTCCGAAGCTGCTTCCACCACTTTCTGACCACCCTTGGCGCTGGCTTTGCCCCAGATCACATAGCAGACCGTTTCCCATGCGTATTGCAGCACTTCCTCCGGGCTGGCTTCTGTTTCCTCAGCGGGTTCCTCGTCCTCGTCATCATCCTCGTCGGAGGAAAAACCGCTTGGAACGATCTCGGACAGGTGGATTTTTGCCTCCAGCAGAGCGCCCAGGCTTTCTGCATTTGCCATCCACGCGGTATAGTCCTTGGAATACTTCATGTTCTGCATGGACAGCACCCCACGGACAAATACAGGGACGGTATCGGCGGTAAATCCGAACTGTTTCACATACTCCCGGAGGAATTTTTCCTGTAAGTGGGAGTGCTCATCATCACAGAGATCGAGATAATCCCATACCAGCTGCCGCCACTCTTGCCCCAGCATTCCCAGGGCGAACACGGCAAAACTTCCGGGGAGCGCGCACTGCTCATCGCTGAGATTGGTGTACTGCTCATATTGCCGCATGGCAAGCCGGGCGTACCGTTCCATCAGGGGGTGGAGGCCGGGGTACTGCACGGCACAGGCAAAGAGCTGGTTTACTCCCTTTTTGGGCAGTCCTGTGATGGGAAGATACCTCTTTTCCGGCCCTTTGAACTCCACCGCATAGCTGCGGGGAAAATCCTCCTGCTCCAGAAGCTCACACAGGTAGTTCAGCACTTCATGGCAGCATTCCTCCGTGTTGTCCCTGGCAGTAATACGGATCACAGCAAAGGCATCGTTGGCCGATGCGGTGAAGTGCTCTGTTTCCGCTTTTGCAGAGAGATCGGTAGCCTGCCGGTTCCATTTTCCCGGAGCTTTTTCACCATATCAGGACGGACTTTCTCCACCAATCCAAAGAGGTAATTGCGTCCAGATACTGAAAGTCCATACCATATACCTTATAGCTCACCGCCACATAGCAGGCGAAACGCAGCAGCGGCTCCGGGACCTGCTCTGCACGGATACCTGGTTTTAGGGAATACTCCCGATCCCAGAAGTGGTCATCTTCATTGCCTGTCACGACAAAATACTTCTCCTGCAGCTCCCGTTTCAGCATATCAAGTAAATGGTGGTCAATTTCACCCCACCGGCTCTGGCGGCGCAGGTTTTCGCTGAAGGCGATGGCCTTTTCCGCGTCAAGGGTCTCAGCCCGCTGCGCTTCGGTCCATGTCCGAAGCAGTTGCCACACCTCAAAGGGCGCGCCTTCGCTGCTGACCACTACCGGAGGCCAGAGAGAATCAAGCCGCGTGATTCTCCCGTCAATGGCATCCTGGATGCACTGGTCAAAGAGCGGTTGCAGTTCCTCCTGCACCTCGGGCTTCATCCAGTAACAGCGCCCGTCCGCACTATTTCGTTTTGGTAAACTCATATCAGGCCACCTCTTTCCGAACAATAAAAAATGCCCTGCGCCGCACTGCCACAAGGGCAGACGAACGCAGGACATAAAAAGGCCGCGCAAATCTAAAGCCGGTTGCAAAAATCCGACTTGTTCTGGTCTTTGAATGTATTTGTTTGCTCTGTAATCCCACAGAACATGGAAGTTTATCTCTGTGCATCTCGCGTCACCTTATCGCTTCCTTTTTTGCTCGCTGCATTTCATCCAGCAGGGCGTTGATTTGAAATTCTACCATATCATCTGCTACTTCGGGAAACAGGAAAGGCATAGTATCAGGAATAGCTTTATAACTCATCATCATTGTTAAGGACAGATTACCAAATAACCGTGGATCAATGTTGTCCATCGGAACGCCAAAAATTGTAAGTAAGTTGCGATATAAATACAACTGGTCGTTACGAAACGCTTGAAAATTTTCGTTGGAAAGGCAGCGATATACTTGCTGTTCTTCCTCTATTGATAAGACTGCAAACCCAACTTTTTCTCCATAACAACAATTTTTCAAGAAGGTTTTGACGCTTTCTCTCCAACTGAGTTTGGGGTCATTCATCAGTTCTTGTGCATAGCGTAGCAATTTAGGCTGCTGATATCGAAGTGCCTGCATTACAAGTTCTTCTTTTGAAGAAAAAAAGCTGTAAAAGAAAGTTTTAGAAATTCCAACTTTTTCACAAAGAATAGCAATGCTACTATGAACAAGTCCCTGATTTACAATACTTTCAAGAACAGTTATCAGGAGAGCTTCTTTCACTTGTTCGCGTTCCTTATCTGAATAGGATTTTCGTGCCATCGTTCACTGCCACCCTTTCAATAAAATACAAAACAAGGAAATGGTATTTATATTATAAAAGGCAACCAAAAACGATGCAATAGTATATGTGAAAATTTTTTATGAACTAACTAAACCATTAACTTATTTCTGCTGTATCAGGATGGAGAAAAATTATACGAAGATTTTGTTTCAAAGCATAATTTACTGTTTGGCCTGTCCCAGATCGTAGTTTACGATTGTTATCATAGACTGCCAGCAAGAAATCTGCATGATCTACCATATAATAATTTCTCTTTTTATAATCGGATGTGGTTCCACTTTGTCCTATAACAATACATTTTGTGGCATTATGAATAATTATCTGCAACCGCTGTTTGCTCATTGCATCCCATTTCGAATCATGCCCTTCAAATGGAAGTGCAACAATTAACTCAATATCTTGATATCCCGGTTGTTCTTTGAGATATAAGAGTTGTTCGGCTGCCCACATATCTACCCCTAATGCACCTCCAACATAAAAGCGGAAAATACCTTCTTCATCATGCAAATGACAAAATGTTTTTAGCATTGCTTTTTTTATCTTTTTGCACAACGAATACCCTTCATTATACTTGAACTTAAATCGAGTTGGACGGTGCCCAGTAATGGCACAAGCGTATGTTTTTTCCAAAAACTTCACCCCACTTCAAATCTCACGCATACAAAAATGAAATAACGCAAATAAAACGGCGTAAATAGGCATATATTCAATATTATAACACATACTATGTTTATAATCCAGGCATTTCATCTGTTATCCTTGTATATAGCGAGGTGAGGATATGGATGAAGAATTTATCCGCAATCGGATCACCGAATTGCGTTTGAAAAAAGGCGCATCAGAATATCAAATGAGTTTGGCTTTAGGACAGAACCGGAGCTATATTCAGGGGATTTCATCCGGTCGATCTCTTCCGTCAATGGCTCAGTTCTTAAAAATTTGTGATTACTTTGAGATTACCCCTTTGCAGTTTTTGATGCAGAAGCGGTCAATCCACAGTTAATCCGTAAAGCGATGGACGGAATGCGAAAACTCAAGGACGAAGATCTGATTATGCTAATTGGCTTTATTAACCGACTGCAATCCAAGGACTGACGCGGGGGTTTCGACCCCTGGCCGTCTATTTTTGCAATTTTTGGATTAACTATTACTTTTTTCTTCATCCGTAAGTATCTGTTCACCTGTACGGTTCAAGGGGGTATAAAAATGGACTGCCCCCCAGTCCACATACGAATCGGGCGCAGAATTGCCGCCCGATTTTGGTTTCAAAGCCATCTGCAAAGGAGTAGGAATCCGCTGTTGGCAAAGTGGCAGACTGTTCCCCAGGTGTGGGATCAGAGGCATTACAGGCATCCGCAGGGGCGCTTTCCGGCTGCACTGCCGGGGATTCATCAGACGCATCATCTTCCAGCACAGGGGCGTTTTCCGGCTCGTCAGGGCAGAGTAAGTCAGAGCATAAAGTATAGAGGTTGCTGGTCTGGCCGCCGTTCTTACGCTCGTCAAACCGGGCCTGTTTGAGATATATCCCGCCTTCACCAGCTCATCCAGCGCTCGCTTTACGGTGGACACCCCATAGCCACACTTGGCGGCTATGGTCTTGATAGAGGGGAAGCACTCGCCCTCTTTGTTGCAATGCAGAACCAGGACTTGCAGCACAAGCCGCGCTCTGGGCTTCAGTTCAGAAGAAAATGCCCGCTGCATATACTCAAACTTTGCCATATTCCAATCCTCCCAATCATGTCTTACTGTTACAGGCGCTTTTCTCCTGCAATATACTTCTCCACCAGCGGCCGGTAGATTTGCCCGTTGACCCGTTTCGCAAACAGGTCGTGGGATGCCGCCGCAATCTGCACATCTTCCCCAAAGAGTTCCATACAGTATTCCTGAATTTCCTGCGGCACACAGATCGCTACCGGGCGCACCTCCAATGAGCCGCACTCGGACAATGCCTTGTGGAACACCGGAATCTCATAGGGCAGGACACTCCCGCACAGGAGCCGGTGATCCGCGTCACGGAAAATAGAGGTGGGCGTCTGCATCACGCCGCAATCATAGATGATAACTGATACGCCTTATCCGGCTCGTTGGTCAGGTAGCAGTCGATCCCATCAATGGTGTAATGCTCCCCATCCGGCGCCGCTTCGTAGATGTTCAGCAGGAGCTGCAGGTGGCGGTTCTGATTGACTTCGATATACGCCACCTCCGCACCTCTGGCCGCCAGCAAGATGCCAGGTTAAAGGCCGTCACTGTCACGCCGCTCCTGCGCTGCGAACCGGCCACGGCAATACGGATATTCCGGGCGTTCCAGCGGTACGGAATAATCTCATCCGGCTCCGGTGCTTCTCACGCTGAGTAGCTGGCTGTTCGTAGACGGGAGCCTTTACCACATACCGCTGCATCCCATCTTCGGAAAGCGCTTCTGTCAGCTCGTCCAGGGCGTCCTCCATCGTTTCACCCGTAACCAGATTCACAACGCCGATGGACAGTAGCCGTTGTACCTCGCCGTTCACATCCTCGTAGCCGGAGAGGATGACGATGATCCGGGCGGAGAACATCATCTGAAAGGATTGCAGGGCAAGGGTGAAATCATTGCCGCTTTCCTCGATACACGCCGCATCCACCACAAAGAATTTGGCGTTGGCATAATTGCGCATATCTTTGGTAACGAAACTTTTCAGGCTGAACCGGCCGACCAGCTTCTTGGCGGGCAGAGTCATATTCCGCACGGCGGGGTCGATCAGGTTGCTTTTCTGGTTACTCGTCAAGTACAACAGCATAGGATTCACCTCCCATATTTTCAGCACTGGTTTTGTCATCCGCCCCACCGGTCAGCAAGAGGACGATGCCCACCACTACGATCACGATGTAGATAAACAGTTCAATCAGCTTGTTTCGGTTATTCATATCGCACCCCTTTAGTAGATCGCCCACAAGGGACCGCCTGCTGCGGCGCCCTTTCTGGTCTCATCCAGAATGATTGATATATCCCATTCCTGTTCGCTTCGTTTTTTACTGGCAGGATCGGCCACCAGGATTTTTCCTTCAGAGGTCACTCCACGCAGCACCATAAAGTGACCGCTGGATGTGAAGTGGCCTTTTGACATAAGTGCCACAATCAATTTCCCGGATGCCAAAGTATCCACCACGGCCTGCGGGTCATCGGTGCTGATGCTTTCCCATTGAAGCCCAAAGCCCTCCGCAGCCCCCGGTATCAACGAGTGATAGGAACCGTTGCCGGAACACCAATAGCCATTCTGATACGCCCATTCTGCCATTGTGGGGGGATCAACAGTCTGGTCTGTCAGGCTGGATACCACAATCGCCATAGAGGTCGGGCCACATCCATAACCGCCGATATTATCGGTTCCATACGGAAGATCGGCCAACGCTCATCCAACTGATTGTAGTAGACGACTTCGGTCACCCCATCCGTAAAGATGATGCCCTCATAGCTCTGACCACTACCGTCTATATAGTCTTTCTCATAAATGCCGAGCTGCTGGTTGTAACCATATTGCTTCTGAAAATCCTCCACCACGTTTACCTCATCACCAATCAACCATTGGGACAGTACGGAAAAGGGCTGGTAATGAGGTACAGGATGAAGGCAATTAAAAGCAAAAGCCCCAGAACCGGGGCCAGGATCATAAACAGGATTCTTTTCCGGCTCTCGGAGTCGGTAGCCGCCTGCACAGCTACCTTTGCCAGAATTTTTGCAGTCAACGGATCAACAGCCAAAAAATCACCTCCATAATCAGTCCGGTTCCATACCGGGGGCTTCCATCATCTGCTCCATTTGCAGATTGAACGCCTCCCGCCGTTTACCGGCGCTGTCGTCAATTTCAAACACCTTTTCTCCTTTGTCATTTTTCCGGACAGATACCATGTAGTCCCCATTGGCGATGAAGCAGGCCGTAAAGAGCGCCCGAATCGCCGGGGCAGGCATCCGCGAAATCTCAAAAGGAGTAGCAGCACACTTGCTGTTCCAGGAAAAGAGGTTGCGGGCGGCATCCGCCGTAATCTTCATCCAGTCATATTCAAACTCCTCTTTCCGCATCATCTTGGTAAAGTCGATTCCCTCCGGGCAGAGGTAACGATCCATCTTCTGAAAGAGAGCCGGATGGGAAGCCATCAGGAAAAGGGCGGCATGGTAGGAAGCGTCCAAATCACTGCCCCTCCAACGTATGGCAGCCATCTTGTTGACCAGGTATTCGTATCGTTCCGCATGATTCATCTGAAAACCTCCTGTGTGGAATAAGTAAGGCGACCGGGATTGCTCCCGGCCGCCACCGAATTACCGGCCGCCAGCCTTGCCCATATAGGAAAACTTGTAAGCCGGAATCTCAAAGTTTACATGAAGCCGCTTGGACCCAATGATAAAGAGCGCGTGTCCACGCCGCTTGCTCTCCAACAATTCCTGCTCCGCGTCCGTCAGGTTGTAGAGGTCTTTGGTTTCCTGAAGGTTTTTGCCGTCGCAGCCCATCAGGATTTTATAGCACGGAATATCCAAAAGGGCCTGCCCGTACATTTTGACCTCCGGGGCCAGGAAATCCACCACGGAATGAGAAATGATTGCCAGTCCAGCTTCATACTTCTTGCCCGCTTCTCCACATTACGCAGGAACACCAGGGATTGCGGGACCTGCGGGTCAATCATCAGATATGCCTCGTCACATACCAGCAGGCAACGCTCATTCCGGTCGCGGCTCATTTCCTCCCAGCACCAGCTCAACAGGTTCAGATACTGCGTGCGTTTGACATTATCCGACGCATTTTGCAGGTCGTGGGTATCCAGGCAAATAAACCGGGAATTAGCCTCCAGCGTGGTGTGGCCGTTCCACAGAAAGCTGTCGCTGCCCGCTGCGGCGTCGTACAGCAGCATTGCCAGATCACGATATACCGGATTCTCCTTGTTGGCCTCCGCTTTCTTTTCCAGCAGGGCGTGAAGGTCGGACAGAATGGGAAAATCCGTGGCCTTGAGCTGCCGAATATCCGTTTCCCAGAAGATGCCGAACTGATTGTAGAGTTCAATGATCGTCTGCTTGAGGATTGCTTTCTGCATATCCGTCAGGCTGGGCAGATACAGGGAAAATTCAATCTCCAGTGTTTTCATGTGCAGCGCCATATCAGACATTCCGTTTCCTTCATCGGTATAGAGTTTGTCGGTTTCATCGTCATCGTCACGGGGCGCCGGTCTGATCTGCAAAAGGTTGGAGCGGCCGTTTTTTCCGCCGCCAGCATTGAGCCAGCTTCCGTTCAGGTTCCGGCACATATCCTTATATTCGGATTCCGGGTCGATGCACAGGATTTTCGTCCCCTTCATGTATTCCGAAAGCATGATGTGCTTCACAACGGTACTCTTGCCGATACCGGCCACACCCATAATCACGAAGCTACTATTGGTGCGGTCGTTTCCGCGCTCCCAGGTATCCAGAATCACCAGGCCGCCGTTGCTGTCCTTTGCAAAATAATAGCCCCGACCATCGTTGTAACCGGAGCTGGCAAACGGGAATCCGCCCACAAAGGTACTCATGGGAATAATACGGGACACAATGCTGTCCACCGTGGAGTTGGCCGGATAGGTGGGAGAAATGCTCTGGAACCCTTCCTTTTGGAGATTGGCGAGGGTGCGCACCTTGCACTTCTGGATGTTGAAGGCGCTCTCCACACGGCGGCAGACCTTTGTGAAGTTGGCCTCATCCTGTGCAATCGGCATCACGGTCAGCGACATCATGGCAACCGTTTCGCCCTCTTGGTCGATCCGCTGCATGATTTTCTCGCCGTCCTCGGCGGCTTTCTCGGCGCGCTGCCGGGTCAGCGGGTCTTTGGCACTGTCAGCGGCGCCGCGCTGTTGGACAATGCTTTTGGAGATTGCGGAAATGAGCGAACCATTGTCAATGGGGGTAATCCCCACCGAAACAATGGTGCTGGGGATGTTGGTGATCTTGGAAAGCCACCCCATATCCACCTTCTGCGGATAGCGGACGGCGCCGTACACCTTACCCAGATTTTCACCGATGACCAAACTATTTCGCTTGATTTCCAGCCCCATCGGGGTAATGACATTTAGCAGCGCTTCATTGACGGGAAACGCTTCTTCTTTTTTCTTAGAACCTAACAATGATCCACCTCCAACTGTTGATTGCGGTAAGGCACCCCAATGTAGTCCAGCACAGCGCCGCACCCCAATTTATTGATGCAGTAATCATACTGCTGGGGATGCGTCACCTGCATAAGCTGAAATCGGTTCGGCTCATGCTCCAGATGAACGCCGTACATACAATACATACACCCCGATCTGGAAACACCGGTGGTTTTCAGAATCGGGGTGCCGTTCTTCTTGCGGCTTTCAACAATGTCCCCATAGATGGGGGCATAGGGAATGCCGGTCATTTTCAGATACCGCAAAATATCTTCTTCCAGCCAGAACGCAAGGGGCTGGCTGAGAGGCCGCTGGCGCTCGAAGCCGTTGCAGCCAAACTTGATCCAGGATTGCTCCCGCAGCTTGCTTTCGCAGGCCAGGACACCCGTAATCGGGTGCCGCCCGGACTGCCTTTCAAATTTGTTCAGCGGCGCTTTTTCATGTGGTAACAACACCTTGCCGAAATCTTGAAGGGAGCGTCCAGAAGGTATTTGTAATTCTCGCAGTTGTAAATCGACTTCTTTCCGTTCTTGTCCAGCAGTTCTCCATTGAGTCGTGCCAGACGGTAAGGTTGTCCCTTTCTTGCGCCGTTGATAACATCCGAAACCTCTTTGGAGATGATCGGATAGCCGTACTTCTCAAGAATCTGAGTGAACGGATAGCGCGGGCGAAGCCAAATAACATTGTCCTTCGTTTTTACGAAATCGCGCAGTTCGGGGTATTCCAACCCCGTGTCAACATACACAGCAGGAATATCAGGGTAGACCCGCCGTGCCAGATCAAGCAGCACGGTGGAGTCTTTACCGCCCGAAAAGCTGATAAAGACCTGCCCATCGTACCGCATATACCATTCCATGATTCTCGTCTGCGTAACTCTGATTTTTCTTTCGAGGCTCCAACCCTGCATGATTTTCAAATCCTGCCGGGTGTGCTTCATACTTAGGCAACACCTACACTTTCCAAAATCGGGATCGCAGCATTGATGCCGGAATCCTCCAAATGCACATAGGCGGGGTTGTTGACCAGGTTGCACAGCCGGACAATATCCTGCTGCTCTAAAATCTCGGTCTGAATGCCGCTGTCCGAAAAATATCCGCCGAGCAGCTTGAGCTTCTGAAGCAGATCGCGCTCAACGCCATCGCTTACCCTATCCCAAATCTTGATGTAGAATTGCCGTTCCACAACCTCGCCGGAAAGAGCAAAGGCGCCCATTTCCACGATTTCCTGCTTCAGCAGTTCCTTTTGCTTCACATCGGAAGAAGAAGTGAGTGTGGCAGATAGCTCCGACAACAGCGGAGAAATATCTACCGGGCGGGATACAGCAAGAAGCTGAAACGGGTACTGTGCGCTGGACAGGCTCACCGTAAGCTGCTTGGCAATCAGCCGCTTTTCGTTTTTGCTGAACAGTTCTGTGCTGATCGGGTAGATCTTCAGATACGCCAGAGCCAGATTGTCACGGGTATAGAGGAAGTTCCCCCGAATATCTTTCACATTCACAAACTCATTGGCGGTGATCTGGGCCAGTTCTTCCTTGTCCTTGTTCTTCGATTTTTTGTGTTTGGCCGACAACTTCAGAAAAATCAGCGTCCCACCGCCCAGCAGCGCACAGACGCAGATCATAATAATCGGCAAAAGCAATTTATCGACCTCGCTTTCTTTGCCATAAAAATAGGCCCTGCTTTTCAGCAGAGCCGTGTCTTATAGTTCCAAATCTTCTTCATCTTCGCTTTCTTCGCCGTACCCAAAATCCAACTCGTCCGATTCAAAAGAAAAGCTGTGGTCTGAGATGCAGTCCAGGGCATCGCTGGCGTCCAGCTCGTCAAAATGCTCTCGGAAGAAAGCCAAATCCTCCTCGTCAGCGCGCACGGTTTCGCCATCTCCATAGAGATAGGTCTGAATTTTCGCTTCGATGGTATCCCCCAGGGGCCATTCGGCAAGAACCTCAGAGATTTCATCACAGTCCAGCAGTTCATCCAGCCCATCAGGGCTACCGGGGACAAAATGCTCCGTCATCAGAGAGTGGGAGGCATCCAGAGTCACCACCGAAAACATTTTGCTCATCGGCTTGCCTCCATATCCTCTCCGGCTCCGGTGTCCATGTCCCATCCTTGCCGAACATGAGGTTCATAAACTTTTTCATGTCGGCGGCGGACCGTACTTCAAAGGATACCGCTGCGGGGACCGGCTGCGGAAAATACTCCTGATACATGGCAATCTGTTCATCGGTCAAAGAAACGCCCCGTCCTTCCGGGGTATCGCAATAGAGGAAAAAAGTTCCGTGAAGGATATCCGGCCCGTACTGTCGGTTCTCCGGCAGACCTGTCAGTTTCCCGGACGCATTGCAGCAGAGAACCGTTTCGCAGGGCAGAGGAATACACTCAATGTCCCCGCCCACAAGTTCCTGCCGGTGTTCCAGAGAATCCTCCAGCATGGTCGTATAAGGCGCCCGCCCAGGTTCAAACACCATAATCCGAATCATTCTGTTGTCGTTCATATCCATTCTCCTTTTCTTTACGGATTGCCCGGTGCGATATGCCAATCATCATAGAGGGGGCCGCTGATCGTTACATCATCGGTGAGATTCATGGCAAGCATCCCCGCAGGCGTCCAAATATCCATCACATGAGTATTGACTGTGTAGCTCCCGTCCGGGAACCAAACCGGCGAAAAATGCACCCGCTGGTTATAGGTGCTGTAAATGTTTTTGGCAAACTGGAACCGCGCCGTTGTTCCGCTGGTGAGCCGCTCCAACAGCCGCCAGTAGGTTCCATAGCCAAACTCCGGGAAGTAGGATACGGCTGTCTGCCCGTAGGTATAGTGCGATAGCGGGGCAGAGGTGCTGACGGTTGCCGTTACAGTGTTTGTTACGCCATAGCCTGATTTCATCAAATCGCCCGAAGCGGTGGGAACCTTTTCGTCCGGCTCGATTCGGGTGGTGGCGGTCATGCTGGCCGAGTAATTGTCCCGGAAGTAATCATACCATCCATCGTCTACCCAATATCCTGTGTTTTTCCCTGTGCTGTGCCACACCCAATAGGGGTGCCATTTCGCCCACCAGACACTCCATGCTGCATAGGTCTTGGTTTCTCGGCTGGGAATGCTGCTGGCCGACCAGCTTCCCATTGTATCGGTGGCTTTCGGATCGGGCGGGTCGTTGCCGGAGAGATCTACCACCTTTGCGTGAATGGTGCTTTGGCTTAACGAACCTTTGTTAGTGCTGACATAGATGGTAATATCCTGCGGCTCCGACGGTGTATGCCACTTTACCCAGGCAATCTGACTATCTCCCGATGGAATCACAATATTGTTCATCCGGTAGGTGCTGCCGTTGATACTAAAGGATACCGTAGCAGGGCTATCAGGATTGATCTCCGATCCCGCATAAAGCGTTACCGGCGTGATGACATCTGTATCCACACGATACTCGTAGTCATAGTCGGTTGGCTCCGGCTGTTCGGGCGGGTCGGTAAACCATACAATACCCATACCCAGATAGGTGATAATAGTATCGTTGGAACAGGTCTTATTGGTAGCCCCTGTATAGGCCGGAAATCCCATATCCGCATATTCCAGGAACATAGCCAGCGGCAGGTTTTTATGGGTCAAACTCGTCATTGTCTTACGCAAGGACCCGCCTGCCTGATTATCATAGAGCGCGGCTTCATGGGCAGTCATGGCCATCATAATTCCGTTGTGCTTAAAATAGGCGATTGGCTCCAAAAACAGCTTGTACTGTCCGCCAATCAGTTCCTCGTATGCGATTCCGGTCTGCTGCGCCACCAGTTTTACCGCATACTCGGAGCAGAAGTATTTCTTGATTGCTTCAATGCTGGCATTCTGGCTGCCACTGCTGACGATCCTCGGCATAGGGGTTGCGGGGGTGTAGTAGTCGTAATTCCCCGTGGTAGGAGAAATACTTGCCCCATTTGCATATTGAATTTTACTGACTTTCCCAAAATGAATCTTGATAGATGGAGTTTTATTAGTCAGATCAAAAGAGGACGACACAGGCTGACCGGATTCTGCATCAACCACAGTAATTCGTACACCATCCATACCAGGGTTCCAGGAGTTCTGCGAGGTTCCTTGCCCCATATCGCCGCCACCGCCATCCACGTTTCCGCTTCCTCCGGTTTCTGCCAGGGCGCTCATAGGACAGATACCCAACAGCAGCACAAATGTGAGCAGTATCACAAATATCCGCTTCAAAAACGCACCTCCAATCAAATTAGTTGAGAACAAAAAGAGTACGGTATCGCTACCGTACTCTCCGGGCTTGTTATCAGCATGTTGCCGACCTGTTTATTTATATCTCCATCAGAGTCAATGTTGTGCTGGACGGAGCCGCCGCCCTCGTCGGTGATCCAGCCAAAGCCCTCCAGATAGATGGAACCGCCCTGTGTGTCGCCGGTCTGGGGTTGGTTGCTGTCCGGCTCATGCACAATCGGCTCATCCTTTTCGCTGGCCGCCTGCTGTTCCTCCTGAGAAGGCGCCGGGGGCGGAGTGGTTTCGGGTTTCTTTTCACTGTCGGTCAGGTTAACGTCTACCTGATCTTCTTCCTCCACATTCAAAACAGCATCGGTCTGGTTCTGGCTGTCAGTCGCTTCGGGTTTAGAGGTGTCCGGCACCACAACCAGCGGTTCGCTGGAGCTGCTGTCCGGGGTGTTGCTGCTATCCACATCCTCGGCAGATACATCCGAGGGGGTGGATGCCGGATCAACGGTTGTGGTCTGCCCGCCCTTGCCCAGCAGCACTGCGGCAATCACAATTACCACAACGGCGGCTGCGCAAGAACGGCCAACAGCTTCTTG
>ENA-OQEN01000737-OQEN01000737.1-human-gut-metagenome-genome-assembly--contig:-NODE-737-length-13628-cov-4.634916_pt1 | contig 13628 bp, 22 predicted proteins | sample MGYA00242791_ERZ504627 | MGnify/ENA primary metagenome ERZ504627 (study PRJEB26092, sample SAMD00036316) | human gut metagenome | host: Homo sapiens | study: EMG produced TPA metagenomics assembly of... | reverse complement strand
ACCGGCCCAACACGGAGCTGCCGGTGTTTGCCGACACCCTGCACGAGACCCTGGACGCCCTGCGCCAGGGCGGCGTGCAGCCGGTGATGATGACCCTGCTCCCATCGATGGGGAGCGGTATCTGTCCTTCCTGTGCCGGGATAACCTGCGGCGGGACCGTATCCTCTCCTGGCTGGGGGAGCCCCAGATGATCTATCGCCACCAGGAGCTGTACGCCGACACGGCGGCGGAGATCGCCCTGCGGGAGAATATTCCCCTGATCCCGGTGCGGCAGACCTTCCTGTGCAACCATCGCCTGTCGCAGCTTATTGCCGCCGACGGCATTCACCTGACCATGCCGGGGTATGAGAGGCTGTTCGACACTCTGGCTGATTGGGTAAAGAAGAATATATAAGCATCTTAGGCAAAAATCTTGAAAGGAACTGTTTTATTATGATCCAGATCTTTGTGGATTCCGGAGCCAACCTGTCTGCGGAGCTGCGGGAGCAATACAACATCCACCTGCTGCCTATGGCGCTGACCATCAATGACCAGCCCGCGCCGGAGGGGCTGGACGGCCACGAGTATTACGAGGCCCTGCGCTCCGGGGCCGACGTGCGCACGTCCATGGTGAACCCCGACGATGCAAAAAAAGCCTTCGAGACCTATGTGTCCCAGGGGGACGACGTGGTGTATTTCAGCATTTCCGCCGGCATCAGCGGCAGCTGGTGGTCGGCAAAGCTGGCGGGGGACGAGCTGATGGAGGAATATCCCGGCCGCCGGGTCTGCCCCATCGACAGCATGGGCGCGTCCCTGGGCGCGGGCATCCCGGCCCTGAAGGCGTCCTCCCTGGTGCGCCAGGGCATGGAGCTGGATGAGCTGGTGGAGAAAATGACGGTGTACTGCCAGAATTACTGCCAGTATTTCGCCGTGGACGATCTGAAGTATCTGCGCAAGGGCGGCCGCATCTCCGGCGCGTCGGCGCTGGTGGGCTCACTGCTGCAGATCAAGCCCATCCTCCGGGGCAACGAGGAGGGCAAGATCGTCCTGTTCGACAAGACCCGGGGCAAGCTGCGGGCCATCGAGCGGCTGGTGTCCATCTATAAGGAGCGGGCCATCGACCTGGACGACCTGATCGGCATCTCCCACGGGGACTGCCCCGGCGAGGCCCTGCGGCTGGAGACCAAGCTGCGGGAGGCGGGCCATCGGGGGCCCATCCTGCTGGTGCCCCACGAGCCGGTCACCGGCGCCATGTGGGCCCCGGCATGCTGTCGCTGTATTTCCACGCTGTGGGAAAATAAGAAAACCAACGAAAAAACTGCCGGGCCTTACACGGGTGCTCATAAGACAGTAATTCTAAAAATTACGACTGGGGCATCTGTCATGCAGGGTTGGCAACGAAATAACGGGTATCCGGTGAGCGCCAGATACCCGCTATTTTTTTGCCGTTACGAAAAGCAATGGATTTATTCACAGCTTTCAGCTATAATGTTCTTAAATCAATCCTATCCCATCCATTCCAAGATTTTTTCAAAAAAATCTCAAAAAAGTTTGAAAGCATTGGAACAATTCAGCCCTTCTCATGCCATATATAGTAGAGGACTGAATACAAAAGCGATTGGAGGTGACGCTGATGGACAAGCAAACAGGCCCGAAAGGTTTTCTTGTGATGCTGCCCGGTGAGATCATCGAGATACCGCAGGACAGCGACAAGTCATGGCTGACCCTGTTTTACAGCCTACCGAGGGAACTTGCGGAAAAGTGGAAGCCAACCTACGATCTGCCCCGCTCCCCCCTATGAAGTTCTGAGAACGGACAAGTATGACCACATCGTATGTGACGATATGTTCAAGCTGCTTGTGTGGGATGCTACGCATGGTGCGCATGGCAATTCTTTCAAGTGAAAGACCGCAAGGGCAACTACCGCGACATTCCCGGCAACTGGAATCAGTACGCAGGATACTTCCCCCTGTGGCGGCTGTCGTACAGTATCATCCCCTACATCCGCATGAAATTTGAGCAGAACGGACTGGGCTTTCAAAACCTATATAACATCCCGCAGGGCGTGGAAGTGCCGTGGCTGACCTATCAGCAGTTCAGCAATCTGATCGGTAATGTCACCGACATGGTGATTGCGGAACAGAACTGGCAGCCGATGATCGACGCGATCTGGGAGAACCGCACCGTGGAGGACTATGAAACCACCAGCAGCACCGTCAAGACGGATTTCATGCGGAAGTGGCATCATAACCGCTCCGGCAAGCCCATTTCTCTTGACGAGATGATGGAGAATGAGAATGGCGACATTTTTGAGGTTGCCGATCCTCGCGGCGAGTTTGAGCAAAAGGTGATTTCCGAAATGCAGATCGCCGCCTTTGCCGAGCAGAGCATTACCGAGAAAGACAGGGAAATATTAAAGCTGCGCATGGACGGCTTGACCGAGCAGGAGATTGCAGACAAGGTTGGCTACAAGACCGCCAGCGCAGTCCATAAGCGGATCGCCAAAATCGCAGGAGCTTATGAAGACTATGTGACAGCGGAGTATCAGAAGTATTTGGACAAGTAAACAGACGCAGAAGCGGCAGCAGTTACCGAAATGGTAGCTGCTGCCGTTTCTGCGGGAAAGGAGATTCTATGAGCAGAGAACCGTTTGAAGTCATGCCCGATGTGATGGACGCAAAGCAGCTTGCCGAAGCGTTACAGATTTCCAAAGCGGGGGCATATAACCTTTTGAGTAGCCCGGATTTTCCGACCTTGCGGATCGGCGGGCGCAAATTGGTGATGAAAAATGAGCTGGTGGAGTGGCTGAAAAGCCGCACAAACAGAACACCATGAAAATGCAGTCAAGAGCTGGAAAAGTGGCAAATCAGTCGGTAGGACAAAGTGAAATGTACCCCGCATCGTTTTGGGCGTTTCCATCAAAAAATCGCAGCACTTTTCCAATTCAAGAGCTGAGAAAAAATCGTGAAGATCAGGAGGTTTTATGAGAACAGGGCTTACCAAAAAGCAAAAGACAACGGTGATCTATTTTGACGAGTATGGTGGTATGATCGAGGTGCAGACCCACAACACCGATCTCAAAAAGCGGCTGATGGCATTTGCGGCAAAGCACCCGCAATGCTGCCGCCAGACCGACGATGACGAGCAAGGCGGGCTGACCTTTGAGATTGAGAAAGGGCGGTTGAGCTTTCGACTGACCGCGCCGTATAGTGAGGAACGCCGCAGGGCGTCAAGCGAAGCGGCGAAGAAGAACGGTGTGAGAAAATTGCTGCCCGAAAAACATTATCAATAAAAACAACAGAACATCTTGACTTTTTTGAAAATGTAGAGTACAATAATATCAGGGGCGTGAAAATACGGCTCTGAATTAAGGGGGCTTACAGATGAAAGCAACATATTCTGGCTTTATTACGGACAACAAAAACTGTTCCGGCTTTGAGTTCAATACGGATGCGAACAGAATATTTGATTTTCTGAACCAAGATGAGATCATCATTAAAATGGCTGAATATGCAGATCAAGGCAAACCAGCTCTTGCCGGCTGTGTCTTGGAGTTAGAACAATTTTATGAGGAAATGGATAATCCGACGATCGACTTCAGCGATGGGTTCACTCGGACTGTTGTCGGTCGCATGATCAAGAGCATCTTAAAGCCATTCGGGTATCAGGTTGAAAAGCAAAAGGATTTCCCGAAAAACCGGAAGGGAAAATATTTTGTTTCAGCATCTTGTTACAAGCTCGACACAAGTGAAGCAACCATGCGCATTGTGAAAAGAATTGAAGAAATAGAAACATAGTATTCCATAGTCGGTTGTCATTTTTTGACCTGAATCGTATTTATATAGAGAAATGAAAGGGGAATATGAATCATGGGACGAAAATATACCAGAACTGAGACGATTGCACAAATAGAAGAAGTCGCAAAGGATATGTCAACTTTTTACACGGCTACCTGCATAAATCATGCCGGAACGACTTATAAAGCCGATGGTGCCAGGTACTACACAGAAATCATTTCTGAGTATTTGTTGGAACACTACGATTTATTTGATCAGATTCAAAAAATCAAACGTGGGAACTACAAAATTGGCTCGCATAACGGAACAACGCCTCGCGAAACTTCTAACCGAAAGGAAGAACGAATCGCACTGGCTTTAGCCCAGAAAAAGGTACTGAACCCACTCGGCGAGGTCATCGATTATCAAGTTCCGCTGAAAAGCAAGCAAAGCGATCGAGCCGGTAAAATTGATTTGATGACTTTCGACGAATCCACAGGGATTTTGAGACTGATTGAGTTAAAAGCACCTAAGAGCAAGGAACATTGCTTCGCTGCGTTTTGGAGATTTACACTTATTACAAGACGGTGGATATGGGCGAGCTGTTAAGAAGTTACGGTTTAGATGGTAAGTGCAAGGAAGTTCGGATTTGCCCGCTGTTTTTCAAGGGAAGCACCCAAAACAACGAATATAATACATTAGGCAATCACGGAAACCTTGTTGGACTGATGGACAAAATGAGTGATGATGGCGTCAAGGTCGAGTTACTCCGGTTTCCTTTTGAAAATATCGAAACGGTATCACCAAGCACTTCTTATGCAAATGGTGTCACTGGTTGTGATACTCCTTGCACCCCAGGGGCGATCATTATCATTCCTACCGTAAAGAGCCCCAATGCCGCTCCGCTTGATTTAGAAGAAGTTCCTGACTGTGACACGGGAACGCCATCAAAATGGGAAATCGAAATTTTGGATTATTAACTTTTCAACTCTACCACCCTGTTGTCGCGGCGGTTTGCTATACTGTCCTCAAAAAGAAGAACATGGAGGGCAAATAAATGGCAGAAGAAACACGACAGGAAAACGCTGTGCGCTCCGGCGATGATGTGACCTGCCCGAACTGCGGCAGCCATAACGTGCGCTGTATTCCCTATCCAAAGGTGGAGTTTGGTATCTGGTTTGTACTGTGGCTGATCGTTGCATTCGGCGGCTATATGATCTCGGTATTCATCACAATCGCCGGCATTCATTTTTGGAGCATTGCTTTGGTGATTCGCCTGAAACAGAATAAACTGGCAAGGCAATATGTCCGGATGCAGTGCATCACCTGCGGAACAGAATTTGATGTGGCAAGAAGTGAACTGATGAAAGGGGGCAGCGGTAAATGAGCAAGGATTATCGTGTGAACACCTTTGGTCTGACAGATGAAGAAAACACGCTTGTGGAAGAAAGTCTCCCAACCAGAGCGTATGAGCTATACATAGCTGATACCCCGACGGACGTGATCGCCATCGGCTGTGATGCGATGATCGTGAATGGCGCTGCGTTAGACCAGGATTCTGCGGATATGATTTTTGACCTGTATTCGCAAATTGATGGCTGCACCAATGAAACGGTGATCTGGCTTGGCGAGCCGAAGCCGCCGAAGGAGCTGCGGAAGTTCTTCAAATGCTACGATTCCTTTGACGCCATCAAGGACAAGCTCAAGTATCTGCTGCTCACTGCACACAGCAAGAGCAAAAAAGCGCACGAGTACAGCGAAAAGCTGGTCAACGGGTTGAAAATCCTTGCGCTCATCCGCAAGCATCCCGGCATTTCCACGCAGAAGTATCGGAGCTGACCGAGCTGCCGCTGCGCAGCGTGCAGCGTTATATCGCCGCTCTGCAAGCAACGGGGGAATGGATCGAGTATGACCGGACGCTCCGGGGCTGGAAGCTGTTTCACGGTATCTCCATCCTATACGGAGATGTGTAGGGGGATGAAGGGGAATGAAACTCTGTATTCATCGAGGCACGCACCAGATCGGCGGCATTGCTGCCGAAATCTCCACGGCAAGCACGCGCATCCTCATTGACATGGGTGACGAGCTATCTCTTGATCCAAATTTCGTCTCCGCACCGCTGAATATTCCGGGTGTGACGGATGGGAACGGACATTGCGATGCCGTACTGTTTACCCACTATCACGGCGATCATACCGGGCAAATGCTGCGTATCCGACCGGAGATTCCCATTTATGCCGGGGCGTTGGCAAAGGACATCATGCGCCTGTCCGCAGAGCGTGGCGGGCAAAAGAACGAAGCGCTTTGCAAGCGCATCGAAACCATTCAAGCCTTTTCTCCCGGCAAGCCGTTTTGATCGGTGACATTCAGATCACGCCATTCTGTATCGACCATTCCGCGTGTGACAGCTATCTATTCCTGATCGAAGCGGACGGCAAGCGGCTGTTGTATACATGCTTTGAAGAATGCACTTTTTTAGGTGGTGTCCCCCCTATGCGGCTGTGCACTTCCCGCTGCCTGCCTTGAGCTTGTTCCTGAGAGCGATGACCATATCGCACCTGGCGACAACGTTCTGGTCGTGGGAGATGTATACGATGCCGGCGCCGATCCGTTTGGCATAGGTCTCGATGTTGGTGAGGACAAACCTTGTCGCAGTATCGTCCAGGTTTGCCGTGATCTCGTCAAACACAAACAGCTTGGGGCGGCGCAAAAACGCACGGGCCAGGGAAAGCCGCTGCTTCATCCCCCCGGAGAGCTCCTCCGCCTTCTCCCCGAGCATGAACGAAAGCGCCTCCATGGGATCCTTGCGGATCACGGTAGCGCCATGGTCATCGCCTACCAGGCGGACACAGCTGAGCGCATAGATCAGCTCCTTGTCGCTGACAGACCTGTCAAGGCCGTAGAGAAGATTTTCTCGGATCGTGCCGGCAATGAAAAAGGAGACCTGCGGAGTGTAGTAGAGTGCGTCGCTGAGCTCTTTCTGGGAATAGCTTTCCTGACTGCGCCCGAACAGAGTTACCTGCCCTTGCGCATGCGGATAGTATCTGTTCAGGCAGCGGATCAGGCTGGTTTTTCCGCAACCGTTCGCACCTTGCAGGGCAACAATCCTGTCTGCGGGGATCGTGACGCTGTCATACCAGGCCAGGGGCGTATCCTTCTCGGGGTTGGTCACGACCAGGTCATCCACGTGGATTTCGCTGCTGCTGGCTGCCTCGCCGGAGGACTGAATATCGAACACGGCGTCGCAGGGGCTGGCGGTGACCTCGATCAGAGCCTTCGCCTTAATGACCGAGGAGGCCGTTTCGTCCATGAAACGGTATACCTCGTCGATGGGCTTGACCAGCTGCTGGAACAGCAGGCACACAGTGATGACCGAGCCGGCGGACATCCTCCCATTGGCGATGAGCACGATGGAGGCGATGAGGAGAATGACCTGGAAGGAGATCTTGCACAGCTGCTTGAGGCAGTCGAAGGCGCCCATACAGCGGTGGTGCTTTTTTTCGGTGGAACAGATCCGCAGGATGCCGGGAAGGAGCCGCTTTCTTTCATAACCCTCCGCATGCATGCCCCGGATCAGCTCCAGATTGGAGATCGACTGACAGATCTGCCGTCCAGTGCGTTCTTCTGAGCCACGATGTTCTCCCTGATCCCGTTCTGCGAACGGATCTGGAATGCGGAGATTACGATGGTGAGGAACAGATAAAGGAGCATGATCCCGACCATGATACCCGGTGCGTTGAGAAAAACCTGAACAAGCGTACACACGGCGGTGATCACCGTGGCAAAGACATCGCCGCAGATGATCCTGATGAGCTGACTGAGACCCGCCACGCCCTGATTCAGCTGCGCTGTTTTTTCGCCGCTCAGGCAACCGGAGTAGTAGGACACAGGCATCTTCAGGAGCTTCTCAATGCTGCTTTCCCGGACCTCCGTTTCGTGCGTGGCGATGATGCAATCAATAAGCACCCTCCGGGCGATGGTGATACACTCAGAAGCGAGATAGATCAGGCCGAAGACCAGAATGGCGGCTAAGCCTGCGCAATGGTGCGGATGGCGCCGTTGGAGATGCTCGTGTACAGTGCGCCCAGCCTGACCGGCCAGACAGAAGCGAGGAGGGAGCTGATAAGCGCCATTGCGATAACGCCGACGCACTTGAGCTTAGTCCGCTTGCTCATGAGGGACAGATACTTTTTCATTGCGATTACCTCCTGGTGTGATAATTGGGCTTCCCACGACTACAGCAGCGACCGTAGCTGCTGTAGTTTCGGCCGGTTGCTATCCGGCGCTCCTTCAGGTGGGCGAATTACTTGTTGAGATCGATGTGCGCCGTGGTTTTGTTTCCGGAACCATCCGACTCAACGATCGTGCCCTTTCCGTCATCACGGATATTGATGTGGATAGATTCGTGAGGGCCGGACTTGGGATCACGGTCATAGAAGTTGATATGGGATGTTCCGCGGTTGTCGTTGTGCGCTTCGACGTAAACGCCCTTGCTGTTCTGTGCTGCCATTGTTTTTTCCTCCTAGTAAAATATAGTGACTGGTTGACATCCGGCTTTTATCAGAGGGGCTTGCCGCTCTCCATGCCGTGCTGTTATCCTACCACACTTTTCGATGATGTTTTTTAAGAAATCTCCCGCTTCGTAGCGGGAGATTTCTTAAAATCATGAGCTTATGCGTCAAACCCGACCTTCCGCGTGGTCGAGCCGAGAATGTCCTGTTCCGCCTTGCGGAACATGCCCTCGGTAACCGCAATGGGTGTGCTGTCCTCCTGGATGAAGGCTGCGTTCAGCGCACTTTCAAGCACGGCCTCAACCACCTGCTGATGCTTCCGCAGGGACGTCACGTTGTGGTCCACCAGGCGGTCGACGGTTTTATACATTAGCTCATAGTTGAAATCAATCATACGATAAAGACTGCCTGTCATTTTTTTCTCCGCATACTTCTTGCAGACGGATTTGATGCGGGGAGCGTTCGCACTAGGGAAAGGGATGATCGTGCAGCGGTCTGCCTGAATGGGGTTGACCTGCTGAAGATCATTCGCCGTGAAGAACATGGGGCAGTGCTCCAGTCCGACGAGCGTCGTTTCAAGATAGTTGTCGAAAACATCCGTGTTCGACTCATCGGTGATGGACAGCAGCTCATCATCAACACTGGCACGATTGCGGTCATGGGTCACCTTGTCGATCTCATCGAAAATGTAGGCAACAAGGAGCGAATTGGCCCGGAGACGTGCTTTCGCGATGCAGCCGACATCGGAAGACTGGTATACGCCGCAGTTGCCGGTCATTCCATGCCCGCCATCTGTCTGCGGGATCTTGATGACCTCGGTGGGGATCTGAAGAGCTTCTTCGACCAGCAGCCGCACAGCCGTTGTTTTGCCGCAGCCCTTTTCGCCGACAAAGATGATCGGCCGCATATGTCCCGTTCTAATGTAGGCAACGAGCGCGGGGACAACCCGGCCAATGATCTCATCGGGGATGTCATGGTCAAGCAGAAGGCTCGCAGCCGGTTATAGAGCTTCTTCGGATCCACAGTCTCCCGAAAGAACGGTGGAACCTCAAGTGTCATCTTCTTGAGCGCCCGCAGATACCGCACCTGCCGTTTGTCGACATGATGGGCGCTCATGAGATCATCAAGCTGCGCTTCAAGCTCCTTGAGACGGGATAATCCCTCGCGGTTAAGGCCGGATATCTGTTTATCCATCCAACTGCCGTCCGCCCTTCCACTGGAGTCGGTGTTCCGCTTGTTTTTACCGCTTCGCAGGCCGAGTAGCGCCATGATTTCGCGGTCGCTGAGCCCCAGTACGAGCTTTTTCACTTCACTAAGTTCTGCCATACCAGCACCTCCGTATAGTCTATGTAGTGGTCGAGGAGTGTTCCAGCGGATCGCAGGTAAAAGCGATCCGCCGGAACAAATGACGACGCAACAAACCACTTATTCCGCTTTGATGAACTTCAGCATCTTTGCGCGCATCCCGATCGTGTGCGCGTGGCGCTTGAGCTCGAGGAACTCGCTGGCAAGGAGCTTATACTCCTCACTCAGTGCATTCACCTCCTCCGCGGTAACGGGTTTGCCCTCATACACCTTCTTGTGAAGGAGGTGATCCTTCGCGAGCGTGCGGATGTAATAGAGATAGGGCACGTTAATGGAGGGCTGAACCTCTGCCGAGGCCGCGATCCCATAATTGGTGGTCGCCAGCACGTCCTCGAAAAGACCGCGATCCATCTGCATATCAGCCAGCCGCAAAGCGCACTGGCTGGCGTTGGTATGCGTGCGGACGGCCTCCTTAAGAACATCCATACTGACATCGGGTCTGCCAAGGGCCGATTCAAGCTCGCTCTCGGCCACACACGCCTTCTCCTCGTAGGGGAGAAACTTCTTGTACTGGCTGATGATGGTTCGGCACTCGTCCTCATTGGCGACCGGATCAGCCTTCAGAAGATAGTCGAACGAGAACGTGAACGCGCGCCAGTTCCAACACCGGAAGGGAACCTTCGTCTTCAATGCGGTATAATAGTCATTGGCGGTCTGCATATCTCCGGCCTTGGAACTATACTTGATCATGTCGGCCATAAGATCCACGTTAAAGGGGAACTTTCTGAGCCCCTGCTGGCAGATCTCCGCCGCTTCGCGACACTTGTTCCAACGTGCGTAGTCAACGGCCTTGTTGTGATAATCGTCCGAATCCATATCGCTCTCGTCCGTCTCCTCATCCGGATCGGGCATCAGGTTCTTCACGTGAGACAGCAGTTCCAAGAAATCGCGATCCGCAACGGACTCATCCGCATCGGTGCCATCGGCGCAAACTTTCTCGGCCTGGCCAACGGAAATGTCGGCTGCGTCATCGCTGCGAAGTGGGTCCTCTCAAAAATAGACTCGTTCATTATGTTGCTCCTTTTTTCTGGCTGTGTGACAGCCTGTTTTTAGGACTCATGTTCCTATGATGCTATATTACATCATTTGTCAGAAACGTTTTTTTAGGACACCTCGACGTGGAAATAGTAATGACTATCTTGTATTACCGCAACTTAAGCCTAAGAATTTCACCATATCAACGCAAGCAAATAACACATGGTAACGAAACATTTTACAACACCCTTTCGCCATATTTGCAGTGTTATTATCAGATAAACTCCTATTAAAGTACTAATTGGTAGAAAACCACCTTGACAAATCTCGACTCAAAAAATGATCCTGCTCCAGTATGCTAAAGAGAATCGCTTTCCTAACCCGACCTTTTTCGTGGACGACGGATACAGCGGCACAAACTATGACCGCCCCGGCTTTCGAGCCATGCTTGCGGAGATTGAAGCTGGACGGGTGGCAGTCTGTATCACCAAAGACCTGCCCAGACTGGGACGAAATTCTTCGCTGACCGGGCTTTATATCAACTTCACTTTCCCGAAATACAATGTGCGATATATTGCCATCAACGACCACTTTGACACCATCGACCCAAACAGCACAGACAGCGATATTGCCGGTATCAAAAACTGGTTTAACGAGTTTTTCGCCAAGGACACCAGCCGCAAAATCCGGGCTGTGCAGAAAGCAAAAGGTGAGCGTGGCGTACCGCTGACTACCAATGTTCCCTTTGGCTATCGCAAAGACCCTGAGGACAAAACAAAATGGATCGTGGACGAAGCGGCGGCAATGGTAGTGAAGCGTATCTTCAAGCTGTGCATGGAGGGCCGGGGGCCGATGCAGATCGCCAAGCTCTTGCAGGAGGAAAAGGTTCTGAATCCCACCGCATATAAGCGGCAGATCGGCATCAAGACTCCAAGTCCGGAAACCGCTGATCCCTACCATTGGAACACCAACACGGTCGTTCACATTCTGGAACGGTGGGAATACACGGGATGCACCTTCAATTTCAAGACCTACACCAATTCCATCTGGGACAAGAAGCAGAGGGAAACGCCCATTGAAAAACAGACGGTTTTCTACAACACCCACCCAGCGATCATTGAGCAGGAGGTCTTTGACAAGGTGCAGGAAATTCGACAGCAGCGTCACCGCAGGACAAAGACGGGCAAGAGCAGCCTGTTTTCCGGTATGGTCTATTGCGCTGATTGTGGAGCGAAAATGCGGTACTGCACCACCAATTACTTTGAGAAGCGGCAGGATCACTTTGTATGTGCCAACTACCGAAGCAACACGGGAAGCTGTTCGGCGCACTTCATCCGGGCTGTTGTTCTGGAAGATTTGGTCTGGATGCATATGAGAACTGTCATTTCCTATGTCAGTCGGTATGAGGATCATTTTTCGTGCCGTCATGGAGCAGAAGCTCTGGCTGTCCAGCGAAGCCGCGATCCGTGGACACAAGAAGCGGCTGGCACAGGCCGAAAAACGGTTGACGGAACTTGACCGCCTGTTTATCCGCATCTATGAGGACAATGTGGCAGGGCGCATCACGGATGAACGGTTCTCTATGATGAGCAAGACCTATGAGGACGAACAGACACAGCTTAAAGTGGAAATCCAGAGCTTACAGCAGGAAATTGAGGAACAGGAACGACAGATTGAAAATTTGAAGCAGTTTATCCAGCGGGTACGCAAATGCGAGGATTTGCAGGAGCTGACCCCTTACGCCCTGCGTGAGCTTGTCAAGGCAATCTACATTGAAGCCCCGGACAAGAGCAGCGGAAAGCGCAGACAGGGCATCCGCATCTCCTATGATCTTGTGGGCTTTATCCCCGTGGAAGAACTGCAGAAACAGGAAACGGCATGACCGAAGCCATGCCGTTCCTGAGAAATACGATATTACTTTCTTATGACACCCGCTCTTTAGGCTCGGCGGTTTTTTTGCATATCCGGGGCGACTGCGCGGCAGACTATGGGCAAGAGGTGATTTTATGACGTCCAAACGCCTGGGCCGCCAGACGGTGCGGCTGGCGCAGCCCCCCAGCGTGGTGTCCTACGCCAACATCGGCGGCAAGTTCGAGGGAAACGGTCCCCTGGCGGAGCACTTTGACCAGCTGTGCCCGGACTCCTTTTTCGGAAAGGACACCTGGGAGCAGGCGGAGTCCGCCATGCAGCAGCGGGTGCTGGAGCGGGCCCTGGAAAAGGGCGGGCTGATGCCCAAGGATCTGGATTACGTCCTGGCCGGGGATCTGCTGAACCAGTGCATCGGTACCGCCTTTGGCCTGCGGGGCTTCGATATCCCGTTTTTTGGCCTGTACGGGGCCTGCTCCACCATGGGGGAGAGTCTGGCCCTGGGCAGCCTGCTGATCTCCGGCGGCCACGCCCGGATGACGGCCTGCATGACCAGCTCCCATTTCTGCACCGCCGAGCGGCAGTACCGCATGCCGGTGCCCTACGGCAGCCAGCGGACCCCCACGGCCCAGTGGACCGCCACCGCCTCCGGGTGCTGCATCCTGGCGGACCAGGGGGACGGCCCGTATATCACCCACGTTACCTGCGGGAGGATCGTGGACAAGGGCATCACCGACGTGAACAACATGGGGGCTGCCATGGCCCCCGCCGCCTGCGACACCCTGTCCGCCCTGTTCCGGGAGACGAAAACCGGCCCCGGGGACTATGACCTGATCGTCACCGCGACCTGGGGGTCCTGGGCCATGCCATCGTCACGGACCTGCTGGGCCGGGAGGGCGTGGACCTGTCCCGGAACTATCAGGACTGCGGCATGCTGCTGTACGACCTGGATAAGCAGGACATGCACGCCGGGGCCTCCGGGTGCGGCTGCTCGGCAGCGGTGCTGAACGGGTATCTGCTGGGCGGTATGCAGCAGGCAGGTGGCAGCGGGTGGTGTTTGCCCCCACCGGAGCTCTGCTGAGCCCTACCTCCTCCTTTCAGGGGGAGAGCATTCCCGGCATCTGCCACGCGGTGGTATTTTCCGCCCAGAAGGAGG
>ENA-OQEN01000736-OQEN01000736.1-human-gut-metagenome-genome-assembly--contig:-NODE-736-length-13647-cov-2.710947_pt1 | contig 13647 bp, 19 predicted proteins | sample MGYA00242791_ERZ504627 | MGnify/ENA primary metagenome ERZ504627 (study PRJEB26092, sample SAMD00036316) | human gut metagenome | host: Homo sapiens | study: EMG produced TPA metagenomics assembly of... | reverse complement strand
GGGATTTCTTGTTACTCGACTGTTTCATACTCGCTCCTTTCTTGGGACAGTCGAATAGCAAATTCACTTGTACACTTGTATTATAACACAATCCGCTTTCTCTGTCCGCTGCCTCCCGAAAGGTCATTATAATTTTTCGCTTTCGGATTTCATCAGCCGGAGAAGAACTTCTCCTAAGGTCTGGGAACTTCTTCTTTGAACACCGGCTCAACAATAAAGGAGCGATTGCCAATACGATAAGTCGAATCCAGAGTAAGCATCTCTGGATTTTTTGTTTTTTCCGGGTTTGTCTTTTTCGCTTGCATCGTAAAAATCCCCTTTCTTAAAAATCAAAAAACGAGCCAACGGACGGCTGCTGGCAGCAGCCCACGGGAATCTCACCCCTGCATTCCTCATGCAGCCCTACTCATTGCCTGCGACGCTCTGAACGCTCGGACTTTGACGGTAAGGGAGTATCAGCCTGCCTGTATGTCATGGCCCGCAAGCAGCCGCGCTTGCATTGCGGCGTGGTAGTGATCGCTCCACTTTTCAGAGAAAAGTATCTTGGCGCACCCGCCGTCCGGCTCGATACAGACAGCAACGTATCCGTTTGCCCTATGATGCACCGCCATTGTCCTGCGGGCTTTCTTTGTCAAAGAACTAGAAAAGGCATCGTATGGAAAGGGGAACAGCACACGATGCCTACGTTGAATCAGGTCAAGTCAAAATCAAGGATAGCAATTATCAGTTTTGCTTCCAGACGATTGCGCAGTTCTTCATCAACTTGCAGACGAGGATAGCCGTCAGAGCCATAGCTCGTCCGAGTTGACAGTGCAGCAATGTAGCTAGAATAATGCTGGACTACCCGGCTCACTGCTTCGGCGTCTCCTGCAACAGCGGCAGCGATTATCGGGTAAGGAAGCAGCGATGCCGTGTGTGCGCAGATTTAGTCATCCGCTTCACCTCCCATCAGCTTTTTCAGCAGCCGATAGGCTTTATACCTGCGAGTATTGACCGTTCTTCTGGCCATGCCCATGCACTTTGCTATCTGTTCGTCTGTCATCCATAGAAACCAGTGCATCATAAAAATTTCCCGGTCTTTTGGTGACAGCCGTAGAAGTGCTGTGGCCAATCGGTCGTTCTCGATTAGGACAACAGCATTTCCCACGGGAAAAGCCGTATACTCCCATGAGTAACGATCATAAACCGCAAGCTGGGCCATGTCTGCCTCGGACAGTTCCTCCAAAGATGCAAAACGTTTTTGATGACGGCTGATCTGCCGATAGCCGTTACATGCCTCGCATTTCAACACCTTTTTGCAGTAGCTGTCAAAGGCGTGCTGCTTGTGTTCGTAGTAGCGGTTTGGTTTCAAGTTTTCACCTCCCCTCGTGCTGGGAGGCAGCTCTTTTCTTCCCCTTTCGCTCACTACTCGTTCACCAACGGGTTCATTTGGCTGATTTTTAAGATTGGTATGAAAATTTTTCCTGCCGTTCATAGAATTGTTCCTTTCGTTCTGTTCGGGTTTATAGGCCGGAGCAAAACGAGGCGGAGAACGGCATCCGATACCCAATCGTAGGTTGTCAAAATGCGGGGCTTTATCGGATGTGAATCGAAGTATATAAAAAGCGAGCCACAACTCACTTCTATGAGTATGGCTCGCCCCTACGTTATTTGAATATTCTTTTAATTGGTGTTAGGGCTTTTCGAGTGGGCGGTAAGCCCCATTTTATTTTGCGCTCCTTTATTTTGATACTCTTATCCATATAGCTCTTTGCTTCAAATTGTGAGCTATAACTCACACAATGTGAGTTGTATGGTTATTTATATGAGCGATAGCACACCCTACAATGAGGTAGAGGTGATGTATAGTGAACAATCCTCTTGACTTGTTTGCATGGAAAGTGCGGTCAGAACGTAAGCGGCAGCATTTGACACAGAGAAAATTGGCTGAACGGCTCAATATGAACGCCCGTACAATCATAGATTTGGAAACCTGCCAGAGTAACCCCAAATTTGAAACGGTGGCTCTTGTCGCCAAAGAGTTAAATATCAGCGTGGATGCTGCCATTTTTCCAGACATGGTAAATCAGACGGTTTCAAAAACAGTTGTAGACTTCTTTGCCGGGAAAAGTGAGGCGGAAATTGAAAAATATATTGCGCTTTGCAAACAGGCGGAAGCATTTCAAAAAGACGAATAACGCGGCCGGATATATCAATCCCGGCCGCGTTATTTTTTACCTATTTGTTTCTATGCGGACGGATTATGATATACGCACAATGGAACCTCCGCATCGCATACGCTGAATTTTGTTAAGCAAGGCTCCATCCAGCCGCATTCTTTCGGATGTTGACAAACTCCTGATAAATGCCGGGCTGCTTCAAAAGTTCTTCGTGCGTGCCCTGCTGTGCAATCTGGCCGTTGTCAATGACCAAAATCTGATCGGCATTCTGGATGGTATTCAGACGGTGGGCGATTACGAGAAGTGTCTTGCCCTTTACCAGTTCCGAGATGGCTCCTGAATATAGCTTTCGTTATCAGTATCTACGCTTGCGGTAGCTTCATCCAAAATGATGATAGGGGCATCTTTCAAAATGCAGCGTGCAATCGAGATGCGCTGCTTTTCACCGCCGGAGAGTGTAGCACCGCCTTCACCAACTACGGTCTGGAATCCATCAGGCAACGCCATGATGAAATCATAGCAGCGGGCCTTCTTAGCAGCTGCATAGACTTCTTCCTCTGTGGCGTCCGGTTTGCCTATGCTGATATTGTTGTAAATGGTATCTTGGAATAAGTACACTCGCTGGAATACCATGCTGATCTGCTCCATCAGCTCTGCCAAAGGCACGTTCCGAATGTCCATACCTCTTATTATTATGCTGCCAGATTTTACATCCCAAAGCCGAGCCAGCAAATTGGCAATAGTAGACTTTCCGCTGCCAGAAGGTCCGACTAAAGCAGTCATAGAATCTTTCTTCATGGCAAAGCTGATATGATGCAGAACTTCTTTGTCCTGATAAGCAAATACAACATCGTTAAACTGAACTTCTGGCTGTCCCGGCTGTGCCTGTGCAGGAAGATGCTGCTTGCCCGTGTCGGGAAGTTCAGGCTCATTTAGGACTGCTTCAATGCGGTCAAGAGCTGCATTCATAACGGTAAGGCGAGATGCTTCCCCATAAAGAGCTTTCAGCGGTCCAAAGAGGTCAAACACAAACAGCAGAACACCAAGCACATAGGCCAGCGGAAGTGCGCCGCGCTGTTCCAATACAATCGACAAGCCGAAAATCGCCGCAATACCAATGCCGTAAAGGATATTCAGACTCATTGTCCATGGTGTCATTTTCTGCTCAAAAGCAAGGGAGGTGTTTCTGGAACGCTGGAAATTGTCAGTCAGTTCTTCTGATTTTTCGCCCAGCAGGTTGTAGCTCTTGATGACGCCAATGCCCTCCACAAAGGATAGCACCGCATCGGTCAGCCGTTCGCTCTGCTCCTGCCGCTCTGCGGCTTCCCGCAGGGAAACCTTGTTCATTCCTTTTGACACCAGCCATGCCAGAACCGTGACGGCGGCAGCAATCAAACCAAGCTGTACGTTCAAATAAAACATGAATACCAGCAGAATCAAGGAGGACAGCAGATAGCCCATCATGTTGCCCAGCGTACTCATAGCGACTTCTTCAATGAATACCATATCCGTGCTAAGAACAGAGCTGATTTTGCCAATGTTGCCGGAAGTAAAATAGCCCATCGGAAGTTTCCGCAGATGGCTGCCCAGTTCCATGCGTTTATCCGCAAACATCAAATATCCTGCGGCACTTTGCAGGCTGTCGCTGAGGTAATGAACAAGCATTTGCACCAACACTGCTGCGGCAAGTCCAAGGCCGATATAAAGGCAAGTCTGGCTGGTCAGTGTGTCAGCTGCAAAGCGGCTTAAAACTACAAAGGCAAGAACAATTGGCATTTTTGACAAAATGGATTCCAAAAACGCACAAACGAATGCACCTTGAATACGGCCTTTATAACGGCCGGAGAGTTTCAAAATTCTTGAAAACATCGCAAACATTTAGGCTCCCTCCTTTGCAGTGTGTACTTTCCATTCGGCACTGTCCTGTGCGGCTTTCCACAATTTCTGATATTCAGGGCAGGAGCGAATCAAATCCTGATGCTTACCCGCTGCTACCAATTTTCCGTGGTCGATGACACAAATTTGATCGGCATTCATAATGGCGGGCAGTTTGTGAGCAATCACCACGAGGGTCTTGCCTTTTACAAGTTCTGCAATGGCTGCTTCCATCTTTTCTTCATTTTCGGGGTCAGCATAGGCTGTTGCTTCATCAAGAACCACAATGGGGCATCCTTTAAGATTGCTCGCGCCAGAGAAATACGCTGACGCTGACGCCGGAGAGCATTTTTCCGGCATCGCCTGCCATGGAGTGAATGCCCTGCGGAAGTTTTTCAATGAACTCCATGCACTGAGCTTTCTTTGCGGCCTCTATTACTTCTTCATCCGTTGCAGTCAACCGACCGAGCCGGATGTTTTCCAGCAGAGAAGTATTAAACAAATACTGATCCTGCGCCACATAGGAGATACGACTGTTCAATGCTTCAAGGCTCATATCGCAAAGTTTCTGTCCGCCGATGGAAATGCTGCCCTTTTGCGGGTCATAATAGTGAATCAGCAGTTTTGCCAAGGTACTCTTGCCTGAGCCAGATTCACCGACAAGAGCAGTTTTTTGTCCAGCCTTTGCCGTAAAGGAAATATCATGGAGAACTTCATCCTCAACCACCGCGGGCTTTCCATCCGGGCTGGGCTGTGTTGTCTGGTAAGCGAAAGAAACATGGTCGTAAGTAATGGTGTCATCTATTCCATGGAATCTATCATTCGTCTGCTGAAGTTCCGGCGCATCCAACACCTGCTCCAATGCGGAGATTTTATAGTTGAGCTGGGGCATGGTTGGCAGAAAGCCAAGAGATTTCAGCAGCGGCATACCGATACTCAAAGAAAGACACAGCACCAAAATCAAATTGGGCAGAGCCGACCAGCCGCAGAGGACAAACCATGCACCCACAGGCAGGGTCAGGATGATGGTACAAGGAAGCAGGCTGCTGTAAATCGCCATCCACGGCCATGCCGCCCTATACCATGCCAGTGTATAGTTCCGATAATCTGATATATCTTTGCGGAACCGTTCGTAAGAATCTGCGTCTTTATTGAAAACCTTGACGACTTCCATACCGTTGATGTACTCAATAATGGTATTGTTCATCTTTTGCCCGGCCATATAGTAAGGTCCCATTTTCTTCATACCAACGGAATACATCGTCATCATGGCAACTAAGCTAAGCGGAATGGATGCCAAAGATAACAGTGCCAGCTTCCAGTCTACAAAGAACATTGCCACATAAACTGCAATGGGAACCATCAGGTTGGCGATGCCCTCCGGCATAGAGTGTGCCAGCAGAACTTCCAGACTGTCTACATCGTCCACGAACAGCTTTTTCACGGTGCCAGTGCCTTTGTCCTGAATAACACCCAGCGGCAGTTTTTCAAACCGTTTTTGCAGAGCCGTCCGCAGGCGGAGCAGCGTGTCATAAGCTGCTTTATGAGAGAGATTCAGGCCCCAGCCATAGAAAAGAGCTTGCAGCACCAGACATACCAAGACCAGTATGACATGCTGGATGATAAAGGAAGCAGTGATTGCCTCCCCCATGACCAGCGGTGCAATTACCTGATATGCCAGCACAAAGGGAAAAACACCCAGCAGAACACTGACCAGCACGATGGCTGTTGCAGCATAGAGCCTTTTTTATGAGGTCCGGCATATTCAAATACTTTTTGGAACATAAGTCCAACCTCCTATCATGTGAAATATTTTTCAGAAAGAGATTTCAAAACCGTTGGTGATAACTGCTGATTTTGAATTGTTCCATCATCATCCAGCTGCACAACCTCTGTGCAGGTACGGACAATAAATTCAAAATCATGAGAAACCACGAACACGATTACCCCGGAATCGGAAAGTTGTTCAATCAGCTTGCTGACACGCACCATAGAATCATAATCCAAGCCGCTGGTGGGCTCGTCGAAGTAGATTACGGGGCTGTCCTTTACGATTGCCACTCCAATGGTAACCCGTTGTTTTTGACCGCCTGAAAGCGACGCTGGGTGTCTTTCCCGATAGTCCGACAGTTCCAATGCGTTCAATACTGCATCTATTTTTTCTTTGCAATCTTCCTGCATTCCAAGGGAAAGCTCTTCTTCCACGCTGCTGGCAAAGAGTTGATAGTCTGTATCCTGCATAACAAGATAGGAAAGTGACCGCCGCTGCGGGGTGTGAGCTTTTTTCCATCAAGACGAACTTCTCCATGCCGCTGTTTCAACAGGCAGTCAGAATAGACAGGAGCGTTGTTTTTCCGGCACCATTATGGCCTAAAATGCCTATCACGTCCCCTGAATGAGCTTCAAAGCTGACATTTCGGAATACATCCGGTCCTTTCTTGTAGGCAAAGCTAAATCGTGGACTTCTAGTAAGTGCGTTGTATTTTGAGAATGCGACTTTTCCTGATAATGCTCTGCATCACGTTCCGGGTATGCGGTCCGCAGACCATAAGAAATTCGTGTTTCTTCGGGCAAAGAGCAAAACTGTTCCCTTGTGAACTCATGCTCAATTTTTCCATTCTGTATCAGAAAAGCTCTGTCAATCAAATCTCGCAGATAGTAAAAGCGGTGTTCTACTACAAAAATGGTATAGCCGGCACTCTTGAGCTTTTCCATGATTTCAGCAAGCCGTTTGGTGGCGGCATAGTCCAGATTGGCCGATGGTTCATCAAAGATGTAGACCTTTGGGGCAAGCGCATAAACAGAGCCAATCGCAATCTGCTGTTTTTCTCCGCTGGATAACGCAAAAATACTTCGATTCAGGTATTCGACCAACTCCAATTCTTTGACTGCTCGTGCAATCCGGTCAATGGTTTCCTCACGGGCCAGTCCGAGATTTTCACAGCCGAACGCCAATTCTCGTGTGGTATCGGTCATAAAAAACTGTGAGCGTGGGTCTTGAAAGACAGTTCTACCTGTCCGGCCAGTTCGGAGGGCTTCATTTCCAAAAGCGAATGTCCATCCATAAGCAGATCGCCTTTAATTTCACCGGGGTAAAAATGTGGAATAAGTCCATTGAGGGAACGAATCAACGTTGTCTTGCCGCAGCCACTTCGCCCGGTCAGAAGAATAAACTCGCCGGTCCGTACAGTCATGTCAATGCCGCGGAGGGTAAAATTTTTGCTTTCTTCATAACGAAAGCTGAAATTCTGGAATGAGATCATCGTCATACCCTCCACAAAATGATTTTGCCGATTTGGGTCTGGTCAATAAAAAGCAGTCCGACCAAAAAGAGGATACCAAGCAGTGATACCACAATTTCCGGCCATGCAAAACGAATCGGGCGCAGTGCATACCGCTTACATTCCAATTCCAGACCACGCGTTGTGCCGGAGGCCGCCAGTTCATCGGTAACTTTCAAGCAGCGCATCAGCAACGGTATCAAAATGTACTCTATGGTTGCTAATGGGTGACATACCCGCTTCCACACTGTATCGCTGATACCGCGAATATCCATTGTGCTTCGGATTTGCCGATATTCAATCCGTAGGGTAGGAATATAACGGAACATGACCACAAGCGGAATCGTAACTGCCTGCGGCAGCCGCATTCTTTGGAGGGCTACCATCAAGTCATCCATATAAGTGGTCCGCAATATCCAGAGCCCCATCATTACAATGGGAATCAGTTTCAGAACGGTCACGCCAAATACGCTCATAATCACGCTCAAAACTGGAACTTGCACATAGCGGAGCAAGGCATTAAGATAAGCCACAACGATATAAGTTATTATCATTTTTGCGGCCCATTTTCCGCCATTACCTAAGGCAATGAACAGCCCATAAACCAGCATGAGCGCAAGGCTGACCACTTCTCCGGCCAGAAAATAACTGACAAAACCGATACAGACTAAGAGAAGAATTTTGCAGCGCGGGTCCAGAAGCGCAGTTCCATGAAGGGGCTGTCGCTCAATAATTTGTTTGATTTGTGTTTCATCCATTCTGATGCCTCCTTATCAACAGCAGAGCGCGGGACTACTTCCAGCCCCGCGCTCTGAAATCAGGCAGCCCGTTTGCCTGCGTTTGTATGATGGATTTTCAGGGGGCTGTTCTTGTTATTTTACAGAAACGAGTCCAGCTTGATGAAATGCTTTTTCAATGCTTTCTGGCCGATAAATCCGCCAATCAGGCGCCCACCAGTCCAGCAGCAACAATGACTACCAGCATGGGAACAGAAGTGATATTGAGCATTCCCTGAATGTACTCCGGGGCAATATTGTTTTTCTCCATTGCGCCAACAAACGCACTTTGAAGAAATTTGATGGGGCAGATAGCACTAAAAGCAAAAATAGCACTGAACAGCGCATAGGCCGCCATCATGGACTTCATTGTGATTTCATTTCGGCCCATGATCAGAAAATCGCAGATGACACCGCCAATTACCAAGCCGATGGGAATGAACCAGAAAGCACCTACCAGCAGGAACAGGATAGCCTGAATTGCAGCACAAATGGTAAACACGCCTTTCTTCGGAACTTTGGCCAGCAGAAGCATCATAACGATGCCATTCGGAATAGCCACAACGGACGGATAAAACACGTTGGTCACTGGGCCAGCCACGCTCATAATAGTGCTGATAATCATGCAGATAATCCACATGAGCGCTGTCAGGATGCCAATGAGAATAAAGTCTTTCGCATTCAACTTTTGTTTCATTTTTATGCCTCCTCGCTTTTATCGGAAAATAAAAATGCGATGTGGTTATTTGAAACTAACCACATCGCAAATTGTACCAATTTAGATTATCAAATCCAACCCAAAACCTACCCGTTTTGACCCAAAAACAGTCAGAAGCTACTTTTTATGGGTATCAAATCGGCTTTCACGGTAGTTCTTTGGTGCCACACCATATCGCTTTTTGAAAGCGGCGGCAAGATTGCTGGGCTTTCCGTAGCCAACGATTGCTGCAATCTCGCTTACATTTCGGTCCCCCTCCAATAGCAGCTGTGCTGCCTGTGTCAAACGCTGTTCAATTATGTATTGATGAATAGGCATACCATAAAATGATGAAAAACCGCGTGTCAATTTTGTTGTGCTTAAATGCACCAGATGGGAAAGTTCTTCACAGGATGGGGCAAACGCAAGCTGACTGTCTATAATCCGTTTAGCTTCCATAATGGCAGTCCGTTCCGTTCTGGACATGGAAACATTTTTTCCCATTAGAATATCCAATTCAAGGACTTCGCCTAAATAAATAGACAATAGCTCCAGAAGTTTTCCGTCAAGATATAAGTAACCCAATCCTCCACGGTATTGTGTAAATTGGCTTGTTTCCGCTAGAATTTGTTCCATGATGGGGGTCACAGGAACTTTTGAAATGCCATCAAGAAGTTTCTTTTCGTAAGCCGTTGCTTCCTGCCCATCAAAATAATCTGTGAGCAGCTGCGAGAAATAGGCAATCGGAATTTTTATACTCTTAAATGAAAAATTGCTATCCTTTTTATAGCAGGCATATTCGGTTCCACCATGTCCCGCATAGATGCAGGATTCATTTTTTTGAATCGTAATGGAACGCTTTTCATCCATGATGCCCCAAGAGATTGCATCATTCAGGCAGAAGATAATCTGCATATAATCTTTACTGACGGTTCCCTGTACATTCATATCCGACTGGTAACACATTTGCCAATCCGAAAAGATGATGCCGTGCTTGATTTGGGTTTGTGCAATTCGTCCTTTCCCCATATCAGACGGAATATCTATTGAAATTGTTTGGGGCGAATTGGCTATCAGGTCGTTGTATAGCTTACCAAGATAGTGACTTCCATGCGTCATAGGATGAGGTTCACCTCCCATTTTGGTTAGTCTGTGCTAATTATGATACTTTATTTTTGCATCACAGTCAAGATGTAGCCAAAAGACAGGGTTTGAATTGTAGTATTAGTAGAGGGGACGGTTTAGGGGAGAACTTACAGAGCAAGCATAGGAAGTGTGTACCCACTTCCGTATTTTGCCCTGCAAAACAGCTTGTTGGGAAGTGTCCCAAACCCTCAAAATGGAAAGGAGAGTAAAAACGTATGGAGGGCAGAAAGCGAACCGTGCAGGTCAAATTTTATGTGACGGAAGAAGAACGGAGGTTGATTCGAGAAAAAATGAAATTGATACCAACCCGGAATATGGCTGCCTATCTGCGAAAGATGGCGATAGATGGTTATGTTGTCCACATCGACACCACCGACATCCGGGCGCAGACCGCCGAACTGCAAAAGATTGGTGTCAACGTCAATCAGATCGCGCGGCGGCTGAACAGCATGGGGCCGCTGTACACACAAGACGTTGCGGACATCAAGGGAGCATTGGCGCAGATATGGCAGTTACAAAGATACATCCTATCAAGTCAACGCTGAAAAAGGCATTGGACTACATCGAGAATCCGGCCAAGACGGATGAAAAAATGCTGGTATCCTCCTTTGCCTGCTCCTACGAAACCGCAGACATCGAATTTGAATTGCTGTTGTCACAGGCCATGCAGAAAGGCAACAATCTGGCCCACCACCTGATACAGTCTTTTGCGCCGGGCGAAACCACGCCGGAGCAGGCCCACGAGATTGGCCGGCAGCTTGCAGATGAAGTCCTGCAAGGCAAATACCCGTATGTGCTGACCACGCACATTGACAAAGGCACGTCCACAACCACATCATCTTTTGCGCCGTGGACATGGTGAACCAACGAAGTATGTTTCCAACCGACAGAGTTATGCTACATCCGGCGCACCAGCGACCGGCTGTGCAAGGAACATGGTCTGTCTGTGGTGATGCCCGGTCAAGACCGGGGCAAAAGCTATGCCGAGTGGGATGCACACCGCAAGGGCACGAGCTGGAAGGCGAAGCTGAAAACCGCCATAGATGCAGCCATCCCGCAGGCCAAGGATTTTGACGATTTTCTGCGGCTCCTGCAGGAGCAGGGCTATGAAGTCAAGCGGGGCAAGTATGTTTCGTTCCGTGCGCCCGGACAGGGGCGGTTCACCCGCTGCAAAACGCTGGGCGAAGCCTACACCGAGGAAGCTATCACCGAGCGCATCAAAGGGCGGTTCGTGGAGCGAAAGCCCAAGGAAAACCGCAAAATTTCTCTGCGGATTGATTTGGAAAACAGCATCAAGGCCCAGCAGTCTGCAGGGTATGAGAAGTGGGCAAAGCTCCACAATCTGAAACAGGCGGCCCGGACGCTGAACTTCCTGACTGAGCATGAAATCGAAAGCTACCCGGATTTGGAAAGCCGGGTGGCCGAGATCACCGCCGCCAGCACCGAAGCTGCCGCCGCATTGAAAGTAGCAGAGCGCCGACTTGCAGAAATGGCCGTGCTGATAAAGGATGTCACCACCTGTAAGGAACTGCACCCACTGTTGCAGGAGTATCAGCGGGCTGCTGACAAAAAGCAGTTCCGACGTAAACATGAAGGAACCTTGATTCTCTATGAAGCAGCGGCGAAAGCTCTAAAAGAGCAGGGCTTTCAAAAGCTACCCGACCTCTACGCCCTTAAAAACGAGTATAAGCAACTGGCCGAGCAGAAAGACCAGATGCAGCGGCAGTACAATGATGCCAAACGCCAGATGCAGGAGTATGGCATCATAAAGCAGAATGTGGACGGCATTCTGCGGACAGCACCGGGAAAGGAGCAGATGCAGGAACGGTAAATCTGCACAAAATATTGTTCGGATTTTTGAATTCCAAACGCTTAGACCGGGTGGCGTTTCCGCCCGAAATCATGTAAAATAGACTTAGACAACGAAAGCGAGGAACCCTCTATGGCAGAAGTGAACGATAACGGCTCTATCCAGCTTTTTGAAGATCAGAAAATCCGTACTGCATGGGATGCAGAAAAGGAAGAATGGTATTTTTCGATTATTGATGTTATTTCTGTTTTAACTGGAACAGCCAATCCACGGCGTTATTGGAGCGACCTTAAGCGTAAGCTGAAAGCTGAGGGGGCAAATGAGTTGTACGAAAAAATCGTACAACTGAAAATGTTGTCCTCTGATGGAAAACGGTACAAGACAGATGTCGCCAACACCGAACAGCTTTTGCGTATCATCCAGTCCATCCCGTCCCCGAAAGCTGAACCGTTCAAGGCATGGCTGGCAATGGTGGGCAAGGAACGCATCGAAGAAACCATCGACCCGGAGCAAGCTATTGACCGTGCGCTTGATACCTATTTGAAGAAAGGCTACTCCGAAGAATGGATTCATCAGCGGCTTTTGGCAATCCGTATCCGAAACGAACTGACAGACGAATGGAAGAAGCGCGGGGTGCAAAAAGGCAAGGAGTACGCCATCCTGACCGATGAAATTTCCCGCGCATGGTCTGGCATGACCACAGGGCAGTACAAGCGGCTGAAAGGCCTGACAAAAGAAAATCTCCGGGATAACATGACTGATTTGGAACTTGTGCTGACTATGTTGGCCGAAGCCTCCACCACGGATATTTCCAAGACTGCAAAGCCGCAGACCTTTGAAGAAAACAAGCAGGTTGCCAAGCGTGGCGGCAAGGTGGCCGGCATTGCGCGGCAGGCTCTTGAAGCGGAAACCGGCAAGCCCGTTATCACAGAAAAGAATGCGTTTGACTTCCAGCAGCTTGTGACCGACATTGTAGAAGATGCCGCAGAACTGCCAGAGCAGTCTGCCGAAAAGAAAGAAAAATAATAAGATTTGGAGGATTTAATATGAAAATGACTGAACCCTGTAATCTGGGACTTTTAGCCCTTATTTCAGCGGCAGGGGAAATTTCTTATGAAGAATTAAAGCAACGATATCTCCCGCCTGAGCAGCCCGGCGTAATTCAAGGCGTAACGGCGAGTTTTGACAACGATATAAAAACATTGGAAAAAGAAAAATACATTTCGGTACACGGGAATATCATTCGCTTTATCAGAAAGTGATTGACAGAAAAACAGCCGGACACAGCAGCCACAAGGCCACCGTGTCCGGCTATTTTCGTTTTGACAATGACACATTACTTTGATTAAAAATAATGCGTCATTGTCAAGCTGACGGTATTATTCACTCGTAAAATCAAACCTCTGTCCGTCAAAGTCAGCATCGGTCATGCGCTCCAACTTTGCAATGGTGCCGTTTGCCAATTGCCGCATTTCGGTGTTCATATCCGGCAGGGCGGCCAGCATCCGCGCCATCGTCCGGCGGCGGTCAGAGGTGTGGTACATACAGATTAAATTTTCTTCTTCCACGCTGAAATTCATGGTTAAACCTCCATTTCGTGTTGCTTGCTGCGGGCCGCTTCCTTTTTCGGGCTGGCGGCCTGTTTTGTTTCGGAAAGCTGTTTGCGGACGGAAGCGCGGGGCTTGCGAATGTTCTTATCTCGGTTCTCGTTTTTATCAATCAGTGCGTAAATACCGAAACGGTCTTTCACGCTGGACAGGTGCAGGGACTTATACGGCAGCATGGCAAGCAGCCGGTTCGTGTCCCGGCTGCTTGCAGCTTGGTGAAATAGGGCGATACCTCCACCATAAAATGATTCTTGTCCGGGCTGTTGGGAGCCGCCAGCCGCTTTATATCGGTTGCG
>ENA-OQEN01000735-OQEN01000735.1-human-gut-metagenome-genome-assembly--contig:-NODE-735-length-13701-cov-2.262487_pt1 | contig 13701 bp, 12 predicted proteins | sample MGYA00242791_ERZ504627 | MGnify/ENA primary metagenome ERZ504627 (study PRJEB26092, sample SAMD00036316) | human gut metagenome | host: Homo sapiens | study: EMG produced TPA metagenomics assembly of... | reverse complement strand
GTCCTGTTGTCCAGAATGTAACCTTATAGATACCTTCTGTTATTTTTTCTGGATCGAAATCATAATCTACACTTAAATCTACACCCTCATCTTCATTATTCAATTTCCATCCTTGTGCATTTGCCCAAGTTTTTAAATCAGTATCTAAAGCATGAGATTCCATAATTTCATCTTTAGATTTGAAGAAGTTAAAAGCACTAACCGCTTCATTTGCTTTTTTATTTTCAACAACTCTTTGATCTACCACCCAGATTTTACGAATGATTTGAAGCCCTGAATTAGTTGAAAACTTAACATTATATTCACCTATTTCTTCTTTTAAATCTGTTTCTACCTTGATTGATAAATATTCATCTGTTTCCGGATTCCATGCCTGCGCATCTGCTCGAGCGACAATTTCTTTATCATCGATGTCTTTCATATCTTCCAAATCTAGATAAAAATCATTTGCACTGATTGCTTCTTTTCTATCATCACTCAAAATATTCTGATTATTTCTTACATGCATGTTAACCGTAACATGAGTGCCCGGAACCGTTTCGACCATAACTTCATAGTGAACCCCTTTAAACAATACACTTTCAACTGTTCCTGTCATTTTCCCTTGATCTACAGGTACAATATCAATGTCTTCTGGTCGAATTACCACATCTACAGGCTCATTTTCTTTAAAACCTACATCTACACAATCAAAAGTAATATCATCAAAACGCACTTTCTTGTCTTCTAACATTCGTCCTGAAACAATATTGCTTTCTCCTATAAAGTTTGCTACATAACGATTGACAGGTTCATTATAAATATCCTGCGGAGTTCCAGCTTGTTGTATTTCGCCATCTTTCATAACAACAATTTTATCCGACATTGTTAATGCTTCCTCTTGATCATGCGTAACATAAATAAAAGTAATTCCTACTTCCTGTTGGATACGTTTTAGTTCATACTGCATTTCTTTACGTAGTTTAAGATCCAACGCTCCCAATGGTTCATCCAGCAACAATACTGAAGGCTCATTTACCAAAGCTCTAGCTATCGCAACACGTTGCTGCTGACCTCCCGAGAGAACCGTTACATTTTTCTTTTCATATCCCTCTAAATTAATTAATTTCAACATCTTCATTACTTTTCATAATTATTAAGCCCTGAATACAGCCTGTACTCGCCATGATTGTTACCATCATCTTTCCACTGAAAATTATTTAAATCCACATAAGTAAATCCCTGATTCTGTCTGACAATAACTGAATTATCGGATTTTGGCTCATATGCAATATCAGTGTTATTCTTTTCAGCGTTCTCTACAGCTTTTGTAAAATCCGAATCAGTACTCTTTAATGTATTGCCCTTCTTTAAATACTCATTTGACAGGATTCCATACCTGTCCAGTCCGACAGTATCACGAATTATAGAGTTAAACTTATATCCCCAGACATTATTATATGTAGTATCATTTTTATTATTACAATATGATGTTGTATCATGAGCAAACAGTACTGGTTTTCCTGACTGGATATAGGCTTTTATTTTATCGAGATGTTTATTTGTATTATCAATATCATAACAATCACCAAATCCAATAACAAGCATATCGTATGTCTGCAGCTTATTACATACCTCATCCATTTTATTTACGTCATCATAATAAACTGTTTCTATATCCAGGTCAAAATCCTTCACTTTATTAAGTAATTCATGAAACTTTGTATTGCCATTCTTCTGTGTCTGCATATCAAAATTTCCCTTAAAGTCCTGATTATGCTTCAAGTGTGAATTAATCTGAAGAATCTTGACTTTTGTAGGACTGCCTTTGGAATTTTTGACATACACATATCCGGATTTCTGATCATATCTGTAGCTATTTGTAGCCTGACTCACACGAAGCTGCCAAGGCATAACTCCTACAAATCCATTCGGCAAATCATAAACCAGTTTATAATTATAATTGCCTGCATTCAGACTATACATATATTTACCATCATCACCCATTACCGGATTCACAATAGTACCATCACAATATAATTTATTTATTTGCAGCTATTCCTTCATTGGTTGTCGAAAACTTACCATCAGAATTTGAATCCAAGAACAGCTGTGCATTAAAACTTGCTTTGGAATCAGCACCGCCTGCATTGTTTATTGAAAATTCCAATGTGATCTGATTATTACTAATCTCAACATAATCTGTATCTTTTACTTTTTCCTGCTCCTTGAGTAATATTTCAGGTTTTTCAGTAGTCAGGTAGGTAACAAGCTCCGCTGGCTCATTTGACTTATTTTTTAAGTTTCCATTGTTGTCCACTTCAAGAACATTGTCTTTACCTTTTGCATATTTTAAAAAATTAAAAATATTTGAACAGTTATCAATGTAATCCTCATTAATTCCACTTTCATACTTGCTATCCTTGCTGAAAAAGCCATCTGAAAAGACGACAGGAAAGCCCGCCTTTATATAATCCTCCAATTCTGAAACCTTCTGCTTAGTAATATCATTGCCTGAGCCTCTGTATGTGTTTGGAGCAGTTAAATAATCAGCATTATTTCCATTTCCTCTTGATGTAATCTGAGTATTAAGCGCCTCTCCATTATTTATATAATCAGTATCCAGCAATCCCGCATGACCATTCCTGAGCATATCATAATTCCAATAGTTTACCCTATAATTTGGATCTATAACAACAATGTCACCAACATTTGAATATTTAAGCCCATCCATGTTCCAATCATTATATACTGTATGACCATCTCTATAATTCAGATTATCGGCTACGAGTCCCATATATATCATGTCATAGTTATTAAGGTCCTCTATTCTTCCAATAAATTCTGCACTCGTAACCCCTTGTTATCGTAACCTTTTTTTTCTCCGGGCATCTTGATCTAAGCCAATTTTTTAGCTTATCATAATTTAAAGCGTCAGACTCATTTTTTACAGTTCCGGGCTCTATATCCAGTATGTTCAGACTATCTGTCGGATTTATAATGTCTCTCTTATCAGCATACGATATGATATAGCTTAAAACTATCGCCTTTGAAATCTTCTTGTCATAATACGCATACTCGTCCTTTCCAAGAGTATCATTTTCTTTTTTCCTGCTTGTATTCTCTGAGTTGATGTACTCTGCTATCTCGTCAAAATTCTCATTTTTAGCTGCTTCGACAAATTTAGTTTCATCTTTATCTTCAATAAACGCAGAAGCAAAATCATCTCTTAAAACAAATGGTACATCCTTATCAGGATTATAGTTTCGTGGAATGACATATTCGTTGCCAATTACATAGCCATGTGTATGAGTTGAACTGTCAACTTGGTAATACGTTATGACATTGTTATCTTTCCAGCTAATAAAATTATCAGCTGAGTCCTTGGTAAAATTCAAGGAGCTGAAATTGTTACAGCTCAAAAGGCCTGCAAGCTTTTTAATGTTGCTATCATATTTAATGTTGCTATCATCCTTTGTACTTGGACACACAATACCATTATCCACTATAACAGGCATCATGATACCACTCTGGTGCACGCGCTGGACTATCTGCTTTACCTTGTCCCATGAAATGTCATTATCAGTATTATATGTTGCAGCATCGTTTCCTAAATCATTTGAAAGGACGGACTTTGAGCCTGAAAGATAGAGTAAATCAATTGTTGACACATCTATCTGCTCAAGCTCCTCTGGTGTGACTGTTTTTACCTTAAAGGTCATATTGCAGTCTTATCATCATCACCAGTCTTGCCCTCCTGATTGAACACACCTGTTCTGAACCAGTTATTGTTCTTGAAACCACCCTTATAATATATGTGTGGAGTATTTACAGGATAATCAAGCGAGCCGTTTTTATCAGCCTCCATTATATAGTCACCTTTTCCCTTACCCATATAGGTGTATGTCTGGCTGTCCTTAACTATATCAAAATATCCGTCTGTATCAGTGAGGATTACCCTGCCTGTGTTACCATCATTATTCTCTGTAGCAGAATCAGCTATTGAAGCATCATCTGAAATATCATCTGCGCCGGTCTTACCTGCCGGCTGATTGTCCGGTGTGCCATCATCTATCTTCTCGTATGGATTCTGTGAGTCAAGCACTGCTCCATACTCACCGGTCTCATCGTAATTAAACTCAATAGGTACCTTAGTGTCCACCTCGTAGTAGGTCTCGTCATCAGTGATTTTATCTGCAGGCACATACTCCATCTCAACCGTGCAGTATGTATACTTCTCATAATCCGGCTTACTGCCATCAGGCAGACTTGCCATCCGGTCAGCTCTTGCAACAAATTCATATGGTGATGTGATATCTGAATTGTCTTTTCTGTAAATATATGCCTTTGGGTCATATTTTGCTATGTTTTGCATGCCCTCAGCAGAACCAATGGCATATGCGCTCTTTATAGAATAAACCACATGCTTGTCTGATGTGTCATCTGCTGTGCCTGTATCTGTCGTATTGTCTGTGCTGCTATCGATGTTACCATCTGTACCGCTGTCTGTATTTCCATCAGCTTTCTGTGAATTATCAGTCTCTACCAGATACTTGGTATTTGTCATGCCATCCGCAATTTGACTGCAGTAAATGCAACACTGTAGTAGCCTCTTTTTCCTGTATCCACAGATTCAGAGCCATCTTCTGTCTCATCCTCTCCCTGCATGAAAACATAATGGTCAACATTTTGTCTGTAATGACCTGTAGGCAGTCCCTCTTCATTTACAGCAAGCTGGTAATCAGTGTTGAACTTGTAGTCACCCTTCTCCTGCTTTGTCATCTTGTAGCCTTCGGTGCCCTGATTTATTTTATCCATATCTACAAGGGCAAGCTCACTCCAGTCATTGCCCTGATTGACATAGCTTTCCTCATACGCTCATAGTAAAGGGGCTTTGTGTTATCCTTTTTCTCGGTAGTATAGGTGCAAGCTTTGTTTTCAGACCTGACATATAGTCAGCCCTTTTTTGTACACCGGCACCCTCTTTGTCAGACATCTGTGCCAGTGTTCCAAACCAATCGTCAGGCTCCTGACCGTCAATCAGATAACCGATGGATGCCATTTTCTTGTCAGGCACCACCTCCACTATATTGAAGGGCTTGTCCTTGCCATGTGAGCTGACTATATCAGATATTCCATTGAATGCTACATTTGCATCGACCTTTGTTAGGCTGTCATTCAGCACAAAAGCTGCCACAACGAGACATCCTGTAAGTGTGAGTGATATTGGAACCACTATTTTTTTTCTTAATTTGCTCATTGCGATTGCTCCTTTTGTAAAAAACTACTCTGTTTCACGATATGTGTAAAACGTAATTGTATTTGACTTAAACTCCGGCATATCCTCAAGTCCAAGCCAGACGCTGATATTTAATTTCTCTCCGGTAAGAAAATCATTTCCGAGAGTGATATGCATTTCTTTATTATAACCTAAAATATAATAATTAAGATAGTTCTTATATTTAGGATCATCTAGCTTACCTTGTGCTCCTGTTTCTCCTGCAATCTCATTTGAACTAAACTTAAATATTCCATCAGGCTCACCATTGCCTCCGGGCCATAAATCAGCTTGCCATCATCGCCCATTCTAAAGGATATATCTCCCTTGTGCTCGGTTGCACCTGTTGAGCTGACACTTTCTACCTCCATATGCCATACAAAATCCTTAATCTGATATTTGCCATTTAATGAAGAATTTTTCAACTCCCCTTCATCAATAAACAATTGATGCGTCTGTCCTAAATTGAAATGCTTATCTGCATCACAATGCAGAATATTGATTGGATGTGCTACGTTTACAGTTACCTTTGCCGTAAGGTCTTTGTTTTCATCAGATTGTACATATACCTCAAACTGTGTTATGGTAGTACTCTTGATAAAAATATTATAGACATCACCTTTTTTTTTTTGCTTGATCATCAACATCTTCATTTTTGCTGATACTGACCAGGTAGCTTTTGTTGCATCATATTTTCCGCCCAGTATCTTATCAGTAAACTTTAAATTATTATTCGTTTTCTTCATCTCATAGTATACTGTTCCGTTGGTTACATCCTTGCCTTTGTAATATATCCTTATTCCTTCAGGCTCTGCCGGTGCCACATACTCCACATCTGCTCCTGTCGGCACCTTATTGCGCATAGTGAAGTTCTGCTTTGATGTATACTTCTTGTCTCCTGCCTTAAAGTCCACGACAATTCCGACAGAGTTCTTGCTTTCTGCCTCGCTTAAATCAGTGGTAAATCCTGTGACATTTTCTGCCATAAGAGATTCCTTGCCCTGACCATCTGCCTTCACCGCACCTGTTGCAGGATCAAGTGTATCCTTTCGCAGATAAATTTTGTGCTCTGACGGTCTGTATATGATATTGTATGTACAATCCTTGTTGTAGATAATCAGCTTGCTGTCGGATGATGTTTCCTCAGATGATGCTTCTTCGGATGACTCTTCTTCCGCTGATGCAGTTGCAATATAACCGGCCTCAGGGGCTGCCGATGCCACCTCCACCGGCGCTGCCACTGTAGCAGGCTCATACTTAACGCCCTTTTGCGCATCAATTATCAGGTCTCCTATCTGATTCATGGTAAGCTGTGCCTCATACTGTAAATCTACGTCCTTTGAAGCGTACTTATACTGCTTCGTGCTCGTACCGATAAAGCCTGCAACAGCCAGGCCCAGTATTCCCATTATCGCCATGACAATGACAAGCTCAACAAGTGTAAAGCCACTGTTTTTCCTATTATTTGATTTGTTCATGCGCCTTAAAAGTTTCATGGTTCATCTTCCTCTCCGATTTCATCATACAACCTTATAACAGCCTTGCGTCAAAATAAAATATTCATCATTAAACTATGTAAATTACTCACATACCACCTTGCCGGTCTCCTTGTATATCGTGATAACCTTTTCGGTGCTGTTTTTTTGAATCCAGATACGGCTGCAGTACTTACCATTGGCATCAGGCTTTTGTGCACCTGAGCTTCTGTCAAACTGAAGCACTATACTGCCTGAACTGTTCAATTGTGTCTTATCACTATAATCATCCTTCATGGAATAATATACATCAATCCTGCTCTTTCCTATTTTGCTAGGAGCAGATACTGTACCATTTATGGTCGTCTTATAATAGTAGGCACCATCTGATGCATCCTTATATATCTCAAGAACTGCGCTGTCCTTTCCCATAGTGGTGACCCTTGTTTTATTAATTATCGATTCAATATTTCTGGCACACTGCTTCACCTCAACACCCATGACCGAGCGAATGGATATGGTTGCCGCACCTATAAGTACGACAGATATCGCTATCACTACTATAAGCTCTACCAGAGAGAAACCACCATTATTCTTTTTTTCTTTTACAGACATATTGGATTCCTCCCTTGTATATATCGTCAAAATTTGTCAAATATAAATATTTCGCAGCTGTTTTGCGCCTTAAAAGCCGCTTGTTTTCTACTCCTTGGTCCAGTTCTGGTATGTAATGAGCGTAGCATAATCTATTTTTGTATCTGCCTCTTTCTTATTTGAAAAAGAAGAAACATTACCCAGATAGTTGGCACCGTCCATGAACACATCATACAGGTGCAGTGCATCGTCTGCATCACTTACCTTTTCAAGAAGCAATGCCTTAAATACCTCCTGAGTACCATTATCAATCTCGCACTGGTCTTTGTTTACAATTATCCTGCCCTTTGCAACTATGGTACCTGTAAAGTCAGCATTCAGTGTCACATCTCCCGTAGCAACAATTATATCCACATTGTGTGATTTGTCATTTGCATCATAGGTGTAGTTACCGTTTTTGACAATTGCCTGGTATTTTTTTCCCTGATACTCAGTCTCAAATATATGTTTATTACCGGAATTTGGCACTATTTTCAGCAAATTGGTATTGTTAACTATATTTGTAAAAAGCGAAACACTTGCTGCATTTGTCGGTAAATCTGCATAATTTGTCAAAAGCTTTGAGTTTAGTGCAGTATACGTGTGCTGTAAGGCATCTGACTGTGCATCCATGTCCACACCATCAGCTATGCCCTTCAAAAGGCTTAAATTGCTGCCATCGTAGATGCTGTAATTGCCGGCAGTATAGATGCTTGCTGCCTCATTTACCTTTATGCTGTCAGTATAGAACTTAGTGTATCTATTGAGCTTGTCACTGTCTGCGCCAAAATAGTCTCTGTAATACTCAGCTGCCTTGTTCGTTGGCAGATTTACATAATAGTATACAAGTCCATCATCACTATTATCAGTAGAAGGAACAAAGACCTTCTTTATACAGTTGTCGATTGTCTTTTTCTCCGGCAGATATGCCGAGAGAGACTTACCTGTCTTTGTGCTGACCACATTAGCATTAACTTCAGTATACTTTGTCTGATCCTGTCCGGTTGCCGTGATATCCTTGTACTCCTTATAGGAAAGTGGATTCTTGTTGTAAAGCGATTTGGCATCCGCACCATCTCCACTTGTGCCTATGCACTCAGGCGGCACAAGGTATGCTATCTGGTCACCCTTTACAGAGATTGACTCACCCATGCCCACATTGCTGTTTTGTGTCCCCACACTACTTGAGTTTACAATAGCCTGGGTATTGATATATGCGGTTCCTGCTAACATAAGCTCCCTGATATTTGACATATCAAGAGATGCCTCCCTGCCGTTTATGATAATAGCAGAGCTATCGCCTGCGACAGGATTTTCCTTGTCAGCACCTCCGTTGCCAAAGCCGACGTACTTCGCATTGTTATTCTTATTATTCTTGCCAAGTGTAACCTTTGAGCCTGTACCCTTTAAGGTCATGTCATCTGCCACATATGTCATGCCATCTAAATTGACTGTTGCACCATTTACATTTATGTTGCTTGTCCACAGCTGGCACTGTGAATCAACAGAAAGTGTACTGTTATTGTGTACCCCCGCCATATTCTTTTTTATTGTACCAGTATCTTTTCCGGCAAAGTCTCCCACCTCTATATCGCCCTCTGCAATCATATAGCTGGTATCCTTTACATCAAGTGTGGCATTGTTTGGAATGGTAACACTCGTAGTAGAAGTCCCTGTGCCTGCCGCATTTTCACAGCCGGCGTAGAGATTACCGGATAGATTCACTTTATTAAGTCCTGATATAATATCCAGTCCTTCATTTCCGACAAGAGAATATGTAAAAAGCTCCGGAACTCCTCCCGATGCTGTAAAGCTCATGGATGGAACTCCCAGAGAAATATCTGTTTCTATTATTGATTTAAATCCCTTTTCATCGGTATACTCTACCTGATGCCATTAATGACTGCGCGGCTGTTGTATACCTTGAGCAGTCCATTTCCATTTTCATCGGCATTTACCGCCTTGACCACAGCGTGTGGCTTTGAGTTTTCGTCTGTGAGCTTACTATCCACATAGTCTTTAAGCTTTTCAGTTTTATAGTGCATACCGGTATTGTCAGACTCAAGACTTCCCTTTAAGCTCTTTAAATACTCCTGCGCAAATATACTCTGTCTGCCGGCCTCATTTATGCTGCTGTCAGAGTAATTCTCCATAACCTTTGTATATCCTGCTGAGTAAGCCTTGGAAATATCTCCCTGCAGACCGGTACATATCTGATCCAGCACACCCTCTGCCGAGTAAAAGTTGTCTGTATTTTTTTCGTCCGTCACCTTCATCTGGAGGTTCATAAGCGCTATCCACAGCACAGTCACAGCTAAAACAGCCACTATAGCCATTGCAACTACAACCATCACAAAGGAAGCACCACGGTTATCATTACGCTTCATAATTAATACCCCATGCTTCCGGTCATCGTAACAACCGGGTCTTTATCCTTAAATATATCATCCAGTGAAGCCTTGCTCTCGTATACAGCCACCTTCACATCATACAGCCTTTCAGATGCATTGCTTTTTGTCAGATTCTTTATATCGACAATTGCCTTTACATCATTCTGAATTACATTGTTATTAAAGCCATATATAGCTTGATCGGGCTGTAGTGGATTATCCGGTGCTCCCATATTTACATTCAGATTGGTGGCTATATGAGTATAAGCATGACCTGTACGATTTCCCGGCTCACTTACCTTCACATATGCCTTATATGTACTCTCCTTCGTGCTCAACTCTGACTGATCCGATATAGTCTTTTGCTTTACAATGTTTACCGTGCAGTCCAGCTTGTCCTTATTATTGATTATAATGACATCGTTGCAGGTATTGTAAAGTGTTCCTGTAGATGTGTACCATGGATTGTAAAACAGATAGACATTCCTTAGATTATGGTTCACAGTATCTGAAGAATTATCATAAATCACCATGGTATAATCATCTTCAGTGCACTATTCGGATCCGGAAAAGTCTTTCTTACTCCATTCTTATTGATAGAATATGAATACGACACCGTAACCTTGGTAGCCTTATTACTCGAAGCTCCATACTTTTCTATATCTATGGTGATAGTTCTTTTGATATCCTGCTGAGTGATGCCGCCTACACCAGGCATATTATTAAATGCATATATAATATTTGTAGCAGAATACTTGTCTGCACTCATGCAGTCAAAATTTGCATCCATGGCCGACATATCCGCTACCTCGTCCATGTTGTACTTTTTAACCTTATTGTCCGACTCTGCGTCCGATTTTGCATCCACTGTCACAAGAGCATTGTATTTCTTTGTGCCTGACTGCACACCAGACATATAGAAATAATACTTGTGCGCATCCGACTCCCTGAAATTCCAAAGCGATGCATCGTCTATTTTAGCTTTTGCGTCAGTCTTATGGATGCAGCTAGTGATGACATCGTCCTTGTTTACAATCTCAGCACTGATATCCTCAAGCCTCTTTACATTATCAAACTTATCTGATTTCTTAAGAAGCTCACATGCACTGCTTCCATCTGATATATTAAAACCGTCCGCCACATCAAAGCCCTCCGACGGATAGTTAAACTGATATGCCAGTGTCTTCATGGAGTTCTTCTCAATACCCTCCATAATGTTTGTCGCCAGATGTGTAGCATTCATCTCGTTTTTTGCCTTTACATTGGTCTTTGTAGCTGTGACAAATGCATTCAAAAAAGGAAGCACGATTATTGCGAGAATAGCAATCGACACAATAATCTCCACAAGTGTTACTCCTCGATCATCGTTTTTTAGCTTTCTCAAATCTGCTTCCTCCCCTCTTGTATTTTGTTATCTCATAACTCAATAATCTAACATTTGATATTTATCACTTACGGTCTCAATAACCCGCTAATCTAATAATCTAATATTATAATAATCAGTTGTTAGTTTGTTGTACCAAACAGATTATTTGTACCATGTGGTACTGCAGGTATGTATGGTGCCTCATAATGGCTTCATCAAGTCCACTACAGGGAAATATGAATCCACAAGCATCTCACCTGTCAGCTTGCCTGTCGAATCATCAAAGCTCACATTGAGCGTGCTGATAGTTTTCTTCTGTGATGAACCAATCACCTCTCCAAGCATAGCCTTAAGCCCATGATACTCTGTCTTGAATGCCATAACTGTACTGACATCATAAAGCTGATAGCCTGTAACCGTAGACTTTGCAGAGCCTGTTGATGTACTGCCATCAGATGCACTGCCGTCGCCTGTCTGTGACTGAGAGTTGTTGCCATCAGCGGTCTGAGAGCTCTGCGAATTGTCTGCATTACTGCTATCCGTGGTACTGCTGTCCGAACTGCTTCCTGACGAAGAGTCTGTACCGGCTTCACCGGTCGGATTATTCACATCAATAGCTGTCGGTGAGCCGACTGTAAGCTCTGTAATATTTGTATTGGTAGATTTCTCGATAGCAACCGCATCCATGATGCCGTTTCTATCTGTAAATATGAAGGGAAATTGTCATATACCTGCTGCATGGCATCAGACATATCCTTTGTCTTCTCTGTGTAGTCATCCGCCTTTGCCGCAAGTGCTGAAAGCTGATTGTACTGTGATTTCAGATTCATATTTTCGCTCTTGAGTGAATCCCTCTTATTGGACTGTGGAATAAAAATCAAAAAATATGTCAGTGCTAAAATGGCAACACCCGCTAATATAATAAGTAACTTTTTATCTCTCGTTGACATCCTAACACCCCCTACTGATTTGTACTGTCTGTATCTGATGATGAATTACTATCCGTCTGTGACTGTGATGACGCATCTTTTGATGTATCATCTGGCTCACTGCCTGTGCCATCCCCCGATTCAGAAGCAGCACTGTCATCAGCCTTTACATATGTGCAATCTACTGTGAACTGAACCTTTGAAGCACCGGTCTCATCAACCTCCTCTGTGATGGTTGACACATTGGATACCATGATACTCTCAAATGTACGAAGCTGTGCAATTACATCAGCCGCTATATCCTTGCTGCCCGTCTTTATGGTCATCGAAACACCATCAGTCGTAACAGACATATTCACAAGCTTGGCCTCTGACGGAAGCTTCTGCTCCAGCTCATCCACGAAGCCCGTTATCTCATCATTCTTGTTGGATGAGGCGCTCTCAAGAAGCTTAGTCCAGTCATAGTCCTTCTTGGTCTGGTTGTACACATCATATATATTCTGTGCATATGACAAATCAGAAACACGCGCTTTAAGCTCATATTGTCTGAAGTTAAAACAAGATTTGAAAAAATGCTGTATGCCGTGATACCAACTGCAACTACCACACACAAGCCAAAAATGAAAAGCTGCACTGCAAAAGAAACAGGCTTTTCGGCTTCCTCCCCTGCCGGTACGGGAAGAGGCTTTCCATCAGGACCGACAGGTGGTTTTCCCTGCATACCTGCCTGTGCACCGCCGGGTGTCATAGCACCTGCAGCTGTTCCTGCCATAATCGGAGCACCGATTCCCTTGTTTTTCTTACTGTCAAGTATATCAAGCGGGCTCAATGAACATCCGACACAGTTGAAATACTCTGCCAGCTTTGCCTCTGCGAGGTTTATGCTCTTTGCCACATGTATGCCGTCAAACTGCTGGAGCGGAACCACCTTGACATTGAGCTCATTGGTCAAAAGCTTTGAAAGTCCGCTGAAATCAGCACCTAAGCCTATGAGGAAAATTCTCTCAATAGGAGTATCTGAGTTTCTCGACTGATAATAGTCTATAACTCGTCCGAGACTGCTTATCAGATTGGAAAGTGAATATGATACATTCAGGCGAAGCTTCTTAAAGCGCTCAGAATCAATCTCATGCCCCATAGGATCCATGCCGCCGCCCGCCGCTCATCAGGTACTGTGCCATCAGCCTTATTGCAAGGCAGGTCTTTCTGCGTGCCACATCAACTGCATCGGTAAATGACAGATACTCTCCAAAAAGCTCACTATCCTGAATCGCCTCAATAGCATCAGCAAGTCCATGGTTGACATTGCGCTGCAGCTTTACCATGCTTCCATCCATTACAGTCAGTGTGGTAGAAACCTCATCCACTTGACAGTCACCTTCACATCTCCGGGAATCTCTCTTCTCATGAGCTGCTTGATGGCATTTCCACTATATCAAGTGCTACAAGCTGCAGCCTGCAATCAGCTGCAAGAGCACCATACGACAAAATAAGATCATTAGGCACAGCAATAACCGAAAGACGTAATTTCTTTTCTTCCGGTACTGTCAATCTTCTCTATAATCTGATGTACCAGCTTGTACTGGCTCAAATCCACCGGAAAATAATCCGATGCATTCATTGCAATCATTTCCTTAAGCTGTTTTTCCTT
>ENA-OQEN01000734-OQEN01000734.1-human-gut-metagenome-genome-assembly--contig:-NODE-734-length-13701-cov-6.897451_pt1 | contig 13701 bp, 18 predicted proteins | sample MGYA00242791_ERZ504627 | MGnify/ENA primary metagenome ERZ504627 (study PRJEB26092, sample SAMD00036316) | human gut metagenome | host: Homo sapiens | study: EMG produced TPA metagenomics assembly of... | reverse complement strand
TCCGCTTTGAACTTGTTTCGAAAGGCACATAGAACATATAGAATTTGCCTCGCCCGGACTTTTCAGCGTCTCGAACGCTATGGCGGCAGCTGTCTGCGCGATAAATCTCGGCATAGAGCCGAAAGATGCCGCGCAGTCGCTCGCAAAGTCAAAAAGCGTCTGCGGACGGCTCGAACGCGTGGAGTGTTCAGCACCGTACAGCGTCATTATTGACTACGCCCATACGCCCGACGGGCTTGAACAGGTTCTGCGGGCTCTGCGCCCGTCCTGCCGCGGGAAGCTCATAGTTCTTTTCGGCTGCGGCGGAGACAGAGACAGAACCAAACGCCCGCTGATGGGCGCCGCCGCGTGCAAATATGCGGATAAGATTATCGTCACGAGCGACAACCCGCGCTCGGAAGACCCGATAAAAATAATCGGCGATATATTAAAAGGCACGGACAAAAAACGCCGCGATCTGTTCGTTGAACCGGACAGACGCAAGGCGATAGCACTCGCGCTTAAAACAGCCGAACCCGGCGACACAGTTTTGCTCGCGGGCAAGGGACACGAAAAATATCAGCTTATCGGCGGCGAAAAATTGCCGCTTGACGAGCGGGAGACCGTAAGAAAAATTCTCGGGCTTCCGCACGATACAGGGAGGAAAAAACAATGAACACTATCGCAGCATTGATAATGGGCGCGGCGGCCGCGGCGCTCGTCACCGCGTTGCTCGGGCTTGCCATAATTCCGTGGCTGAGAAAGCTCCATTTCGGGCAGACTATTCTTGAAATCGGTCCGAAGTGGCACGAGAAAAAGCAGGCACGCCGACCATGGGCGGACTCATGTTTATCTTCGGCACAATAGCCGCAGTCGCGGTGACTGTTATTACCGATAAGCTCCTCGGCGGCGATATCGTCGATAGCAGCGCTACCGGCGCGTCGATAATCGAGCTTTATACGAAGTTCTACAGCGGCATTATCTTTGCTCTCAGCGTGGCGCTCATCGGTTTGCCGATGACTATATAAAAGTCGTCAAAAAGCGCAACCTCGGTCTGACCGAGAAGCAGAAGACGGTGCTTCAGTCGCTCGTTATAATCGCTTATCTCGTATCACTCTATATGGGCATGGGCAAGGAGCCCTATATGTTCATTCCGTTTGCCGGCAATGTTCGTATGGGCGTATTCTTCTGGATTTTCGGCTTTGTCGTTATCTATGCCGCGATAAACGCGGTCAACTTCACCGACGGCATCGACGGACTCTGCTCGAGCGTTACGATAACATTCGGCCTCTCGATGTGCATTATCGCTTATATGCATAAATTTTTCGGCGTTTCGCTCATGGCGAGCGTACTTATCGGCGGATGTATCGGATTCCTTATCTGGAATCACAACCCCGCAAAGGTGTTCATGGGCGACACAGGCTCGATGTTCCTTGGCGGCATGGTCGTCGCTATCGCGTATGCGCTCAACTGCCCGCTTATTCTGCTCCTGACGGGTATAATATATGTTATAGAGGGCGCGTCCGACGTCCTCCAGATCGGCTATTTCAAGATAACTCACGGCAAGCGCATCTTCAAGATGGCTCCCATTCATCATCATTTCGAGATGAGCGGCTGGAGCGAGAAGAAGATAGTCGCAGTGTTTTCGATAGTCAACGCTGTCGGCGGAGCTGCGGCGATCGCGCTGATGTATTTCGGCGGCTACGCACTTTAAAAAACAAACGCAGACGAAAGGGGGATCGGGATGACGAAGACAAAAGGAAAAACAAAGAACACGAAGAGCGAAAAAACAAAAAGAGAGAGCGGGGAAATGTCTCCTGCAAAAAAGCTTTTTCGCCAGTATTATCCGTTCTATAAGTATGTCCCAAAGAATATCAAAAGGCTCGACAAGCGCGAAGTGCTGGCTTTCGGAAAGATAGACACAAGGTTCTTCCTGCTCGTCGTCATCCTGCTCGTCATCGGACTGATAGCTCTGTTCTCGGCGAGCTATATCAACGCCATAAACAAGTATGAAAATGAATATTACTATATAGGGCGTCAGCTGAAATATGTTTTGCTTGGCTTAACATTAATGTTCATTGCATCAAGAGTAAATTACAGAGTATATAAAGATATGTCGTTCTTTTTTATGACTGTCGCGTTTGGCTTTCTTGTGCTTGTGCTTTTTTTTCACGGTCCTGGTGATTTTAAACGTTGGCTTGTCATTGGAGGACACAATGTGTTTCAGCCGTCAGAACTTGCGAAGATTGCGCTGATAATGTACTGCGCGTGGAGCATGGACAGACGCAAAAAAGCCATATGCTCCGACTGGAAGATGATGTTCCTCTATATGATAGTCGTCGGCGTTATGTGCGGACTTATCGCGCTCGAAAAGCATGTCTCGGCGACCATACTCGTCGGACTGCTCGGCATAGCGATGACCTATCTCGGCGGCATCGACCGCAAGTGGTATCCGCTCGTTATAGCCTGTATCGTCGGCGGCGCGGTGCTCATGGTCGTTTTCAGAGATAAAATGCCCGCCTATGCGGCGGAGAGAATAATCGCATGGCTCGATAAGAGCTATGACCCTGGCGACGCCCGCTGGCAGACAAACAACTCCCTCTATGCCATCGGCTCGGGCGGACTGTTCGGCGTCGGACTCGGCAATTCCCGCCAGAAGCACATGTATGTTTCCGAGCCGCAGAACGACTTCATTTTCGCGATATTCTGCGAAGAGATGGGTCTTGTCGGCGCGCTCGTTGTTATCGTGCTGTTTGTGCTCCTTGTCAAGCGCGCTTTCGATATCGCCATGCGTACAAAAGACACTTTCGCGTCCCTGCTCGTCATGGGCATCGCGGTTCAGGTCGGTCTTCAGGCGGCGCTCAATATCGCGGTCGTCACCGACCTCATTCCCAACACCGGAATCAGCCTTCCGTTCTTCAGCTACGGCGGCACATCACTGTGCTTCTTGCTCATTGAAGTGGGCATGGTACTGAGCGTATCGCGAAGCGCAAAAATAGAAAAAATATAAAAACAACGGAGGAGTCAATATGCTCAAAGCAAAAAGAATTCTTATCGCCGCAGGCGGCACAGGCGGCCATATCAACCCGGCTCTTTCTGTTGCCGGATATATCCGCTCGCAGGATCCGACTGCCGAGATACTCTTCGTCGCACTGCCGATAAAATGGAGGCGAAGCTCGTTCCCCAGGCGGGTTATCCGATAAAGATGATAGACATCAGCGGTTTCCGCCGCGACCTGAGCCCGGCGGGCATCGTTCATAACATAAAGACGGTTTCAAAGATGTTCAAATCGTCCTCGCAGGCGAAAAAGATAATCGAGGATTTCAAGCCCGAGCTTGCGATAGGCTTCGGCGGCTATGTCAGCGGACCCGTTATCAGAATGGCGGCGAAGCTCGGCGTGCCGACCGCTATTCACGAGCAGAACGCCTATCCCGGCGTGACAAACAAGACACTCGCAAAGCAGGTCGATGCTGTTATGCTCACGAGCATGGCGGCGGAAAAATATCTCGAGCCGAAGAATCCCTGCGTGCTGACGGGACTTCCCGTGCGCGCCGAGTTCTTTACAGCGGATAAAGAACACAGCCGCCTCGAACTGGGCGTTGACAGCCGTCCGCTCATTCTCTCCTCCGGCGGAAGCCTAGGCGCGGAGCCGATAAACAGAGCTATGGTCGAGCTGATAGCGGCACGCGCTCCCAAAGGCGACTGCTGCTTCATCCACGCCACCGGACACAGCGGCGCATGGGTTACGGACGAGCTCAAAAAGCGCGGAGTCGACCCGGACAAATTCGAGAATGTTACAATAAGAGAATACATAGACGATATGTCCCGCTGCATGGCGGCGTGCGACCTGTTCATCAACCGCGCCGGCGCATCGACTCTCTCGGAGATAGAGGCTCTCGGCAAGCCGTCGATACTCATCCCCTCGCCGTATGTCGCGGAGAATCATCAGTATCACAACGCGATGACTCTCGTTGAAAAGAACGCGGCGGTGGTTATCGAAGAGAAAGACCTGACGGGCGAAAAGCTGACCGAAGAGGTCGAGAAGCTTCTCGCGGACCGCGCAGGGCTCGATAAAATGGGCGAAAACGCCCGCGCAATGTGCGTCAGCGACGCGGCAAAACGCATATACGACTGCCTGTGCAAGGTGGTCGGGTAACAGAACAAATCATTTTCGCATATGATGGCACGCAGTTACTAATTGAGTTGCGCGGGGTGCGAAAATGGAAACGGTGAGGATCACAGGGAAAAACAGACTCTCGGGCGAGGTGCGCCTCCAGGGCGCAAAAAACAGCGCGCTGCCTATCTTGGCGGCTGCGGCGAGCGTTGACGGCGTTAGCGTTATTTATAATTGCCCGCGCCTTTCCGATGTTGACGCCGCGATAAAAATTCTGCGCTTTATCGGCTGCAAAGTCGAACGCGAGGGCGACACCGTTACAGTAGATGCGACAGATGTCAGCCGATGCGACGTGCCGCGCGAGCTCATGTGCGAGATGCGCTCGTCCGTTATATTTCTGGCGCCCCTGCTCGCAAGGCTCGGCATGGCGGAGATATCCGCGCCCGGCGGCTGCGAGATAGGTCTGCGCCCGATTGACCTTCACCTGTCCTCCCTGCGCCTTATGGGCGCACAAATCGAGACCGAGGGCGGCGTGCTCTCTTGCAGATGTCCAGACGGTCTCCATGGAGAAAAGATAACTCTTTCGTTCCCGAGCGTGGGCGCGACCGAAAATATACTTATCGCCGCGGCGTCAGCCGAGGGCGAAACGGTCATACTCAATGCTGCGCGCGAGCCGGAGATAGCCGATCTTGCGGATTTTCTCTGCTCCTGCGGCGCGCATATATCGGGTGCGGGCAGCGGCGAGATAACCGTCTGCGGCATGAAAAAGCTCCATTCCGCCGAGCACACGGTCATTCCGGATAGAATAATCGCCTCGACCTATATGGCTGCCGCGGCAGTGACCGGCGGCGACGTGCATATTTTGGATACCCGCGCCGAACATATAACTCCGGTCATCCCCGTGTTTGAGCAGGCGGGGTGCAAAGTTGACTGCGGCGAAAACAGCGTGCATATTTCGGCGCCCGTTCGCCTGCGCAGTGTACAGACCGTGCGGACGATGCCGTATCCGGGCTTCCCGACCGATTCCCAGGCGGCTGTCATGGCTATGCTCAGCGTGGCGCACGGCACGAGCGTTATGATAGAAAATATTTTTGAAAACAGATATCGCCATGTGCGCGAGCTCTGCCGACTCGGCGCGGATATAATGACCGAGGCAAAGTCGCGGTGATAAAGGGCGTCGAGACGCTCACGGGTGCGTGCGTGTGCGCCGCCGACTTGAGAGCGGGCACGGCGCTTGCCGTCGCAGGACTTGCGGCGCAGGGCAGCACGACGATAGAAAATGTCTGTCTCATTGACAGGGGCTGGCAGGATATGGAAGAAAAGCTTCGTTCACTCGGGGCGGATATCCGACGAGAAAGCTGAAAAGGGGTGTCCCGCATGGAAAACAAAAAAGCACAGCCGCAGAAAAATAAGACTCCGAAAAAGAAAAGACTGAGCAAAAAGGCGAGACGCCGCCGTCGCGTTAGAATAGCGATAGTGACTCTGCCTATTGTTATTGTCATTCTTGCGGCAGTCGCGCTCATCGGCAGTGCGGTGCTGTTCCGCGTGGAGGGCTTTTCTCTCAGCGGAGAAGGCAGATATGGCGGAGACGAGATAGTCAGTGCGTCCGGAATAGATATCGGCGACTGCCTGATGTGGATTAATCTCAACAAAGCCGAGGATAGGATAACGAAGAAGCTGCCGTATATTGAAACGGTGACAATAAAGCGCAAGCTGCCGCACACGGTCTCTATAGAATATAAGCAGGCGAAGGTGCTCTACGGCGTCTGCGTTGACGGCACATGGGCGCTGACCGATACAAAATATAAAGTTATCGAGCTGCTCGATTCCGAACCCGAGAATGTGTCGCAGAAAATAAAACTGCCGAAAGCCAAGACTTTTGAGCCCGGAAGCGTTATTGCATTTGAAGTCAAGGACGGCGAAGAGTCTCCGCTCGACACATACAAAAATCTTTTGACCGAGGCGGAAAAGACCTCGCTCAAGGGCAAGATAACCGGCGCGGATGTAAGCAATCCCGCCGCGCTGACGCTTACATATGACGGCAGAATAACAATAAAGCTCGGTGCTTTTGTCGATATTCCGGCGAAGCTCAAGCTCGCCGCCGGCGCGGTCGAAAAAGAGGACAGGATCGACTCGACCGAATACGGCACGCTCGACGCAACAATAACGGACAAGGCATATTTCAGACCCGAGGCGAAGAAGAGCGAAACGCCGTCTGCCGAACAGACGACGGCGGAGATATCGCCGGAGCAGGCGGTAGAGTAAGACAGGAAATTTGTTTTGATTTTTTGCTTGTTTTTTTATTGAATGTATGCTAAAATTAATCTATCTGAAAACTAACCGTTTTTTATATATCAGTTTGGGGGTTACGAAATGGCGTTTGAACTCGACAATGACTGCGAGATAACCACGCAGATAAAAGTTATAGGCGTCGGCGGCGGCGGCGGAAATGCCGTCAACCGCATGGTCGAAAGCGGTGTGCTCGGCGCAGAATTTATTGCTGTCAATACGGACAAGCAGATACTTACTCATTCCAGCGCAACGCACAAGATCCAGATCGGCGAGAAGCTGACAAAGGGTCAGGGCGCAGGCGGCAGGCCCGAAATAGGCGAAAAATCGGCGGAGGAGAGCCGCGATGTTATCTCCGACGCGCTCAAGGGCACTGATATGATATTCATCACTGCCGGCATGGGCGGCGGAACGGGCACAGGCGCCGCTCCCGTCATTGCAAGAATCGCCAAGGATATGGCATACTCACCGTCGGCGTTGTCACCCGCCCGTTCAAGTTTGAGGGCAAGAAGAAGCAGCTCCAGGCTCAGAAGGCATAGAGAACCTTGCCGAGAATGTGGACAGCCTTATTGTCATACCCAACGAACAGCTCAAGGCGATGAACAACGGTCAGAAGATGACTTTTGTCGAGGCATTCAAGATGGCGGATGAGGTTCTGCTCCACGGTGTCAAGAGCATCTCCGAGCTTATAAAAGTTCCCGGCTTCGTCAACCTCGATTTCGCGGATGTCACTTCGATAATGAAGGATGCCGGCTATGCTCACATGGGCTTCGCCAAGGCTCTGGCAAGGACAAGGCTACCGAGGCGGCAAAGGGCTCGATTTCCAGCCCGCTGCTTGAGACTTCGATCTCGGGCGCAAAGGGCGTTATTATCAGCTTCACCGCTGCTCCCGATGTTGACCTTGATGATATCGAGGGCGCAGCTGCGCTCATTACCGAGCAGGCGCATCCCGATGCGGATATCACATGGGGCATTGCGTTCGACGACAGCATGGATGACGAGATGATGATAACCGTTATCGCAACCGGCTTTGAAGATAAGCCGAAGTCAGCGATGTATCCCGAAGAGCAGCCCAAGTCAGAGGCTCCCGCAGCTCCGGCAGCGCAGACCGAGTATGTTCAGACGAGCATCGCTCAGCCCGCAAAACCCGTAGCTCCCGAAGAGCCGAAGAAGGAAGAAGCTCCTTATATCGCCAAGAGACCTGCGAGATAAATCCCGATGATGAGTTCAGCATCATTCTTGACAGCTTCAACAGATAAAAATAAAACTGCACCGCTGAGTTTTTCGGCGGTGCTTTTTAATATTGACTGCTATATGCTTTTAGTGTTATACTAACTGCGTTCCGTGCAATCGGCACGGAAGGATATATAGGAGATAAGGGTTGGGGAACCGCCGGAGAGCTTCTTGCTTTCCGGCGGTTTCCCTTTTTCTTTTTATATATTATTTTATTCAGCGGCAGATTCAACTACCTTTTTCGCTATCGCTTCAAGCTGTTCGAAGCTTTCGAGCGTGCCGAGCTCGCGGCGAAAAGCCGCCGCCCCATGTATGTCGCGGATATACCACGACGAGTGCTTGCGCGCCTCGCGGATCCCGATATAGTCGCCCTTGTTCGCTATCAGTGCGCTGATATGCCGAAGCATTATGTCCATGCGCTCGTCTACCGGCGGGTCGGGGAGAACATTTCCGCTTTTTAAATATTCGCTTATCTGAGTGAATACCCACGGCCTGCCGAGCGCCCCGCGGCCGACCATTATTCCATCGCAGCCGGTTTTTGCGAACATATCCGCAGCGCTCTTGCCGTCGACTATGTCGCCGTTTCCGATGACGGGTATGCTTTTTACGCGTCTTTTTACTTCGGCTATCACATCGAGATCGACCGGCGGCGCATACATCTGCTTGCGAGTCCTGCCGTGTACGGTTATCGCCGCCGCACCCGCCTGCTCGCAGAGTACGGCAAGCTCCGGCGCATTGATATTTTCCGCGTCCCAGCCGGCGCGCATCTTGACCGTTATCGGAACGGGGGAGACCTTCACGCACTGCGTGACTATCTCTGCGGCGAGCTCCGGACGCTTCATCAGCGCGCTGCCGCCGCCGTTTCCCGCAACCTTCGGCGCGGGACAGCCCATATTTATATCAATGAAATCGGGCGAATATTTCATACAGGTCTCAATTGCTTTCGCCATTATCTCGGGCACGTCGCCGAATATCTGGACACCCGCCGGGCGTTCGGCATCGCTCAGACTCAGCAGCTCGGAGGATTTGCGGTCGTTCATGCTTATGCCCTTTGAGCTCGCCATTTCTCCGATGCAGCCTATTGCGCCGAACTCCATGCACAGCTCGCGCATGGATCTGTCCGCCACGCCTGCCATCGGGGCGAGCAGAGCGCCGCTCTTCAGTTTTTCAGCCGATAAATACAACTTGCCACCTCCGAAAGATACTCAGTAGATTTTAGCATAAAACGCGCGGTTGCAATGATTATAAAAATAAAGCCGCACAGCGGATACTGTACGGCTTTGAAAATCCGATATTGTTTTTATTTTTTGTCTGCGGAGACAGTTTCCTTTTCTTCCGTCTCTGCGCCGGGCTCGTTGAACTGCTTGAGGGACTCCATGGCGGCGGTAGCTTCTCTTGCAAGCTCCGCGGCTCCATGGCCTTCTTCGCAGCCGCATCGACTGCCTGAGCGGCAAGCTGAGTCTTGTGACCCGCATCGGAAGCACCTGCGGCTTCTGCAGCCTTCGCCTCTGCGGAGAGCTTCTCTGCCTCTGCTTCGAGCTTGTCGGCCTCTTCCTTCGCCTTCATGCGAGCTCGACCTTGTTGTTCGCGTCGATCTCTGCCATCATCTTTCTGATAGCGTGGGTGCTCATGCCCTGCTTGACATATTCGAAGTATTCCTCAGACGGGATACCGCCGATGAATGTCTCAGTGTATTTGACCTTTACGCCGACCTTCGCGATAACGATGTTGATGACAAGCAGCGCGACGAGCGTTCCGAGGAACACATATGCGCCGAAGCCGACCGAACCGCTGAAAACATCGGGGAAGAACTTGGTTAGATCCTTTGCAAAAAAGTTGAAGCAGACTATCGAAACCGTCGCGAGCACAATCATGATGCTGTTGAGGGCGATGTTGCGGGGATTGCCGCGCTTTGAGCATGCCATCGTGAGCATAATGAGGCTGACGAGGATGAGCACCGCCGAAAGCAGGATCGTCACAAGCGATATGAAGTAGAGCAGGAAAGTGTTGCCGAAGAAGCTCGAGCCGATATACTTGAACAGCGCGTCAAAATCGAGCGCTGACACCGCATTGTATATCGTGATGGCATTGACCGACACTTTCTTCTCGAAGAACGGTCCCCAGAAGGACACATTCGCCAGCGGAAGCATGAGCGCTCCGATGGGAAGAAGGCTGAGCACGATTCTGATTATTGTCAGGGGAGATCCGATGAACGAAGCCTTGAGCCTGTCAAGCTTCTTCTGGAATACGGCGTGTTCGCTCTCGGCCTTGTCGGCATCCTCGAGCAGACGCTCCTCCATTCCGTAGTAGATAAGATTGATGCCGCAATGAGGCAGGTGGGGCGCCAGTCAGTCAGTTTGAGATGCGCGCCGCACTTGGGGCAGTTAGCCATATCGTTTCCTCCAAACAGATTTTGTTGCCGCGAAAAACCCCTCCGCGGCTTTGTTTGTGTACATTTCAATTGATTTTAACATAAAAAGAATGAGAAATCAAGAAGAATTATACAAAAACTATAAAAATGAACGGAAAAATTGAGCACAATGTGTGCATCAGATAAAAGCGCCGTCTATGCCTATCGTCTGCCCGGTTATGAAATCCGAACCGTCTCCCGCGAGGAAGAGCATGAGGCGCGCCACCTCTTCCGGTGTGCCGAAGCGTCCCATGGGAGATTCTTCTTTTAGAAGTTCGAGCGTCTCTTCGCCGAGAGAGGCGTTCATCTTCGTGTCGATAACGCCGGGGGCTATGCAGTTGACCTGAATGTTTGACGGCGCAAGCTCGCGCGCGAGCGCCTTTGTCAGCCCGATCAGAGCCGACTTTGCGGCGGAATAATGCACCTCGCACGACGCGCCGCACACGCCCCACATAGAGGAGACATTGATTATCTTTCCGCTCTTTTCGTGAACCATGTCGGGCAGAGCCGCCTGAATGCAGTTGAACGCGCCCTTAACCGTGACGCCCATCATGCGGTCGAAATCCTGCTCGGTGATGTCGCAGAACATCTTCTGCTGGGCGATGCCGGCGTTGTTTATAAGAACGCCTATTCTGCCGAGCTCCCTGCGGGCGAAGTCTGTCATCTCGTCCACTTCGCTTCTCGCGCTCACATCGGCTCTGAAGCAGACCGCCCTGCCGTTTTCTTCGTTTATCTCGCGGCAGAGAGCGAGCGCCGCATCTTCGGAAGTACGGTAGTTTATCAGCACGCCGAATCCGTCTTTTGCAAAGGCAAGAGCCGCCGCACGGCCTATGCCGCCGGCAGCTCCGGTTATTATCACATTTTTGTTAGTTACGCTCATTTTGAAAACCCTGTGAACTGTCCGTTCGAGCCGTAGAGAGTGGATATATCAGTGTAGCCTGAGGGGACTTTGAACACGCTCTCGTCGACCTTTGAGGAGAATTTGATGTCATCGCAGACGAGCACGCCCTGGCTGCTGAGAATCTCCATCTTGACGAGGTCGTCGCCGGAGAAATAGCATTTTATCGTGCTGTCGTTGCTCTTGTACTCTTCGCAGATGTATTTCTTGCCGTTAGCCTTGACTTCCGAGGTCCTGACATATTCCATGCCCTCGAAGTCTATCGCCGAGAGGGAGTTCATAGCCTCGTTGACATCGCCTGCCTCGCCCGCGTCAACGGCGAGATACATCCTGCCCTCGGGGAATACCATATAGAACTTGTCGCCGTCCGAAATGAACGACATTGTCATTGATACGCCGTTGCCGACAGGAGCTTTCATGCTCATGTAGGATTTCTTGCCGGACTTGACAACCGTCATGGGCATATTGGCGGATGTGCCCTGCATATTCGAAGAGCAGGTCGCGGTCATGGTGAATGAATCGCGCTTTGAGTTCTTCTGGAAATAGGTGTAGAAGCGGGTCTTTTTGATGTCCTTCTTCGCGCCGTTGTCCTTTATCTCATGACCCTTCGGCATTGTCACGGGCTCGGTCGCCTCGGTGGTGCTTGCGGGGTTCGAAGAATCCGTAGTGTCAACTCCGTTGAGGGCGTTGATTATGTCCTCAAGGCTCGAAGTTGTGTCCTCTGCGGTGTTCTCGGCGGGAGCCGTGGTGTCCGATCCGCCGTCCTTGTTTTTGCAGGCGGCAAAGCTCAGCATGAGCACAAGGCACATGAAAATACACAGAATAGCTTTTTTCATTTTTATCATCATTCCTTTAAGAATATTTGTTTTAACATCCTTTGCGCTTTTTGCGCCGTGATAATAGAATACATTATATCGCGAACAAAATCAAGGGCATCGCCCAAATATGAACGAACTAAGTACGGGCGCGCGGTTGACTTTTGACTGCGAAAAAAGTAAAATGACAGCAGGAATAACTTTTCGTCAGTCGTTATGATTATCGGAGGTGGACTCATGAATATAGATATATCTCTCATATTCGGCGATGCGGCGCGGTGGATAATGCCCGTGCTCGCGCTGCTTGTTGCGGCGTTCTGCGTGCCTCTCTGCTCAATGGCAATAAGAAGATCGGCGTCACCGGATATCTTGTCAACGAGGCGAACGGCGACCGCCTGCCGCTGTCCGGCTACGAAGTGTCAGTCGGGCGCAGCAAGGCGTGCGATATCGTCCTCGGATATAACACCGTCTCGCGCTTTCACGCCGTGCTTTCAAAGCATAAGAACGGCTGGCGCGTGACAGATACGCGCTCGAAGACGGGGACATATATCAACGCCGAGAAGATAGACAAGCCCCGCGCCTTGCGGACGGGGACACGATAGTTTTCGGCAACGCGGTGTTCGTATTCGTCGAGAATGCGGCTATAGAGCCCGAACAGGCTCCGGAGGAGTATATCGAACAGGCGGACGGTGAAGAGACCGCCCCCGCAGACGAGCACGCGGATTATATAGTCGACGAAAAGACCGGAAACGCATATAGAATCGACGGCCTTATAACCTGCATGATAGGCAGCGGAGACGATGTGCAGATAAAGTTAAAGCGGCAGAATGTCTCGGCTCATCACGCCATGCTCGTGTTCGATGACGGAACGGGCAAATGGAGCGTTACGGATATGGATTCGACCTACGGCACTCTGCTCAACGGCAGACCCGTCAGACGTATGACTCAGCTCGATGACGGCGACACGATCAATATCTGCGGCAGCACGCTCACTTTCAGAACGACGGGAGGGGAGGGCGCATGAAAAAGACAATGAAGAGAACAAAATGGTGGCTCCCCGCGCTGATTCTGCTCACAGCGTTTCAGGTCATATCGATGGCTCAGGTCGTGTTCAATGACGACGGCTCGCTGAGTACGGAATGTCTCATATTCTTCGGTGTATATCTCGCCGTCGAGTGGGTTTATTTCATCGCGATGTCGATAGCGAGAAAGCGCGCAGACCCGGCGCTCGAAATGATAGCGTTCTTCCTGACGGGCATAGGACTTGTCACCGTTGCGGGCGCGAATAAAGATTTAGTCAAGACGCAGTTCGTCGCGGATATGCTCGGCATATTTTGCTTTGTCGCTCTGCTTTGGCTCATCTCAAATGTCGACCGCGCCATGGTGATGAGAACGCCTATGGCTGTGGCGGCAATAGGTCTGCTGGTTTTGACTCTTATCCTCGCGCGCAATATAAAGGGCGCGTTCAACTGGCTGAGTATCGGCGGAATGTCCATCCAGCCGTCCGAGTTCGTCAAAGTCGCGTTCGTCTTTGTCGGCGCGGCGACTCTTGATAAATTGCAGACCACTCGCTCGCTCACAAAATATATTATCTTCTGCGTCGTCTGCGTGGCGCTGCTGTTTTTGATGCGCGATCTCGGCGCGGCGCTGATATTCTTCTTTACATTTATAGTCCTCGCGTTCATGCGCTCCGGCGACTTCCGCACGATAGTGCTCCTGTGCGTCGGCGCGGCGATGGCGGCGGGACTCGTTGTGCTGATACGCTCCGACTTTGTTATGGCTCGCTTTGCGACCTACCGCCATGTCTGGGACGATATGTACGGCAAGGGCTATCAGCAGACGCGCGTGCTCATCTACAGCGTCAGCGGCGGACTGCTCGGCGTCGCATCGGCGACGGAAAGCTCAAAGAGGTCCCTGCGGCGACGGAAGATTTGGTATTCGGCATGATATGCGAGGAGTGGGG
>ENA-OQEN01000733-OQEN01000733.1-human-gut-metagenome-genome-assembly--contig:-NODE-733-length-13722-cov-3.719750_pt1 | contig 13722 bp, 15 predicted proteins | sample MGYA00242791_ERZ504627 | MGnify/ENA primary metagenome ERZ504627 (study PRJEB26092, sample SAMD00036316) | human gut metagenome | host: Homo sapiens | study: EMG produced TPA metagenomics assembly of... | reverse complement strand
CCTGGGGGTGCTGTACCCGACTGTGGGCTATGACAGCGAGAAAATTTATATCTGGGCGGCCAAGGGCCTGAAACCCACCAGCCAGCACCTGGACGATGGGGAATTTTTGGATGTGGCAGGCCTGCTCCCCATCTTTTTTGACAGCGCCGGTGGAAACCAGGCTGTCCACCAGGCCGCGCTCTGTCACCACATCGGCAAAGGATTTGCGGTTGATTTTAGCCACCACCTTGCAGTGGTTCAACTGAGAAGCATACATTGCCAGAATAATGTTGGTTTCGTCCAGACCGGTCAGCGCCACAAAGGCATCCATATCGGCAATGCCTTCCTCCGCCAGCAGCTCGCTGTCGGTGCCATCGCCCTGAATGATGAGCGCACGGGGGATTTTTTCGCTCATATCCTGGCCTTGTAGTTGTCGGCAATGCCGATCCACGGCGTACCGGTGGTAAACCCGGCGTTCTCGCTCGTGTCCCACTGCATCGGGGTGCGGCTGTCGTCGCGGCTGCGCTGGGCGATAATGTCCATCGTCTCGGCCTCGGTCTTGTCCTGCTCTCGCAGGATCCTGTAGTAGTTGAGGCTCTCGACGTCGCGGTACTGCTCGATTTTCGTGAAGTGCGGGTTCGTCATGCCCAGCTCCTCACCCTGATAAATGTACGGTGTGCCGCGCATAAAGTGGATGGCCACCGCCAGCATCTCGGCGCTTTCCTTCCAGTAGGTCGTGTCGCTGCCAAAGCGGCTGACCGCACGGGGCTGGTCGTGGTTGCACCAGAACAGCGCATTCCAGCCGCCGTGGGCCTGCATCCCCTCCTGCCAGGTCTGGAACAGTTTCTTCATGGCGAGGTAATCAGGCTCCCTCAATTCCCACTTTTGCCCGTCCTTGTAGTCGACCTTCAGGTGGTGGAAATTGAAGCACATCGTCAGCTCGTGGTTGCCCTCAGCGGTGTAGCCGATGCAGTTTTCCAGCGTGGTGGAGGACATCTCCCCCACCGTGATCATGCCGTCGATGCCGCCCGCGGCGACCAGCTCCTTCAGGTACTTGTGGACGTTGCGGCCATCGGTGTAGAAGCGGCGGCCGTCGCCCTCGTAGTCATTCTCGTAAAATTTGGGCTTGGAAATGACGTTGATGACGTCGAAACGGAAACCCTTGATGCCTTTCGCCTTCCAGAAGCGCAGGATGTCGGCCATTTCCTCCCGCACGGCGGGATTCTCCCAGTTCAGGTCGGCTTGCATGACGTCGTAAAGATGCAGATACCATTTGCCAAGGCTCGGCACGTATTCCCACGCGGGGCCGCCGAATTTCGACACCCAGTTCGTCGGGTAGCAGTCGGGCGTGCCGTCCTTGAAGATGTAATAGTCCTGGTACTTTTTGTCGCCCGCCAGTGCTTTTTTGAACCACTCATGCTCGGTGGAGGTGTGGTTGAACACCATGTCCAGCATCAGACCGATGCCGCGCCTGTCCGCCTCGCGGATAAGCTCCTCCAGATCCTCCATCGTGCCGTAGCGCGGGTCAACGGCACGGTAGTCGGCCACATCATAGCCGTTGTCGCGCTGGGGCGAGGGGAAGAACGGCGTCAGCAGAGATAGTCAACGCCCAGGTCGGCGAGGTAGTCCAGTTTCGCGGTGACGCCCTTCAAATCGCCGAAACCGTCACCGTTCGAGTCCATGAAGGATTTCGGGTAAATTTGGTAGACAACTTTATCTTTAAAATCATTCATGGTACACACCTCACAAAATCAGGCAATGCCTTTCTTTTTGCCGACGCTGACGGTCAGCACAAAGGGCACAACGATGGCAATGACCATGCACAGCGCAAAGCTGAGCATATAGCGGGCTGGATGGACAGAATGCCAGGGATGCCGCCGACACCGATGGCGTTGGCCGTGGTGGAAGTAGCCACGCAGACAGCTGCCGCGATGGCAGATCCAATCATGCCGCAGATAAACGGGAAGTGGAATTTCAGGTTGACGCCGAACATAGCGGCTCCGTAACGCCCAGATAGCAGGAGATGCAGGAGGGAACGTTGACTTCCTGTGCGGCAGCATTCTTGCGCTGCAGGTAGATCATGCCCAGCACGGCGGAGCCTGTGCAATGTTGGACAGCGCGATCATGGGCCACAGCATCGTACCGCCGAAGTCGGCGATCAGCTGCATATCGATGGCGTTGGACATGTGATGCAGGCCGGTGATGACCAGCGGGGCATAAACAAAACCGAAGATTGCGCCAAAGACCACGCGGAAGGAGCCGGAAATGCCAGCGTAGACAACATCAGAGATGACGGAGCCGATCTTCCACCGATGGGGCCAAGGATGGTATGAGCGACGATGACGGACAGGACCAGCGAGCAGAACGGTACAACGATCATCGAGATGACCGGCGGGCAGATCTTGCGGAAGAATTTTTCCAGATACACCAGCGTGAACGCGGCCAGCATGGCAGGGATAACCTGTGCCTGATAGCCGATCATGTTGATGGTGAAGAAGCCGAAATCCCACTTGGGGATATCTGCCGCTGCTGTGGATGCGACAGCGTAGGCGTTCAGCAGCTGGCCGGAAACAAGCGTCAGGCCGAGGACGATGCCAAGGCTCTGGGTCGTGCCCATCTTTTTGGTGACGGACCAGCAGATGCAGACCGGCAGCATGTGGAAAACGGCCTCGCCGATCAGCCAGAGGAAGCTGTCCACGCCCGACCAGAACTGGCTGATATCGCACAGCGTCTGGGTGCCGTTATTGAAGAAATAGATGCTGTCGATACAGTTGCGGAAGCCCAAAATCAGACCGCCCGTAATGATGGCAGGGATCAGCGGGGCGAAGATCTCGGCCAGCACGCTCATAACTCTTTGCAGGGCGTTCTGGTTCTGCTTGGCCGCGCTCTTGACAGCCTCCTTGGAGACACCGTCGATGCCGGAGACCGCGATAAAATCATTGTAGAAATCGCTGACCGTGTTGCCGATGATGACCTGGAACTGGCCCGCCTGCGTGAAGGTGCCCTTGGCGGATTTCAGCGCCTCGATCTTGGCAACGTCCGCCTTGGCGGGGTCGTTGAGGACAAAGCGCATGCGCGATACGCAGTGAGATACCGCCGCAATGTTCTCTTTGCCGCCGACATACTCAAGCAGCCGCCGCGCGTCCTGTTCGTATTTACCCATGATGTTTTCCTCCTTTTGCCCGGTAGAGCGGGCATCTTTGAACTTGTTCATACAAGTTCTGCTTACAGCCACAGAATACCAAACTTGTTCATACAAGTCAATATGCTTTTGCAAAAAAGCATTGCAGAATGCCTATTTTCGGCACTGCTCACAAGTTGCCCACTTGAAATTTAGCCGAAAAGACGGTATACTAAAGTAAATGTTTGAACAAGCTGCGAGGTACACACCATGCCAAAGGCAAAATATGAGGGCATTTATCACAGCATCCAAAAACGTATCGAGGCGCAGGATTACCCCTATCAATCGCTGCTGCCCAGCGAGAATACCTTAATAGAGGAATACGCCTGCTCCCGCAACACGGTGCGCCGCGCGCTGGCCGAGCTGGTGAACGACGGCTATGTGCAGACCATGCAGGGGCGCGGCGTGCGGGTCATCTACCAGCCGGTGGGCAAAACGACGTTCACCATCGGCGGCATCGAGACGTTCCAGGAGTCCGCCGCACGCAACCACCTCAACGCCGAGACGCGCGTCATCCACTTCAGCGAGGTCCGCTGCGATGCGGCACTGAGCGATAAGACGGGCTTCCCCGCCGGCGAGCTGCTCTTCGACATCCGCCGCGTGCGCTACCTCGACGGCAAGCCCTTGATCCTCGACAAGAACCTCTTCCGCGCCGACCTCGTGCCTGGCCTCACGCCGGAGATCGCCTCGCATTCCATCTACGCCTACATCGAGGACACACTTGGCATGACAATCGTCACGAGCAAGCGGCGCATGACGGTCGAGCGCGCGACCGAGGAAGACGAGGCCCTGCTCGACCTCGGCGACTACAACTGCCTCGCTGTCATCACGAGCCAGGCCTTCAACGACAACGGCATCCAGCTGGAATACACCGTCTCCCGCCATCATCCGGAGCGCTTCTGCTTCGAGGATACGGCGACGCGGCAGCGCACGACAGCACGATAAGCATAGAAAAGGGAGCCTCTTTCGGGAGGCTCCCTTTTCTATGTCACTCAAAAATCTCAGAGCTCGAGGCCTTTCGCCTTGCGCTCCTGGTACTCGCGGTCGAGGATGCCGAGGATCACGAGGTTCTCGTAGACGCCGTTCGTCAGGATGGTCTCACGGATCAGGCCCTCGCGCTGCATGCCCTCCGACTCGTAGAGGTGAAGTGCGCGCGCATTGTAGTCCTTGCAGTCGAGCCAGGCGCGGTGGAACTTGAGGTCGTCGAAGCCCCATGCCTTTAAGAGCTTCATCGCCTCGTGGCCGTAGCCCATGCCCTTCTTCGCGATGATGACATGCGTCCACTCGAGTTCCTTTGCAGGAGTCGTCAGCCCGTTGATCAGCAGGTAGCCGACCGGCTCCTTCGTCTCGATTTCCTCGACGATGACGTCCATCGACGCTTTGCCCTCCTCGATAATCTTCGTGTGGACATCGCGGTCGAACGGCACGATGAACTTGAGGTTCTCGGGATCGTATTCGAGCTTCATGATGAAGTCGAGGTCTGCCATCGTCGCCTTGCGGATCTGCAGGCGCTTGCCTTTATGCAGGATTTCTGCCATAAAAAACACTCCTTTTCGCTGTGTGTTCATTTTTCCTTTTCTCTGCCCGTTTCCTATAGTATAATGAATATACTTTGGACTTCAAGGCTTTTTTTCACGCCAACATCTGCTCGTTCCATGAAAAAGGAGGTTATTTTCTTGCATTACGATTGGCTGGCCTGGATTGACTGGACGCATCTGATGGAGATGCTCTTCGTCCCCATCTGCATCCTCGTGGCATCTCTAACGATCGGCATCATGCTCAACAAGCTCATCAACCGCCGCATCGAGAATCACCTGAACATCGATGAAGATTCCTGGTTCTACATCTTCATCAACGCACTGCGCGGCGTGCCGGTCTCGCTGTGCCTCGTCGTCGGTCTCTACTGGATCGTCAACACGAACACGATCAACATCATCGAGCCGCTGACGCGCCTGTTCTCCTACATCCTCTTCACCGTCATCATCCTCTCGATCACGCGCGTCGCCGCCCGCACGATCAACGGCTTCGTGACGCTGCGCATCGAGCGCACGCAGGAGAAGCTGCCGAAGACGACGCTGCTCAACACAATCCTCAACGTCATCATCTACGCGATGGGCGTGCTCGTCGTGCTGCAGTACTACGGCATCTCAATCGCGCCGATCCTCACCGCCATGGGTGTCGGTGGTATGGCCGTCGCCCTCGCGCTGCAGGAGACGCTCGCAAACATCTTCTCAGGCCTCCACCTGATCATCTCCAAACAGCTGCGCCTCGATGACTACATCAAGCTCAACACGGGTGAAGAGGGCCGCGTCACGGACATCACCTGGCGCTTCACGACGATCGTGCCGGCCGGCGGCGGCAACATGATCGTCATCCCAAACCAGAAGATTGCCTCGTCGAACATCACGAACTACAGCATGCCGCACAAAGACATCGTCATCAGCATCCCGGTCGGCGTCGCCTACGACAGCGATCTCGACAAGGTCGAGCGCGTGACACTCGATGTTGCCCATGAGGTCATGAGCCGCATCGACAAGGACGTCAAGATGGAGCCGGCCGTGCGTTTCCACACCTTCGGCGAATCGAGCATCGACTTCAACGTCGTGCTGCACTCGAGCTACTTCGAGCATCAATTCCTGCTCAAGCACGAATTCATCAAGGCACTGACGCGCCGCTACCGCGCAGAAGGCATCGAGATTCCGTACCCGACGCGCACCGTCCTGCAACCGGAAGAACCGTGATTGTATCACGACAAGATGCGGGGCTGTGGATAAGTCAGCCCCCATATCTTGTTCCTTGTTATCCACAGAAAGCCTGGGACTTATCCCTCGCTTTCTGTGGATAAGTTTATTATGGAGAATCTTTATTCATTCGCTTTCGCTATCGCTGCGATGCACGCCTTGAACTAAGCGACTGCATGGGGTCTCCCACTTTTGTCAATATGAATATATATTTGTTGAAAGCATGAAAACTCATTTTCCCTTGTGGATAAGTGAAACTGTCAGAAAACTATATATTGTGGGTGCCTTGACGCGTCAGCAATACATATTGTATAATTGACGCAAGTCCTCGAGATAATCCCTATCTCAAAGGATGCTTAAACATACAGATTGCAAGATTGATTCAATACAGAGAAGGATTGGTGACCCCAGATGGTAGTAAACGGCATTGATGTAACGGTAAATGGACTCAACGACGTATCGGAGCAGGAGATCGTCAATTACATTGATTATGTCCAGGCTCAGACGAAGGAAAAAGTCAACAGCCTGAAGCTCTCCGCCACGAAGGACGGCCAGGTCGACATCCGCTACGAGCTCCAGCCGCAGAAATTCGAGCGCATCCGCCGCATCACGGGCTACCTCGTCGGCACCATCGACCGCTGGAATGACGCAAAGCGCGCCGAAGAGCACGACCGCGTCAAGCACGGCCTGCATTGATTGATGCAAGGAAGAAGCCGCTGCCACTCCCCCCGGCAGCGGCTTTTCTATTGGGAAGAATGGATTGGGAAAGGACGATTTGACATGTCACTAGATGATACGCTGCGCGTCGCTGGCCTCGTCGAGGACTCGATTGTCGACGGCGACGGCTTCCGCTTCACAATCTTCGTGCAAGGCTGCAAGCGCTGCTGCCCGAACTGCCAGAACCCGGAGACACAGCCGCTTGAGGGCGGCCACGAGGAGACGCTCGAAGCACTCCTGCAGAAGATCCGCCAGAACCCGCTGCTCACGGGCGTGACCTTCAGCGGCGGCGAACCCTTTCTGCAGTGCGCGCCGCTTGCAAAGCTCGCCAAGGAGATCCACGCCATGGGCCTCGATATCTGGAGTTACTCTGCTACACGCTCGAAGAGCTCCGCGCACGCCACGACGAAGCCACCGATGCCCTACTCGCCGAAGTCGACGTACTCGTCGACGGCGCCTACATCGAAGAGCTGCGCGACCTTACCCTCCACTTCCGCGGCTCCTCCAACCAGCGCGTCATCGACATGAACGCCACGCGCAAGCAGGGAAAAGTCGTATTGCTATATGAAGACTGATTTCTCTAATTCGTAGAAACGAGGCGTCATCTGGGGGTATCCAACGTTCCGCGCAGCAGGCTGAAGCTCCACTTATGGATACCCCCAGATGACTTCACGCCCAGCAGCTCACACAAAACCTCCAACCTCGCAACTGCATTAAGTACCCGCATACCACGCAAAAATGCCAGATACCTGGAATCTCTCTCCAGATATCTGGCATTCTTTATCGATTGTGAACAGTCTATGCTACGAAAGCAGGGGAAGGGCTGGCCATAAGCGGAGCTTTGACCAGCTGCGTCAAGAACCTGTTTTTTGCCGACCAGAACCCTTGCCAAAGAGCGTCGTTCAAGCGGAGCGCGTTTTAGCTCTTTGGTAAGGATTGATTCCATGGCAACAGGTTCAGCAGCTGGTCATGCGGAGTGTTGGACAGTCCTTCCCCGTCTTTCGCGCGTATTCTAGTCAAAAGCCAGCCATAGATGTTCAGCGTGGAGCTTCAGCCTGCTGCGCGGAGCGATGAGCATCTATGGCTGGCGGCTCACCTTTGAGAATAGCCGCTGGTCATGCGCAGCGTTGGTCAGTCCTTCCCCGTCTTCCTCGCGTATTCTAGAAAAAAGCCGACCATAGATGTCTATGGTCGGCGGCTCGCTTCCACGAACAGAAACGATTCTTATCTCATTTCACCACAAGCACCGGGCACTTCGACTGCTCTACGATGTACTGGCTGACACTGCCAAGCAGCACGCCCTTGACGACACCGAGGCCGCGGCTGCCCATGACGATGAGGTCCATGTCATTGCTCGTCGCGAAGTCCAGGATGACGACGGCTGGTGAGCCCGTCTCCGAGAACGCTTCCTTCTCGATGCCCGACGGGACCATCTCCATCGCGCGGTCGAGCACGACGTTGCCGGCTTTCGTCACGGCCTCAAGGATGGCATCCGACAGGCAGGCGTTGATGGCGAGCTGGTTGATGTTCGCGACATAGAGGAAGTTGAGCTTCGCCTCGCATGCCTCTGCAATGGAAATGGCTTCCGTTACGGCGCGGTCCGAACCTTCCGAACCATCGACTGGCACCAGGATATTCTTCATCATAGTATTACCCCCTTAGCATGATATCCGTTCTGGATGAGGATTTTCTTTAACCACGGTCACCGGGCACTTCGCCTCGTAGAGGACCTGCGTGCTGACGCTCCCGAGCAGTGCCGCATGCAGCGCGTCGAGACGGCTGCTGCCGACGACGATGAGGCCGCTCTGCCGCTCTTCGGCAAAGTCCAGGATCGTCTGCGCCGGGCTGCCGGTGCGATGGTGCGCTTCATAGATGACTGCGTCCGGGATGAGCCGCTTTGCCCTCTCCAGGATCTTCTCGGCTTCGGGCCCGATGGGACCTGCCACACTTTCCGGCAGCCACGATACCTCGTCCGCATCCGTACTGCTATCGAAATACGACACATGCAGGATGTCGACAGAGGCACCCGTCGCATCAGCCAGAATGGCGGCAAAACGCACGGCTTGGTCGGAAGCTCCAGATCCGTCAACCGGAACCAGGATACGAGCCAACCTTTCCATACAAGAATCCCTCCCGTAGTATTTCTTTCATGGTGTATAATTCGCGAACACATGGGCAAATTCCTCTAAATTCTCCAAAAACTTCTCGCGCTTTTCCAAGAAATTTCTTTTTCCCCTCTCGCCTGCTGCTCCGAATAGGCATGTGTAAAGTTGTAATTGACTTTTGTGCAGCCGAGGTGATAAACTGGATAAAATACGGGAAGTATCGCAAAAAGAAGGGAGATCTAACTATGTCTGAAGATAAGAAAGTGACGGAGCGTTCCGAACGTTCCAATGCGGAGATCGTGGAGAGCACGACGATTGCCGACGTCTACCGCGCTGCCAAGCAGCTCGAGGGTGTAGCCCGCAAGACGCGGCTCATCCACAGTGACTTCTTCTCGGAGCAATGCCACAACGACGTCTACCTCAAGCCGGAGAATCTTCAGCATACAGGTGCCTTCAAACTCCGCGGTGCCTACAACAAGATCAGCCAGCTCACGCCGGAGGAGCGCGCGAAGGGCGTCATCACGGCTTCGGCCGGCAACCACGCGCAGGGCGTGGCCTATGCAGCGCAGAAGCTCGGCGTCAAGGCCGTCATCTGCATGCCGGCGACGACGCCGATCCTCAAGGTCGAGGGCACGCGCGCACTCGGCGCAGAAGTCGTGCTGTACGGCGACGGCTTCGACGATGCCTACGCGCACAGCCTGGAGCTCCAGAAGAAGTACGGCTACGTCTACATCCATCCGTTCAATGACCTGCAGGTCCTGCTCGGCCAGGGCACGACGGCGCTTGAGATCATCGACGCACTCAAGGACGTCGACGCGATCCTCTGCCCGATTGGCGGCGGCGGCTTCGCTTCGGGCGTCGCGCTTGCGACGAAGCTCGTCAATCCGAACGTCAAGGTCATCGGCGTTGAGCCGGAGAACGCGGCCTGCATGAAGGCGGCGCTCGAGGCCGATAAGGTCGTGACGCTCGCCTCGTCCGACACGGTTGCCGACGGCTGCGCCGTCAAGACGGCCGGCACGCTGACGTTCGAGTTTTGCAAGAAATACCTCGACGACATCATCACGGTCTCGGAAATCGACATCATGAACGCACTGCTCTCTCTGATTGAGAAGCACAAGCTTGTCGCGGAGGGCGCCGGCGTACTCTCGCTCGCCGCGCTCGCAAAGCTCCCCTTCCAGGGCAAGAAGGTCGTCTCCATCATCTCGGGCGGCAACATCGACATCTCGACCATCTCGGCGCTCATCGACAAGGCCCTCATTGCGCGCGGCCGCGTCTTCTGCTTCGCCGTCCAGCTGCCGGACAAGCCGGGCCAGCTGCTCAACGTCTCGCGCATCCTCGCCGAAGAGAATGCCAATGTCATCAAGCTCGACCACGACCAGACGAAAGTCACCGACAGCTTCAAGAAGGTCGTGCTGACCGTCACGGTCGAGACGCACAACGAGCAGCACATCCAGAAGATCATCAAGGCGCTCAACGCCAACGGCTACGAAATCCAGAAAATCTACTGAGCCAGTGAGCCAGATACGCAAGCAAAGCCCCTCTTCGGAGGGGTTTTGCTTTGCACATTTGCACATCTGAAAATTCTCATTCTTAAAAAGATAAAACCTTTATTTTCACCATTGACTTTCGGGGAAAGCTGTCGATATAATGAGTTATCCATTCATCTCTTTTTCAGATGAAGTCGATCGGTTTAAACGATAAGCTTAGAAAGGAAGGACCTAATGTTTCTCATCGCGCTCTCTCCAATCCTATGGCTCATCATCGCGCTGAGTGTGCTCAAGATAGCAGCCTACAAGGCCTGCCCGATTGCACTCGTCATCGCCCTGGCAGCCGGCATCTTTGTCAATGACATGACGATTCCCCATGCAGTCGAAGCGACGCTCGAAGGCGTTGCACTCGCCTGCTGGCCGATCCTGCTCGTCATCATCGCGGCCATCTTCACCTACAACCTGACCCTTCAGACGAAGGCGATGGACACGATCAAGAAGATGCTGACCTCCGTCAGCAATGACCGCCGCGTGCTGATCCTGCTGATTGGCTGGGGTTTCGGTGGCTTCCTCGAGGGCATGGCCGGCTTCGGCACGGCCATCGCAATCCCAGCGGCATGCTCGCCGGCATCGGCATCAATCCGGTGCTTGCAGCGATGGTCTGCCTCATCGCGAATTCGGTCCCGACTGCCTATGGCTCCATCGGCATCCCGATCGTCACGCTCGGCAATGTCACGGGCATTGACCCGATACAGCTCGCGACCTACACGGCCCTGCAGCTCGCACCACTGACGATCCTCTGCCCGTTCCTCATGGTCATTGTCGCGAGCCACGGCCTCAAAGGCCTCAAGGGCATGATGCTCATGTGCCTGATGGCTGGCGTCGGCTTTTCCGCCGTAGAGATGGCCATCGCCATGTTCATGGGCCCGGAACTCGCCGTCGTCGGCGGTTCCATCACCGCAATGGCCGCCGTCATCGGCTGCGCCAAGCTCTCCCCGGTCAATGCCCCGGAATATTCCCTGCCGCCGCATGACGACGAAGCGCCCATCACGGCAGGCACGGCCATCCGCGCCTGGATGCCGTTCATCCTCATCTTCGTCTTCCTGCTCATGACGTCGAAGCTCATCCCGGCCATCCACGACCCGCTGAACCTCATCAAGACGAGCGTGCTGATCTACGACGGCCCTGGCGGCGAGCCCTACACCTTCACGTGGCTCGCGACGCCAGGCGTCCTCATTCTGCTCGCTGCCTACATCGGCGGCGCCATCCAGGGCGCTGGCTTCGGCAGCATGACAGGCTGCCTGCGCCGCACGGTCTGGAACCTGCGCTTCACGATCATCACGATCATCACGGTCATCGCCACGGCCAAGGTCATGGGCTATGCGGGCATGACGCACGCGATTGCGGATACAGCCGTCGCCGCGACGGGCACGATGTATCCGTTCATCGCCGCCTTCATCGGCTCGGTTGGTACGTTCATCACGGGCTCCGCTACTTCGTCCTGCGTCCTCTTCGGCAAGCTGCAGACCGACTCCGCCATGGCCATCGGCGCGAGCGAGAGCGTACAGGCCTGGATTGCCGCCTCGAATCCGCTGGGTGCCTGCGCCGGCAAGATGATCTCCCCGCAGAACATCGCGATCGCCGTCGCCGCCATCGGTACGGTCGGCTGCGAAGGCAAGCTCCTGCACTTCGCCGTCAAGGTCTACATCCCGTTCGTCATCATCATGGGATGCATCGTCTACTTCGGCCAATCCCTCGTCGGTTGAGCCACACCAGACAAAAAAGCCTTCCCCATCCGGGGAAGGCTTTTTCGCGTCTTGTGCTATACTATAGGTATTGTGTTCTACTATAAATAAAAGAAGGAGATTTCCTTTCATGGATTTAGCAAAACTCACGACGGAGCGCCGCAATCCGGCCTCCGCTCATATCGACAGCTGTTCGACGCTCGAGATGGTCACGATCATGCAGCAGGAGGACAGCAAGATTGCCGCCGCCATCGAGAAGATCCTGCCAGAGATTGCCCGGGCCATCGACGAGACGAGCCAGCGCCTCGAGCGCGGCGGCCGCCTCTTCTACCTCGGCGCAGGCACCTCAGGCCGCCTCGGCATCCTCGACGCCTCGGAATGCCCGCCGACGTACGGCACGGACCCCGAGCTCGTACAGGGCTCATCGCGGGCGGCACCCCCGCCATCTTCCGCGCACAGGAGGGCGCAGAGGATAACCCAGACCTCGCCGTCCAGGACCTCAAGGAGCACGGCTTCACCGAGAAGGACGTCCTCGTCGGCATCGCGGCCTCAGGCCGCACGCCCTACGTGATTGGCGGGCTCAACTATGCAAAAGGACTCGGCGCGCTGACGATTGCACTGTCCTGCAGTGAGCACTCCAAGATTGCCGCGCTTGCTGACATCGCGCTGACGCCCGTCACGGGGCCGGAAATCGTCACGGGCTCGACGCGCATGAAGGCTGGCACGGCGCAGAAGCTCGTGCTCAACATGCTCTCGACGGGCACGATGATCAAGCTCGGCAAGGTCTACGGCAACCTCATGGTCGACGTCAAGGCCAGCAACAAGAAGCTCGAGGAGCGCGCCATCCGCATCGTCATGGAAGGCAGCGGCTGTGCGCGCAGCGAGGCTGAGACCGCCCTGCAGGAAGCCGGCGGCCATGCCAAGCTCGCCATCCTCATGGTGGTGGCAGGTGTCTCTGCCGACGAGGGGCAGCGCCTGCTCGATTGCACAGCTGGCCACCTGGCAGCCGCCATCCGCCAGGCCGCAGGAGGGACGCAAGCATGAACTACACAGACATCGCCCGCCAGGTCTTCGCCCTGACGGGACCGGCCGACAACATCGAGTCGGCCACGCACTGCATGACGCGTCTGCGTCTCGTACTGCGGACCAAGACCCCCGCACAGATTGAAGCGCTCAAGAAGATTGAAGGCGTGCTCGGCGTCTACGACGCGGGCGAAGAGCTCCAGATCATCTTCGGCCCGGGCCGCGTCGACCGCGTGACCGAGGCCTTCCTCCAAGAGCTCGAGGCAGCGCGCGCCGGCGCTTCTCCAGTCTCGTCATCTTCGGACGGCGCACAGTCAGTCGGACGGTCTGCTGCGGCTGAACAGACGCCACAGGTCGAGTCGCAGCTCAGGCGGCCGCCAAGGCGGAAATCGGCGACGGCAAGGCCCTGCACGCGAAGATTCGCGCGAAGAACGCGACGCCTATCAAGCTGCTCTTCAAGCGCATCGCGAGCATCTTCATCCCGCTGATTCCCGCTTTCATCGCCTGCGGCCTCATCAGCGGCACCCTCAACGTCGTCAGCAAGGTCGACCCGGCGTTTGCCCAGACAGCCGTCTATCAGCTGCTCGCCATCGGCGGCAGCACCGTCTTCTGGGGCATGAACCTCTTCGTCGGCTACAACGCGGCCAAGGAGTTCGGCGGCACGCCGATCCTCGGCGGCATCCTCGGCGCCCTGCTCGCCCATCCGGGACTCGCCTCCGTCGAGCTCGCGGACGGACCGCTCGT
>ENA-OQEN01000732-OQEN01000732.1-human-gut-metagenome-genome-assembly--contig:-NODE-732-length-13727-cov-4.430662_pt1 | contig 13727 bp, 23 predicted proteins | sample MGYA00242791_ERZ504627 | MGnify/ENA primary metagenome ERZ504627 (study PRJEB26092, sample SAMD00036316) | human gut metagenome | host: Homo sapiens | study: EMG produced TPA metagenomics assembly of... | reverse complement strand
GGCGAAGGCCGGCATGGCAGGCGTCAGGAGGATGGCGGCGCCAAGCGCTGCCGCCGCTGCATAAGAATAGAATCGCATACGATTACTTCCTTTCTGGATGAGCATTCCGCTCTGGGTGATTCAGCTGCGTGAGATAGGCGGATGCCATGGCGAGTGCCGTGTCGGTCGTCTGGCGCTTGACCTCCGTGCGCGTGCCGCTGAAGTGATTTTCCTTGACCATCGTACCCCGCGGACCTGAAACGGCGATGAAAACGAGGCCGACCGGCTTCTCCTTCGTGCCGCCGCCCGGGCCGGCGATGCCCGTGATGCCGACGCCGATGTCCGTCTCGATGGCGCGGCGGATGCCCTCGGCCATCTCGCGCGCCGTCTCCTCTGAGACAGCGCCGTGCGCGAGCAACGTCTCATGCTGCACGCCGACGAGCGTTTCCTTGATGCGGTTCGTGTAGGAGACGACGGAACCCATGACGTAGGCCGAGCTGCCCGCGATATCCGTCAGGCGGCTCGTCAGCAGACCGCCCGTGCACGACTCCGCACAGGCAATCGTGAGCCCCTGCGCGAGGAGCTGCTGTCCGACCTGCTCTTCAAGAAGTTTTTTGCTCATTCCGCTGCCTTCTTCCCTGCTTCACTGGCATCGCCATTGTCGATGCGCTCGCCGACGATGTCGTAGGTGAAGCCCTGCAGGACGCGCACGCGCACGATGTCGCCCGGCTTGCTGTCCGTGTCGTTCTCGACGTAGACCTGGCCGTCGACCTCCGGCGCCTCGCGGTAGGAACGGCCGACCGAGATGTTCGGCTGCTCCTCGTCACGCCCCTCGACGAGGACATCGAGCTCCTTGCCCTCGAGCGACTGATTGATCTGCTCCGAGATCTTGCACTGCAGCTCATGAGGTCGTGGTAGCGCTCCTGCATGATCTCCTCCGGCACCTGGTTCGGCATGTCGTAGGCCGGCGTGCCCTCCTCGCGCGAATACGTGAAGACGCCGACCTTGTCGAGGCGCATCTCCTCGATGAAGTTGCGCAGCGTGTGGTACTGGGCATCCGTCTCGCCCGGGAAGCCAACGATGAACGTCGAGCGGATCGTCACGCCGGGGATGCGCTCGCGCAGCTTCTTGATCAGCGCGCGCATCTCCTCCTGCGTGTCAGGGCGGCGCATGCTGCGCAGCACGGCGTCGTGCGCATGCTGCAGCGGCAGGTCGACGTACTTGCAGATCTTCGGCTCGCTCGCGATTGTCTCGATGAGCTCGTCGCTGAAGTACTTCGGGTAGCTGTAGAGCGTGCGGACCCACTGGAGCTTCGGCACCTTGACGATCTCGCGCAAGAGCTCAGAAAGCTTCGGCGCACCGTAGAGGTCGCGGCCGTACTCCGTCGAGTCCTGGGCGATCAGGACGACTTCGCGCACGCCGTTCTCCGTCAGGTGGCGCACCTCGTCGCAGATGTCCTCGATGCGGCGGCTGCGGTAGTCGCCGCGGATGTACGGGATGGCGCAGAAGGCGCAGCGGTTGTTGCAGCCTCTGCGATCTTGACATAAGCCGTGTACGACGGCGTCGTCGTGATGCGCGGCGTGTTCTCGTCGTAAAGCGCCTCGTCCTTGCCGGCGATGACGACGCGGTGCCCCTTGAGCGTCTCCTCGACGGCCTCCATGATGCGGCCCCAGGCGCCCGTGCCGATGATGGCATCCGCCTCCGGTATCTCGTCTAAGAGCTCCTGCTTGTAGCGCTGTCCGAGGCAGCCCGCGACGATCAGGCTGCGGCAGCGGCCGCTCTCCTTGTACTCGGCCATGTTGAGGATGGTCGTGATCGACTCCTCCTTGGCGACTGGATGAAGGCGCAGGTGTTGACGATCAGGATATCGGCCTCGGCCGGATTGGCCGTGAGCTCGATGCCGTGCTGCTTGAGGATGCCGAGCATGACCTCTGTGTCAACGAGATTCTTGGAACAGCCAAGACTGATGAAACCAGCTTTCACTGAAATACCTCCCTAGTATGGATAGATCTATCGGTAGATGCAATCGTACAAATCACATAAAATCGCACAAAGGAGGATGCCGATAAAGCATCCTCGCTTTCATTTCCTTGTCCCTGTCATTGGAAGCGGATCTCGCGCGCCCACGTGTCGAGCAGATTGTGCTTCTGCTCGCTCGAGAACTGCGGAACCTGCGTGAACAGCGTGAGATTCTTGCCGGGGAAGGTCTTATAGGCCATCGTCCCCGGATTGGTCGGCACGAAGAAGTAATTGTGGCTCTGCAGGGCAATCTGTGCCTCATCGGAGAGCAGCCAGTCCGCGAAATGCTGCGCGAGCACCTTCTCCTTGTCCCCGCTCGAGGCGAGGATACCCGTGCCCGTGATCCAGGCCGTCGTGCCGTCCGTCGGGTAGATGACCTGCAGCGGGTAGCCGTCGTGGATGTAGCGCATGGTCTCGCTCTCGACGGCGATCGAGATATCGACCTCCCCCATGCCGGCCTGGCGCACAGGGTTAGAGAGATAGCGGGCGTACTGCACGACGTGCGGGTGAATCTTGCCGAGCATCGCCATCGTCTCCTCTTCGCCGAACTCTGCCGTCATCGCGTAGAGCAGGTTCGAGGAGGCGTCGGCCGCCATGAAGTCCGTGATGCCGATGCGGGCATCCTGCTCCGCAAGTGCCTGCCAAGTGTCGGGGATATCGGCGTGCAGCGTCTTGAGGTAATCCCGATTGACGCAGAAGACGATGGGGTCATACCAGACGCCCATCCAGTAGCCGTCATCCTGACGGAACGAGTTTGCGACCATGTCGCCGCGTTCCGATACGTAGGGCGTCAGATAGCCGCTGCGCGATGCCTGACCGAGCGTCTGCCAGTCAGCCAGCACCATCGCGGCATCCGCCTTCTTCGGCGAGTCCGCTTGCGTCTTCATGCGGTCGAGCACCTCTGCCGAGGAGAGCGGCACGAATGTCACATGGACGCCCGAGCTGTCCTCGTACGCCTGTGAGAGGATGTCGGCCTCTTCCGCCGGCAGCGTCGTCAGGACCGTCAGTTCCTGCACGCGCGTCCGGCGGTCAATATGGCCGGAGTCCGCAAGGTAGGCCGAACCCGCGATGACGATGGCCAGCAGCAGGAATGCGGTCAGAAGGAGTGTCGTATACCGTCTCATGAAACGCCTCCCTTATCACATATCACACGACTCCAATACTCAGAGCTTCTCATCGCTGTCCCCGGACACATCTGCTACCTCGCTCTTGCCGTCAAGCAGGTACGTCCAGCCGTCCTTCTCCGCGACGCGGCCTTCCTTCATGAGGTGGCCGAGCGCCCGCTTGAAGGCCGCCTTGCTGATCTGGAACTTGTCGCGGATAACCTCCGGCGACGTCTCGTCGCTGTAGGGCATGCGGCCCTTGCGGCTCGCAAGCAGCGCGAGGATGCGGTTCGAATCCGTGACGAGCGCCTTCTCCTTGGCCTCGCGCAGCGAGGCGTTGAGCCGCCCGTCCGGGCGGACGAAGGTGACGCGGGCCGTCACGACCTCGCCGACGCGCGGGCGCTCGTTGTCCTTCATCTCCTTGTTGGCGATGAAGACGATGTAGCGCTCATTCGAGAACAGGAAGGCGCCGGCATCCGTGTAGTTGTAGATGGCACCGGTGACATCTGGCCGACCTTGACGTGCGTCGCCGGCTTCGAGGCGCGGCGCATCTCGTCCTCGACCTCCATCGTCACGGCCAGTCGGCCGGACTTGTCGGTGTAGAGCTTCGCCCAGACGACCTCGCCAACCTGCGGACGGCCGCGCATGCCGGCGTACGGCATGAAGATGCCGCGCTCCGCGCCGACGTCGACAAAGGCGCCATCCCGGCTCACGTTGATGACGCGCAGTCGGGCAATCTGGCCTTCCTTCATCTTCGGCACGCGCATGCTGGCCGTCAGGCGGCGCTTCGGGTCCAGATAGAGGAAGACATCGACAAAATCGCCGACGGCGACAGGATGCGTCTGCTGCGTCTTGTGCAGCAGGATGTCATCCGAGGTATTCCCCGTCTGGGCGTCGAGGAAGGCGCATCTCACTGACGCGCGCGACCTGCAGGCGGGCGACCGTGCTCGGGCCGAACTTCCGCTTGGGGCGCGCAGCCTCCTGGGTCATTTCCGTCTTATCGTTCATAACTTCCATCCTTCTTACCGTGGCTCACTTTCTCAGTCTGTTCAATCGCTTTAATCTCAATCACTTCAATCGGCTCAGTCTTCATAGGTCGTGAGCTTCGCATCGCCCCAGAGCTGCTCGAGCGCGTAGTACTCGCGCATCTCCTGGCGGAAGATGTGGACGACGACATCGCCGAAATCGAGGAGGACCCAGTCGCCCTCGCGGTAGCCTTCTTTGTGATTGAAGGCCACGCCGTCTTTGGCGAGCTCTTCCTCGATGTTGTCGGCAATCGCGCGGACCTGCGTGGCCGTATTAGCCGAGCAGATGACAAAGTAGTCCGGCGAGATCATGAGACCCTGCATGTCCATCATCACGATGTCACGGGCCTTCTTGTCGCTGGCCGCCTTGCAGATGGCCTTGCACATTTCCTGTTCCGTCATATTGTACCTCCTGTACCTCTAGTCTCTATCAAAATCTTTACGTTCACATGATCAGTTGCCTGCCGTGCTGGCGTCAGGGAAGAGTTCCTGCATCGCATGGCGGATGCCGTCCTGGTCGGGCATCCAGACCGTGTCGTCGCCGAGAGACGGCGCACCGGGCAGGATGACGCCCTGCGGCGGGTCGCTCGAGAGACGGCGCACGACATTGGCGAGGTGCGCCGAGTCGAAGACCTCTGCACTCGTCTTGACGTTCTTGTGCAGCGTCTCAGCGATGAGCGGCAGCTTCGGCACCGTCTCGAGGCGCATGACCTGCTGGTAGAGCGCCTTGACGAAGCGCTGCTGGCGCTGCTCACGGCCGACATCGCCGAGCTCCGGGCTGCGGTAGCGCAGGTACTGCTGCGCCTGATTGCCATCGAGATGCTGGTAGCCCTGCTTGAGGTGGATGTTGAGCCCCGCTTCCGGGTCCTCGTAGTCCATATCGCTCTCGACGTAGATGTCGATGCCGCCGAGGGCATCGATGAGCTCAGAGAACGCCTTGAGATCGAGCACGACGTACTGGTGGATTGGGATGCCGAGCAGCTGGTTGACCTCGCGGACCATCAGCGGTGCGCCGCCTTCAGTGTAGACCGAGCGGATGCGCATGAAGTGCGCATTGCCCGGCGGGTTGACCCAGGTGTCGCTCGGGATCGTGATGCAGCGCAGCTTGCCGCTGCTGTTCTCCATGCTCAAGACGAGTATCGTGTCCGCCTTCGCGCCCTCGGTGTTCGTCGGGTCGGCGCCATCGTCGAGTCCGAGTACGAGCACGTTCGTGTAGCCGTCGAAGCTCGGGTTGATTGCGCCCTGCCACGAAGAGCGGCGCTCCGTGTAGCCAGCATACATCGTCTGGTATTCCTGCACGAGATACTCCGTACCGCGCACGAGCGCATAGACGCCGCCCGCCGCTAAGAGCAGCAGGACCGTGCAGATGATCAGCGCGAGCATGCGCCGCAGGAAGCGGCGCCGGCGCAGCCTTGCGAGCTCACGCTTCTTCTGTTCAATGTGACGCCATGTTACATTGTCCTCTTGCCTTTTCCCCATCGGTCAATCTTCCTTTTTTGCTTCTGCCTGTCTCGCCTTCATCTGGTTCAGCAGGATCTCGTTGCGCGCCAGCACCGTCGCCGGGTGAATGAGATGCCCCTTCTCGACGACAAAGACGATGGAGTGACTGAGTCCCGCGAGCAGCATCGCGTCGAGCGAGCCGTCCTCCCTAGCTCGCGCAGCTCGTCGACGCCGGGGAAGTCGCGGCCCGGCTCAATCATGTCGCGTACCAGATGATCTTGTCGAGCACCGTCATCTCAGGGCCGCCGACCGTATGGCGCGCGATGGCCTGCGAGATGGCAGCATCCTCCACGCCGTAGAGCTCACGCACGCGCACGGCGCCGATGTCGGCATGGAGTAAGAGAGGCATCGAGCGCTCGACTTCGCCAATCGCGATGCCGCGCTTCTCGGCCTCCTTGACCATGTCCTCGTTGCGGAACTCGCGCGCGCAGTCGTGCAGGAGGCCGGCGACGCGCGCCTGCTCCTCGTCGGCACCAAAGCGCTTCGCGAGCTTCACAGCCGTCTCGGCCACGCCGAGCGAGTGGCGGAAGCGGCTCGGCTTGAGTCGCTTCTCGAGTTCTTGTTTCATCTGTTCCAACGTCATTCCATAACGCATCGATAAAGCCCTTCTTTTCTGATGTATGTCTCTACGGATTCCGGCACCATGTAGCGGATGGAGCGGCCCTGCCGGATGCGCACGCGGATCTCAGTCGAGGAGATCTCGAGCTCCGGCGTCGCCAGCTCGTGGATATGCGCGTCGCAGAGCGCGCCAAAGAATGCGCGCAGCTTCGGCAGGTCGAGTGCCGTCCCCTGCCTTGTTGCCGCGATGAAGTGGCAGAGCTCTAGGAGCTCCCGCGGATGATGCCAGGCCGGCAGATCGTTGATGGCGTCCGCGCCCGTGATGAAGTAGAGCGGCACGTCGAGCCCGAAGCGCGCACGGAGCAAAGCAATCGTGTCCGATGTATAGGAGACGCCTCGCGGCGCATCTCGATGTCCGACGCCTCGAAGTGCGGATTGTCCGCCACCGCGAGCCGCGTCATCGCCAGCCGGTCCTCAGCAGACTCGACCTTCTTCTCCAGCTTGAACGGTGAATTCGCGGCCGGGATGAAGAGGACCTTCTCGAGGCCGTACGCATCGCGCACGTACTCTGCCGTGAGCAGATGACCCATGTGGATTGGGTCGAATGTGCCGCCCATGATACCGATGCCCTTCATGACTCACTCCCCCAGAAACAGTTCGACGACAAATGCGAGGGCAGCCATGCTCAAGAGCATGAGCCCGCCGCCTTCAGGTAATCTCTCGCGTCAAATGCGCCCTTCGGCGTGGCGAGGTATTGGCGCAGGCTGCGAAGATAGCCCTGCAGCTTCATCAGCAGCTCATTCGCGGATCTGCCTTCGCCGTAGATCAGGTACTTCGTGCTCGTCAGCGCCATGAGGCCCATCGGGCCGCGCGCGTGAAGCTTCTGCGTGCTGATGCCGATCTCCGCGCCAAAGCCGAACTCAAAGCCGTCCGTGAAGCGCGTCGAAGCGTTGACGTAGACGGCCGCTGCATCGACTTCACGCTGGAAGCGGTGAGCACTCAGGATGTCCTTCGTGACAATGGTTTCGGAGTGGCCCGTGTTGTAGCGGTTGATGTGCTCGATGGCCATCGTGAGGTCATCGACGACGCGCACGGAGAGGATGAGGTCGCCGTACTCCGTCGACCAGTCCTCCTCCGTCGCCTCTTCCATCTCCGGGCAGATGGCCCGCGCGCGCTCGCAGCCGCGCAGCACAACGTGCTTCTCCGTCATCGCCGCCACGAGCTTCGGCAGGAACTCCGCTGCGATGTCCTGATGGACGAGCAGCGTCTCCATGGCGTTGCAGACGGAGCAGCGGCTGACCTTCGCGTTGACCGCGATCTTGATGGCCATATCCTGGTCAGCCGAAGCGTCGACAAAGGTATGGCAGACGCCCGTGCCCGTCTCAATGACCGGCACAGATGAATTCTCCGTGACATGTTTGATGAGGCCGGCGCCGCCGCGCGGGATGATGACGTCGAGATAGCCGCGCATGTGCATCATTGCATCGACGGCCTCGCGGTCCGTGAAGTCGACGAACTGGATGGCGCTCCGGGATGCCGCCTTGTAGGCTGCTTGGCGAGCAGGGAACTGATGGCGATGTTTGAGCGGATGGCCTCGGAGCCACCGCGCAGGATGACGGCATTACCTGCCTTGAGGCAGAGCGCCGCCGCATCGGCCGTGACATTCGGGCGCGCCTCGTAGATGATGCCGATGACGCCGAGCGGCACGCGCACGCGACGGATCTCGAGGCCGTTCGGGCGGACCGTCGAGTAGTCACCCGTCGCGACGGGGTCCGGCAGGGCCGCCGTCTGGCGCAGGCCTCTGCCATCGAGGCGATGCGCCCCTCGTCGAGCAGCAGGCGGTCGAGGTACGACCGCTTGACCTTCTTCTGGCGCGCGTCCTCCAGGTCGAGTTCATTGGCCTGCAGGATGACCTCGCTGCGCTTCTCGAGCGCGTCGGCCATCGCCAAGAGTGCCTTGTTCTTGACATCCGTGGAGAGCAGGGCGAGTCTTGCCGCGGCACGCTTGGCCGCCTCTGCCTTCTGCTTCATTTCTGCCTGGATATCCATCTCATATTCCCCCTCAGACCATCAGGACCAGATTGTCCCGATGAATGACCTCCTCGTAGGCAGCGCCCGCGACGAGATGCTCAAACTCCTCCGTCCGGTGCCCGATGAGCTTGCGGAGGTCTTCTGACTTGTAGTTGACGATGCCGCGCGCAATCTCGCGGTTGTCCTCCGCGAGGACGCGCACCGTGCTGCCCGCCTCGAAATCGCCGTCGAGCTCCTTGATGCCCGCGGCGAGCAGGCTCGAGCCGCCCTCGAGCGCCTTGACGCAGCCGCATCGACGACGAGGTCGCCCTGCAGGCGCTTGCCGAAGGCCAGCCAGCTCTTGCGCACACGCAGATGCGATTCGCGCGCCGGGAAGACCGTGCCGACCGCCTCGCCCTGCAGGATGCGCCGCAGGACGCCTTCCTCGCTGCCCGAGGCGATGACCATGTTGACGCCGGCGCTCATGGCCACCTGTGCGGCCTGCAGCTTCGTCGCCATGCCGCCCGTGCCGAGCGAAGAGCCAGCGCCGCCGGCCATCTCGATGACCTCCGGCGTAATCTCTGGGATCTCGTGGATGAGCTCGGCCTCTGGATGCGTCGCGGGGTTCGCCGTGTAGAGGCCCTCGATATCCGAGAGGATGATCAGGCATCGGCGTCGACGAGCGTCGCGACCATCGCCGAGAGGTTGTCGTTGTCGCCGATCTTGATCTCGTCGACGGCAACGGCATCGTTCTCGTTGATGACCGGCACGGCCCCCATTGCGAGCAGCGCGAGCAGTGCGTCGCGCGAATGGCGGTACTGGTGGTGGCGCACGGCGTTCTCCTTCGTCAGGAGCACCTGGCCGATGGTCTTGCCGTACTCGGCGAAGAACTTCTCGTAGATATGCATGAGCACACCCTGGCCGATGGCCGCGACCGCCTGCTTCTCCGGGATGGAGTCCGGCTTCTTCGCGAGGCCGAGCTTGCTGAGTCCCGCCGCGATGGCGCCCGAAGAGACGAGAATGATCTCGCGCCCTTCATTCATGAGGTCGGCCAGCTCCCGCAGGAGATGGTCGATGCGGTAGAGGTCCAGCATACCCGTCTCATGGGCAAGCGTACTCGTGCCGACTTTGACGACGACGCGCCGGGCCTCTTTGAGCCTTTGACGTGCATCCATACTACATCCCTCCGTCTTACGGCAGCTCGATCTTCGGCTTCTCGAAATTGCGCTTGAAGAGCAGCCCGTTGCGGCCGATGACCTGCACGAGGTTGGCATCGGCACGCTCTGCGACCATGGCGATGGCGTCAGCCGGCAGCTCCATGCAGTTCTGCAGCACGCGGACCTTGATGAGCTCGCGCTTCTTGATGGCCTCGCGGGCCGCCTGCACGACGCTTGGCGTCACGCCTTCCTTGCCGATCTGGACGACCGGCTCGAGCTTCATGCCCATCGAGCGCAGAAAGCTCTTCTGTTTTCCTGTCAGTGAATTGCGGATCAAATCGATTCCTCCGTTACTCTTTATCTATCTTACTCGCGGTACTCGAATTCCATCTCGCCGATGCGGACGGTCTGGCCTTCCTTGATGCCGCGCTCCTTGAGCTTCTCGTCGATGCCTTGATGCGCCAGATGTACTGGAAGCGGCGCACGGCCTCATCGTTGTTGAAGTTCGTCATGATGACGAGCTTCTCGATGGCCTTGCCGTGCACGATGAAGTCACCCGCATCGTTGCGCGTGATCGTGATCTTGTCCGGGTCCTCGGCCGTCTCGTCGTAGACCTTGACTTCCTCCTCCTGCTCCGGCTCCTCGACGTAGTTGTCGAGCCATTCGCCGACGTACGAGATGAGCTCCTTGACGCCCTCGCGCGTCGCCGCCGAGATGGCGAAGAACTTCAGGCCCTCCTTCTCGGCCAGTGCCTTGAGGCGTGGCAGGTTCTCCTGCGCCTCAGGCAGGTCGATCTTGTTGGCTACGAGGATCTGCGTGCGGCGCGCGATCTTCTCGCTGTACTTCTTGAGCTCTGCGTTGATCTTGTAGAAGTCATCGACCGGGTCGCGGCCTCGATGCCCGAGGCATCGACGATGTGCAGGATGAGCTTCGTGCGCTCGACGTGGCGCAGGAAGTCGTGGCCGAGGCCGACGCGTCGGCTGCGCCCTCGATGAGGCCTGGAATATCCGCCATGACGAAGCTCTTCTCGTAGTCCGTCTTGACGACGCCGAGCACCGGCGTGATTGTCGTGAAGTGGTACTCCGCGATCTCCGGGCGCGCCGCGCTAACGCTGGCGACGAGGCTCGACTTGCCGACCGACGGATAACCGACGAGGCCGACATCCGCGAGCAGCTTGAGCTCAAGGATCAGGTTGCGCGCCTCGCCAGGCTCGCCGAACTCCGCGAACGTCGGGGCGCGGTTGGCCGCATTCGCGAATTTCGCATTGCCGCGGCCGCCACGGCCGCCCTTGCAGATGACGGCCTCCTGGCCGATCTCCGTGAGGTCCGCGAGGACCTCGCCCGTCTCCTCGTCCTTGACGATCGTGCCGGCCGGCACCTTGACGTAGCACGCCGGCGCATTCTTGCCGTACTGGTTCTTGATGTCGCCGTTCTCGCCGTTCTCCGCCTTGAACTTGCGGTGATAGCGGAAATCGAGCAAGGTATTCATGTTCTGGTCCACGACGAAGATGATGTCGCCGCCGCGGCCGCCGTCACCGCCCGACGGGCCTCCCTTCGGGATGAACTTCTCGCGGCGGAACGCCGACTTGCCGTGACCGCCATCGCCCGCCTTGACGATGACGCGTGTCCTGTCGATAAACTGCATGATAGCCTCCTTTTTCTCTTGAGATTTCTTGTCTATTTCAACAGCTGCCTGCTGCATTCCTGTTTATGACGCATAAAAAGCCGGCATTGTGATACCAACACCGGCTTTTTATCCATCACAACGCAACTTAACGCCGTTTCTCTGTAACAATATAACAATACCTGCGCCTTCCCGGAGGAATGCGCAGGTATCTTTCATTACATAGCCTCTTCAGCCGTGTAAACACTGATCTGACGGTTATAGCGGCCCTTGCGCTCGATAGCGACCTTGCCGGCAACCTTTGCGAACAGCGTATCATCCTTGCCGATACCAACGTTGTGGCCCGGATGGAAATGCGTGCCGCGCTGACGGACGAGGATGCTGCCAGCCGTTACGATCGTGCCGGCATGCTCCTTGACGCCAAGCGCTTGGATTCACTGTCGCGGCCGTTACGCGTGGAGCTGACGCCCTTCTTATGTGCGAAACGCTGAAGTTCAAACTTAAACATGGAATTCACCTCCACTATTTCAGGATACGTACAGCCTTGGGGTATGCCTCAGCGATTGCCGAGATTCCCAATAGCATCGTTTGCAGAATCGATTCTGTCTGCTCGTCCGGACTGCCCTTGAGTTCCATTCTGAGCTTCCCGCTCGCCGCATCATAGCTGACCTCGCGATGCAGATACTCGGTTATCCCAAGGAACGCCGTGTCCGTTAAAGACGAGACACCAGCACAGACGATATCCTCGCCTTCTGCCGCCGTGCCGCTGTGGCCGGAAACATCAAAGCCGGATATCCTGCCGTCTGGCTGGAAAAAGATCTTGACCTTGATCATGGACGATTAAGCTTCGATCTTCTCGATGACAACCTTCGTGAACGGCTGACGATGACCCTGGCGCTTGCGATAGTTGGACTTAGCCTTGTACTTGAAAACAAGGATCTTCTTATCTTTGCCCTGAGCCTCGACTTTGCCCGTTACCTTGGCACCTTCGACGACCGGCGTACCGATCTTGACATCAGCATCGTTGACGACCGTCAGGACCTGATCGAATACGACTGCTTCGCCTTCGCCAGCAGCCAGCTTCTCGACCGTGATGACATCGCCCTCAGCGACCTTATACTGCTTGCCGCCCGTTTTGATAATTGCGTACATGAAAACACCTCCCTGAAAGATTACTCGCCAGCTTCGGTACGATTGCTCGTTTCTCTTTGACCTCGCCGTGCGGTTGGGGAAAGACGCTCCTAAGCGTCTACAATATGAAATATTATCATAGCGTCAAATACTTGTCAAGAAAAAAGATGGCCTCTTTTAAGAAGCCATCTTCTTGTATTTCTTACTGTATGCCTTACGAGCGCATAACGAGATTGATGACAAACGCGATCGAGACGAGCCACATAATCCAGCTGATCTCCTTGTACTTGCCGACAGCCTCTTCATGAAGACGTAGCTGACGAAGCCGAAGGCAAAGCCGTTGGCGATCGAGCCCGTCAGCGGCATCATGATGATCGTCAGGAAAGCCGGCAGGCCGTCGGAGAAGTCGACGAAGTTGATTTTGCCGACTTCGCTCATCATCAGGGCGCCGACGAGGATCAGCGGCGGAGCCGTCGCAAAGCCCGGCACGAGGCCGACGAGTGGAGCGAAGAGCAGCGCGATGAGGAAGCAGATGGAGACCGTGACGGCCGTCAGGCCCGTCTTGCCGCCGGCCGCGATGCCGGCCGCACTCTCGATGTAGCTCGTGACCGTCGACGTACCGAAGATCGAGGAGCAGATTGTGCCGACAGCGTCCGTCGTCAGGGCGCGGTCGAGGTTCTCGATCTCGCCGTTCGGCTTGATGAGCTTCGCCTTCGACGTCAGGCCGATCAGGGTGCCCATGTTATCGAAGAGCTCGACAACCGTGAAGGTGAAGATGATGGAGACGATGCCATAGTTCCAGGCACCGGCAATATCGAGCTGGCCGAACGTCTCGCCCATGTGTGGCAGGCTCGTGCTTATGACGTCACCGATGGTGTGCGGGACCGGCGAGTAGCCGAGCACCATCGAGAGCACCGTCGTCGCGACGATGCCGATGAGGATGGAGCCTGGATGTTGCGTGCCATCAGCGCGCCCGTGAGCACGAGGCCGAAGAGCGAGAGCAGCGTCGTCGGGTTCGTGACGTGGCCGAGGCCGATGAACGTCGCCTTGTCCGGGATGATCAGGCCCGTGCCCTTGAGGCCGATGAAGGCGATGAAGAGGCCGATGCCGACGCCGATGGCGACGCGCAGGTTCTGCGGCACGGCATTGATGATGGCCTGGCGGATGTGCTGATCGTCAGGATCAGGAACAGGACGCCCGAGAAGAAGACGGCACCGAGTGCGACCGTCCAGTGAAGGCCGAGCGTGCCGCAGACGTAGTAGGCAAAGAACGCATTGAGCCCATGCCCGGTGCGAGTGCGACCGGGTAATTGGCGAATACGCCCATGACCATCGTCGAGAGCGCTGCAATCCAGATGGTCGAGGCGATGGCCGCCTCCTTCGGGATGCCTGCCTCCGACAGGATATTTGGATTGACAAAGATGATATAAGCGAGTGCAATGAATGTCGTGAGACTGCCAGGAGTTCCGTCTTGACCGTCGTGTTCTTCTCGCTGAGCTTGAAGAAGCGGTCGAGGAAGCCCTGCTTCGCTTGTGTCTGCATAAATGAATTCCTCCCCATTTCTGCATCAAAAAAAATCTATCCACCACAAGAACGAGAGTGATGGAATACCGTACAAGAATAT
>ENA-OQEN01000731-OQEN01000731.1-human-gut-metagenome-genome-assembly--contig:-NODE-731-length-13736-cov-2.099640_pt1 | contig 13736 bp, 23 predicted proteins | sample MGYA00242791_ERZ504627 | MGnify/ENA primary metagenome ERZ504627 (study PRJEB26092, sample SAMD00036316) | human gut metagenome | host: Homo sapiens | study: EMG produced TPA metagenomics assembly of... | reverse complement strand
TGAAAACCGGCGACGCGCAAGTGTCCGTGGGTTCGAATCCCACTCTCTCCGCCACACTCTTTTCTTTCATATCTGCAGAAGTACCCAAGAGGCCGAAGGGGCTCCCCTGCTAAGGGAGTAGGGTGTCTAAAAACGCCGACGAGGGTTCAAATCCCTCCTTCTGCGCCATAAGGTGCAACAATTGGATATTTTAAGCGCAACGCTTAGAATGCCAAAGGGTTGCCGCCTTTTTTTATTTCAAATTCCGCACTCAGAAAAAAAGATATTTTCGCGTTATTTTGGTAACCGGAGAGATTTGAACTCCCCCTTTCACAGATTCAAAGGCAAAAACCTGAGAAGTGCCCTTTTTGCGGGCACAAAATAGAACGATCTTTTCTCAAAATTTTATACGATCTTTCGGGCGTCTGTTTGTTGGTTTCGTCGAAGCCATCAAAAAGGCGCCCTTTTTCATTTCACACCTTAATTCATCATCCGGCCGGAGCATTTCAGGATGCTCCGGCTTATTTTTTTGCTTACGAGGAGGACTCCAAAATGAATCATCAAAACGAACCCGCACAGCTCCGCTTCCTTGAGGAAACCGCCAATCAGTTGCGGCAGAACGGCTTCACGGTGGAACCAATCGAAGATCACCACCTGCCCGTCAGCATTGAAAAAGGGCGCCTCTGCCGTATCTCCGGCAAGGGCAGCGTATTGTACCGGCAAGAAAACGTAGACAATATCAGGGCACAGGACGCTTTGCAGACGGTGATTGACACCGTCAAAATGACTTCGGAATACATGGCGATTCTGGAAACCGCACCGCGGCTCAAAGCCAGCGGACTGGATGGCGACTACCGCGTCCTCGCGGACTTTGGTGACGCAGTGCTGGCGGGCCACCCCACCGAGCGCGGTGTCCAATTCGTGACTTGGGAGTGGGACTTCGACCGGGAGGGCGTCCATCACGGACATTATTTCCAGGATGACTATGATGCCGCCAAGCGGGATTTCGCCACACGCAGCGGGCTTGTTCAAAAGGCGCCCTTTTTGAACCGGAGCAGCTTGCGGAGATCTACCGCGCGCTGGCGTTCGTCCGCGAACAGAATGAAAGCCTTTCCTTCGGACGGGATCGGGAGCTGGCGGAGCTGATGGAACAGGTCAGCGGACTGCTGCCCACGGATGCTCTGCGGCAGCGGGACGCACCGGAGCGGGGCACCATGACAATGAAATAAGTATCCACGCAGGCCGGACAGAAATGTCCGGCATTTTTTGGTTTAAGGAGGAAAAGACGATGGAAATTCATGGCACGATCCACTTCAAACTCATTCTTCCGCACTTCCCCGGCTTCAGCAGGAGCCGCTGCCAGCGCCTGTTTGCAGCCGTTCGCCGGAATGTGACGGCTGCCCTTATCCCCGCCATGGCTTTCTCTGCTGGGGCGCGGACGGAACCTGCCTGCGGACCAGAATGAACAAAATCAACGGATCGGAGGAAAAAAATGATGTTTCAAGCAATTTTGAGTAATCCCAGCCACCCGGAATACGGCGTGGCGACCATCCCGTTCCCCATCTCTCACCATCAGTACGCGCACTGTATGGAGCTGCTGGCGGCGTTGGAGATCGGCGACGCGGTCAAGGCGGACTGCAAGGTGGAGGAGGTTGATAGCTTTTCTCTGTGCTCAAACGCACGGAAATGCTCACGGTCAATGTGGAGGAACTGAACTACCTCGCCAAGAGGCTGGAAAGCTTCGACACCGGCGAGGCCGCACAGTTTCAGGCAATGGCCCACAAGCTGGAGCCGTTCGAGTTAAAGGATCTCATCAACCTGACCTTCTGCTGCCAGCAGGCTACGGTCATCACCGACTTTTCCGACCTCGCCGCCATCGGCCGCGACCACTACATGAACCTGCACGGCGGCAGCGCAAGTGTGGATGAACTGAACAAACTGGACAGTGAGGAAACGGCAAGATGGCTCATTGAAAACGGCGGCGGCACGATCACACCCTACGGCGTAGTCTACGACAACGGCATGAAGCTGGAACAGGTCTACGATGCCGGTTCTTTCCCTGCTATTACTATGAACCGAACGCCATCACCGTTGCGGTGACCTCCAAAACCGAGCCAGAGGACACAGAACACATCACATGGCTGTTTCTCCCTATGGTGCAGGAGGAGATCGACCGCGCCCTTCTTCGCGGGGGCATCACCGATCCCGCCGATGTCCGCCTGCGGCTGGAGGACAGCCAGCTCCCCAATGAGGTAGATGTCCTTCTGGATATGGAGTACGAAACGCTCTCCGACCTCAATGAACTGGCAGAGGCGACGGATGGATTATCAAACGCGGATATAGAAAAGCTGGGTGCCGTGGTCATGCTGGCAGAGCCAAAGTCCGCAGCGCAGATCAAAAACCTTGCGGAAAACCTCGACCTTTTTGACTTCGCCCCCGACGCGCACTCTCCCGCCGAGTACGGCAAGTACATGATCCAGCAGTCCGGTCATTTCGACTATGACGAAAATCTTGACGCTTTTTATGACTATGAAAAGTATGGCACGGAGCGCATGAACGCGGAGGACGGGATGTTCACCGACCGGGGCTATGTTGCCTACAAAGGCTTTTTTCGCATGGAGGAAGTGATGAACGGCAGCCAGAGCAGCCGCATGGAGATGGGAGGGCTTTCACGATGATCATTCGAGCAGAACTGAAGTGTAAGCAGACCGGGTGCGAGGCAGACCCCTGTGCCGTTGCTGCATGGATTTTGCAAAATACGGTCAGGGTTGCATGGAAAATGACGGTGTGACGGAAACAGAGTTCGGCCTGCTGCGCCGCTTGGCTCCGCCCTTCCCAGAGCCGCGGCAGGGACAGAGGATGATGTAAGCAAAAGCGGCTCGATCCATTTGGATCAAGCCGCTTGATGAGCAGATAAACCGGAAATTATCTAACGTAGAGGTGAAAAGATTAGTGCGCCTATATCGACAATAATGCATATTAGTATCGTTGGGAGCATAAGGCAACGCCTTTCCTCCGACGATTGAGTTGTTCCCCACAGTAGTTTGAAGTCTACTTTTGTATAATCATAAGACAACGCTTTTGCTTGCAAATATACTGTGAAGCCCATTAGGATATAACTCACAAAGTGAACAAACAGCCAAAAGAGAGAATAGCTATTTGCCAAAAGAAACTGCCCTCCTAAAGGTTCTAAGGCCATCCACGAAATAATAAATGCTATCATCGAAAACATTCGAAAAAAATGGGCTTTTTTTCGAACTCGATTTCTCGTATGCGTATGTTCCCTCATAAGTCACACCTCAAAACAACCTCACTAAGATAGTATCTCCACATCATGTAAATTGAGTCTCTCGACGTCTGTGTTTGTGCTGACTTGCTCTGCAACAGTCTTCTCTGCCACAAATTTTGTTTGCCACATCATAGCACACCCCCAAAAATGTGTAAAGCCAAATTCTACACCGAAAGGAGATCTTAACCTTGAAAGATGCAACACAATTTCATATCCGACCTGCCCGCCCGGAGGAGGCGGGCTTATTTTATACCCCGCACCCCGAAGAAGATAAGCGGCTGGGTACCGTTGGTCATGTCCGCATGGACTTCGGGCGCAGTGGCAACGAGTTCTGGCATACCTGGTGGCCCCGCGGCCCGGAGGAGCTGAACAGCCCCGCGTTCAAACTGGAACTGCAGGAGGTCGTGGACACGCTGCGGGAGAGTGTGCTGAAAATCGCTTCGCCATGGAGCGTTTCTGCTATGACCACGGCGGGAAAATCGACGGCGGCTATGTACAGAACTACGGCTACATCGTGGAAACGGAACGCTACCGCTACTGCCTGCGCTGTAATCCGTCTCCGGGCGATTATAACTGCTACTGTACGGCCTATGATCTGGATGTCCAGCGGCAGAATATGGCGCGGGACAAGCCGCTGGTAGGCCGCGTCACCTATGCCAACGGCGATGCACAGGAATTTACCGATGCCGAAGCCTTTCTCAAGTGTGTGCGGGAGGAATTGCCGTATCACCCCACCACAGGCTTCCGTTACGAGGTGCTGACCGACGATCCCAGCGTCCGCAAGCAGGTGGATGACATGATCTTCGACTTCTACGGCGAGGAGAATCCCCGCCAGTTGGAGGAATATCAAAAACGCCCAAACAGGGCATGACAATGGGAGGTATAAAGTGATGGACAGAAAAATGGTGAATTTTATCAAGGAGCAGTATCCCCCGGCACCCGCATCCGGCTCAATTCGATGGAGGACCTTATCATCCATCTTCCCGGCACGGAGGGCGAAGTAGACTTGTGGACAATGAGGGGCAAATTTTTATGGAAGTTGGGACAATGGCCGCACGCTGCCGCTCATCCCCGGCGAGGACAGCTTCACCGTGCTGCCGCCCAAGCTGACCACCCTCAAGCTGTATATGCCCTTGACCGCCGATCTCTACGAGCGAAACGAGTACGGCGAATTTGATGACAGCAGCACACTTCTGGAGGGCAGTGAGCTGCGGGGCTATCAGGATCAGATCACGGCGGCGCTGGTGAAAAACCGGATGCCGGAGGAGGCGGAGCGCGGCATCATGCATTGGTATGATGAAGCCGACAGCGTTGACCGCAAGGTGCGCTCCGCCGTCTTCATCGTAGAGGAACGTGACCGGCAGCTCTGGGGCGTGGCGGAATGCCGCGTCGCCGGAAAATTGTCGGATACCGAAATGGATACTTTGAAAGAGTTTATCACCGGACAGGCTTCTGATGGCTGGTGCGAGGGGTTTGAGCAGCGGGAGATTTCCGTGGATGACGGCGGTGAATTGTATGTCCACTTTTGGAATTCGGACGAGTGGAGCATCCAAACGGAGCAGGAGCTTTTCTCCCCCAAGCTGGCGGAGGGTCTGCCGGAGTTGTGCTTCTCCACGCTCCCCGGCACCGGCGAGCTCATCTGTATCAAGCGCGGTGAGATCGGCTACTACCACAGTGATTGGAACACGGACGATCCCACGCATAACCGTGAACTGGCGGACTACAACAACGAGCGGCTCGGCGTTACCCCTGCGCAGGAAAAAGCATGAAAACGGGCTCCATGTTCGGCTGGGACGTCCCCGGTGCGAACCCGAAAGTCTATGAGCAGAACGGGATGAAAATGGAGGAATGACCCTTGGGTAAGAAGATATTCGAGGTATATCTTGCGAAAGAAGACGTACCCAACAACGAGGCGTATGCCAAGCTGGACTTGCCCGCCTCCCCGTGGGAGCTGTGGGACGCGATGGACAAGGTACGCCTTCAGACAGATGACATCCTGTACATGGAGATCGAAGACTACTTTGCCTTTGAGTACCTCTCTCCTCATTTGGATGGATTAGACATCGGCCTCAACGAGCTCACGACCTTGCCGCGCTGCTGTCGCCGCTGGACGAGGTGCAGGAAGCCGCCTTTGAGGGACTGTTTCCATGGAGGTGCAGAGAAAAGTAAACGCCAACGGCGGCGTCATTACGCTGCAGGATCTGCGAGATCTGGCGGTCAGCGCAAGAACAGACTGCTATCATGTGGTGGATGCCGCGGATGACGCCCAGCTTGGCCGCTTCTATGCGGAAAACGACTTTGTCCCCGAACTGGACGGCGTATCCAACGAGGTGTTCGAGATGCTGGACTTCGCGGCATTGGAAGAATGATGCGGTGCAAGTGGAAACGGCGTTTTGTGGGCAGTCTGTATGTGCTGCGGGATGGCGAACTGACAACCGCGCCGCCTGTCCAAAAGGCGCTGCCGGGAAAGCCGGGATACCTCTTCCGGCTCACGCTCGGACTGCATCCCGACATTGGCGATGCGCGCACGGTGACACTGAATCTGCCCGCAGCAGAGGCAGAGCTGCTGGACGCACAGGAACAACTCGGTGTGGAGGGCTGGGAGGCGTCACGGTCATTGATTATGACGGGATCATCCCCTATGCGGCGGACTTCACCGACCTGCCCATGGAGCTGGAGGAATTTAACGCCTTCGCCAAGGCCGCGCGGGACATTCCGAGATCCGAGGTGCCAAAGCTGAAGGCTCTGTTGGAGCAGTTCGAGGTACGGGACATCGAAACCGCCCTGTTCTTGACGGAGCATCTGGCGGACTACGTCCTCACGCCGGACTTGAGTTCCCCGCAGGAAACAGCCATTGACCACCTACGCTTCATGACGGATGACCATTCGGCGGAGCTGCTGCTCTCCCATGTGAACCTCTACGCCTACGCTGCGACCTCATCAGAGAGGACAACGCCACACTCTCACCCTACGGCCTGCTGCACCGTGCGGACTATCAGCCATGCTGTCACCAATGCAGGAAACACAGAAAATGGAGATGAAAATGAAATAACACCGCCTTGACCCGTAAAACGGGCAAGAAACTTTCAGAACTCCCCTTCCCGGCATCGCATCGCGCATAGGTGATGAGATCCTCCGGCGTGAGGACGTTTCCATCACAGGGGATCTCACCCCAGATTTTCCGTACAGCAGGGTCAGGGCTACACATTGCCATCGCCATAGCCAGACGGATCTCCCTGCGCACCTCTTCCACGGTGGTATGGTGTCTGCGGGCTACTTCCAGCAGAGCTGCTTCGGCACGAATATTCATTTGTTTCATATTGTTCACTCCTTGCTTTTTAGAACGGTTATCGTTCCTATGGAACTACAATACCACAGGAGTCTACGGGAAATATGTCGAACGCAGTCGAAAAAAACAGAGGTCTGCAAAAAGCAAACCTCTGTCATACTGTTACTGGAATTCAGTGATCAATGCGTCCAGCACATTCATCACCTTACGCTGCCGTCCGGGGAGAGCGTCTTCAAACGCTCGGAGAGTTCCGTGGCTCGGAGCATCGTCGCCGCGTTCAAACTGTCCTGAAGAAGCTCGTCTGTCCCAACATTGAGCACGTTGGCAATGGCAACCAGCTTCTCCAGCTTTGGCGGATTCACGCCCCGCTCTACAACGCTCACATGATCCACGCTATAATCCACAGCGGCAGCAAGATCTTCCTGCGTCATGCCGACTCGCTCGCGAGCGGCCTTGATCCGTTTACCCAATGCGACCTGATCCATACGCAATCTCCTTTTGAACGGTATCCGTTCTTAAATTATATGGGAGATGGCGTTTGTTTCACAGGAGCACACGGGGCGATTACCGTTCCGTAAGAACGGAACATTCAGAAAAACAATCACACTTAGGGCCGTATTCCCGGAGGGGGAAGCGGCCCCTTCTTTTTTGCGCATTGTCCCTTCCTCCGGGAGTACAACCCCGGAAAGGAGCAAAAATGCGAGAAGAAAAATTATTGAGTTATCTGAAAGGAGCATGTACCGGGCGAAGGTACAGTGCGAGCAGCGCTACGCTGGAAGCGGCTATAGGGATTAGCGGAACAGATCTTCGAAAACTTGTAAATCGTATGAGACGCAAGGGTGTTCCTATTGGGAGCGATCGATGCGGATACTTCTACGCGGCGACTGCCGGTGAAGTCTACTCCACGATTCAGCAGCTTCAAAACATGGAAAATGGACTTGCGGCAGCAAGACGCGGATTAGAGCGGTCACTGGATGCTTTTCCTTTGAAAGAAGGTGCATCTTGAACAGCTTTATCCCCTGGGTAGGCGGCAAGGGCAAGCTGCTGTGGATCATCAACAAGCTGATGCCGGACCACTATAAGCGTTTCATCGATGTATTCGGCGGCAGCGGCACAGTGACAATGAGCCGTCCTATCCAGCGGGGCTGTATGGAGGTCTACAATGACTACAACGGAAATCTAACGAACCTCTTCTGCTGCGTGAAAAACCGTACCATGGCGCTCTTAGCGGAATTGGGGTTCCTGCCGCTGAACACACGGGATGACTTCAACGTCCTCTATAAATTTTTCTCAAAGGATGAGATCACGGATGATTATCTGCAGGAGGAAATGGATCTGACTGAGGTATTCTTAGATCCTCCCGACGCGGAAGCCATCCGCGCCCTCATGTTGGAACGCGCGCCACGCGGAGATATTCGCCGTGCCGCGGATTACTTCAAGTTGGTGCGATACAGCTTCAGCGGCGGCGCCAAGTCCTTCGGCGGTAAGCCCTGTGATATCCGCCGCTTCTTCCATCTGATTTGGGAGAGTTCCCGCAGGCTGGCCAATGTTGTCATTGAGAATAAGGACTTTGAGGAGCTGATTCGCCAATATGACAGGAAGAATGCCGTACTTTACTGCGATCCGCCCTACTATATGGCAGAGGGCTGCTATCCGGTAGAGTTCCCGCTGGAGGATCACCAGCGGCTTCACGATGTGCTCATCGGGAGTGAGGGGTACTTTATTGTTTCGTATAACTATCGGGAATACATTTGCGATCTCTATCAAGATGGTTGCTTTATTTTCCGAACCTCACGCCCAAACAGTATGTCGCAAAAGGCGGGAAGTGAATATGAGGAAATCATCATCACGAACTATGATCCCCGTAAGGCTTGCTGGCAGCTCTCCTTGGAAAACCTGCTGGGCGGTGACGGCGATACCCGCTATGAGATGATCCACGAGCCAAAGTGCCCATTGAAATGTTAAACAAATCAAAAAAGAGGAGGCAAACAACATGAAATTCCATTTGAACCATGACCCCGCGAACAAGACCCTTACCATTCCCCGCGCCGCGCTGCAGCTCTCCGGCCTTGCCGAAACCAGCGATCTGGCGATCCATACCGAAAACGGCTGTGTTCTGCTACTGCCGGAAAAGCTGTCCGTCGCGCAAACGCTGAAAACTTTCCAGCTGCTGACGGCGATCAACGCGGAGCTTCTGTTCCGACTGGCAAAAAGCAGCGCTCTGGCCCACGGCACCGAAAATGATGAGTGCAATGGATGCCATTGGGAAAAGGAGTGTTTTCAGGACGTCCTGCCGCTGTGTATGCTGGCAGAGGCTGGCATTGACCCGGTGGAAGGAGATTTCGAATGCGCGGTGAAGGACGGTACGCTGGTGCTGCGATCCGGCGCTGATACAAATGTATATGAAATGATGAAGAGTCTGGATGATGACTTCCGCAAGCTGCTGAAAAGCGCGGGCGTTTCGTTGTCCGGGCTCTTCCTGCTTTTGAAGGAGGAACTGGATCATGACGAATGACACCTATCTCTACCCCTATTCCTCCACCGAGGCGAGAGATCGGAACGAGCTTTCCCTCTGGCGGGGAGAGCCACAAGGCGAACATCGCCTGCCGCAACGCCATCGAGGACGCCATCCGTCAGAGCTTCGACGGAATGCATCTGGACAAGAACTGTATCACGCCGGTGCTGGAGGAATACGGCTACAAGCGCACCGCGTGGGTGCTTGCCAACACCCTGCACGAGCTCAAGTGGGACGGGCGCTTCGGCCATGCCAACAAGCAGTGGGCGGAGCGCGCCTGCATTCCCAAAGACATCAACCACAACAGCGATTTTGTTGTCCGAAGCCATCCGGCTGTGCTGGATGGCTTCGTCACTTTCTACCGCAAGGCAGTGCAGGCACTGGATCTGTTCGGCACGGAGCATTGCGTTGGCGACCGTGCGAAGCAGGACTTCACCGGCAAAGTGCTGGTGCTGTCGCCGGAGGCACTGCGGGAGCAGTATTGGGGGCAGGAAAACCAGCTCTGGTATGCTCGGAGCGGTTTTGGATGCGAGCCGCATTCCAGTGGCCGAGCAGTCTTTGCCACCTGCCTCTCGGACGGTGAAACAGCCAGATGGAACCGGGAGGACTTCACCGGTGTACTGGACGAAAAATACCTACCGGACTGGGCGCGGGAAAAGCTGAAGGAGATGATGACACAGGAACAGACGGACGCCCCCACTATGGGCGGTATGAAAATGAAGTGAGGAGGATACTTGCATGAGCATGACCTATTACACCGTGGACGATCTTCGGCCCGAAGATCCGGCTGGGGTGTGAAACGTTTTTCCGCGTTGAATGACGCGATCTCCCATTACCGGTCGCTCCCTATGGATGGGGCCCGTGTCCTCGGCATGGCGGATGACACCCACGCCTATGAGCTCATCCGCTGTGTGCGTCTTTTCCCCGGCGATGCCAGGGCGAGGATGTTCTGGCGGCAGATCACTGGCGCGGCGGCTTGACGAAAAAGAACGCTGCCCTGAAAGACGCGCTGGATATTTGCCTGGAAAGCCTGCGTCCCCGTTTTTTGCTGGAGCCGGAGCGCTGATCCCCGTTCCCCAGCGCAAGAAGCTGCGGAAAGAACTGCGGGAGGCCCTTCTCTGGCAGGGCTATGAAGAAAACTATGATTCCGCCATTCGCGCTGTTTTTGTAGAAGGCACTGGCTGGCTCTCGCCCCAGGATGTGAAAAAGCAGAGGCAGCTTCCTCTGGTGCTGCGCTATCGGGTGGACGGCATGACGAAGGATGGCGCCTACCTCTCCTTAGAAGTAGAGCCTTGGGAATATGACCTCCTGCTGGAGCAGACAAGAGATCACTATAAAATGAAGAAACATTAAGGAGGAACACAAAATGAAACGAATGCTTTCCCTTTGCGCCGCGGCGCTGTGCCTGACCCTGGCGCTGACGCCCACCGCGCTGGCGGCGGACTTTGAGCCTGCGGTACCGAACGCCAAGGTCTGCTACCCCACCGCCATCGTCCGCGGTGACGATGGCACGGAACTGAAAAAGATCTATGATCTGAGCCCCGAAGACGATCCTGCCGGTATTCCCCGCTCGGACTTCCGTCAGGACGGCTTCCACTACACCCTGACGGACCTTCTGAAGCAGGAGCTTCCGGAAAACGAGAGCCGCCAGCACACAGAGCACATTTCCGTTGAAATCGCTAAAAAGGATATGGAATCCGTGCTGGCGCTGCTGCCGCAGGAGCGGGAGTTCATCACGGACGACGGGCTCATGGGGACCCTGACACTCCGACTTGATACCGTGCAGGTGGAGCCGTCCGGCTACGGCAGCTCCACCAGGGAAATCACCTCCAAGCGCAGCTATCCTAACCTTGCCGAGCAGGATACGCAGTATCTTCCCAAAACCATTACGGAAAACGGCAAGACCCTGACGCTCACGGACATCCAGTGGCAGACGGACAACACCGCCAATCTGGACGGCTACGCTGTGGCAGACCGCTACACAGCCGTTGCCACCTATTCCGGCAGCGCCACCAGCAGCTATGTGAAAGGCTATACCGTCACGGCGGATTATGTGGGCACGGTCAGCCGGATCGCCCTGAACCGTGTCCGCTATGTCGCCATCTTTGAGGGAACGCCCATCCAGCCCACTGAGCCTGCGGAGACACCCGCCACGGCATCCGCTTTCCGCTGGTCTTATGTGCTCATTCCCATTGGATCGTGGCTGCGGCAGGCGCGGGCGTCGGCGGCGCGCTGCTGGTGAAGCGCAGAAAAGAAAACGCAGATGAGGAGGAAACGGCAGAATGAAAAAAATCATTACCCTTTGCCTGAGCCTTTGCATGACAGCGGCTCTGGCGGCTCCGGCGTATGCGTTAGAGTACAGCATTGACGCGCCGGACGATTATGACTTCGGCAGGGACACATCTATCGAGGTCATCCACACAGCGGACGGCGGCGCTATGAAAAACGCCGACATGAGCAAGAACGCCGCGCTTATTCCGCCTGCTTTCGGCTCGGAGAGCATGAACGCCCTCCACACCGGTGAATACCTCACGCCAAATCTGGCCCCCGGTGGTATTCCCGCGTCCGGCGCGGTCATTGGCGGCAGCGCCTCCGGCGTTGTCACCCCCGGCAGCACGGTGATTGGCGGCAGCGGTTATCAGCCCACTGTGCTGTTCACGGAGGTGACGGGCGACCTCTACTACAAAAACGGCTCCCTCGGCAGGCTGGAGATCCCCTCGCTGGAGCTGAACGTCCGCATTTATCAGGGGACGGACAGCAAGACGCTTGCCAAGGCGTCGGGCACTTTGAGGACACCTCCATCTGGAACGGCAACGTCTGCCTCGCCGCCCATAACCGGGGCGCCAACAGCTACTTCGGCCAGATCCACACGCTGGATATCGGGGATAAAATCACGTTGACCACCAAGCTGGGCACCCGCACCTACAAGGTAACGGATGTCAGCAAGGTCAGCGAGACAGACCGCGGCGGCCTTGCAGACTCCGGCGAAAATATGCTGACGCTCTACACCTGCGTCCGCAACCAGCGGGACCAGCGCTGGTGCGTTACCGCAGCGGAGGTCTGAATCTTTCTCCCTTTTGCCGAATCGGTTCTGTTCGACTTCTGCTCTCCACTTGTGATATGGTGAAGCTGCGAAGAAGATTTTCACACATACACAGTTAGAATGGAGGCAGAAAGATGAACGAGAGCAAAAATGTGAGAAAGAATGTCAGTATGATGTTCACCGGCATGGTGATCGGCGCGGCGCTGACCGGCGGCTCTATCGCAGTCGCGGCCGGGATCACGGCGGAACCCACCTGGCAGCCCATCTTTGTAGATGGTCAACAGGTGGAAATGCAAGCTACAACATTGCGGGACACAACTACGTCAAGCTGCGGGACATGGGCGAACAGGTCGGTTTCAATGTGTATTGGAACGCCGGAGTCCAAATCGACACCGGGCATCCATACACGGGGATCGCCCCTGCCGCATCCGGTATCCGCGTCAGCAGCTACAAAGGCAGCACCCTCCGCCCCGGAGACCGCAGCGGCTTGAATATCAGTCCCAGCGCGGATATAAAAAGTGTGGTCTCCACGCAGCCCAATGTCATCCGCGTTGAGAATGCCTCCGGCCTCTGGACCGCTATCGCGGTCAGCAGCGGCACATCCGACGTGGTCGTGACCGATCAGCATGGCCAGACCGCCACTTTAACGCTGACGGTAGTTGACGGCAAGCAAGGCGCGAGTATTCCGGAATCCGGTGCCAGTCAGACAGACGCGGCACGGCAGGAGATCGTCCGGCTGGTCAACCAGGTGCGCCGGGAAAACGGTGTGCCGGAGCTGACGGTCAACGCGGCTCTGATGGACGCGGCGCAGCATTGCGCGTCCCTGCGTGTCGCATATCACCAGAACAAGGTGGAGTGCGAGGCGGTAGCGGCCTCCGGGTATCCCCATGGATTTGGATCGAACATCACCGCGTTCGCAAATGTGCCCGCCTCTGAAACCGCAGGGCGGGCGGTGGAGAATTGGCGGAATTCTCCCGGCCACTTCCAGACGATGGTTGACCCTGATTGCGACACCATCGGCGTCGGGATCTCAGCTGATGAGGGTGGAACGATCTGCTTCCTGTTCGTCGGTGATCCCAACGCGCACAACCCCTACGCATAACCTATCCGCAACTCAATATGCTCACATGGCCTTCCAGTTTCATCGCCGGAAGGCCATTTCTTATGAGCAAATCTAAAAAGAAAGGTCAAATAACGATGAAAAAGACATGGCATTCATTGAAAAATCGCGTGACCGCGATGCTGCTGGCCCTGATCTGCGTTCTCGGCCTGCTCCCCGCTACCGCGTTGGCGGCGGGGGCTGACACCATCAAGTTAGAGCGGTTCGGCATGAGCGGCGTTTTCCTATCAGTCCGCCAGCTTGGCAGATGCACAATGCACCAGATGTATTACGGCGTGGCCGGAAAGACCTCCGTGGGCTTCTGCGGGACGAAGGGCGGCGGCATGGGCACCTCCCTGATCGGGCAGACCTGGGGCGATCCGAAGCCCGTCACCGATCCCACCGTCAAATGATGATGGCCTATTACTACGCCACTCCCTCGGCATCTTCACGGACAAGGCCCACGCCCTTGGCGTGGATGACATCTGGGATTCCGGTTATAGCTGGTACATGAACGCCTGG
>ENA-OQEN01000730-OQEN01000730.1-human-gut-metagenome-genome-assembly--contig:-NODE-730-length-13738-cov-1.924399_pt1 | contig 13738 bp, 21 predicted proteins | sample MGYA00242791_ERZ504627 | MGnify/ENA primary metagenome ERZ504627 (study PRJEB26092, sample SAMD00036316) | human gut metagenome | host: Homo sapiens | study: EMG produced TPA metagenomics assembly of... | reverse complement strand
CGACGCGATCGGGAGGCGACGCGGTGCGCGAATTCCCCGGCGACGATGCCGACGTGCTCGTGGTCGACCCCCGCGCGCCGGCCTTGCGGCCGAAGCCATCGAGCTCATCGCTGGCACCCCCGCGCGCGACGTCGCCTACGTATCCTGCGATCCGGCAACGCTGGCGCGCGACCTTGCCCGTTTCCGCGAAGACGGAACGTTCAAGGCGACGGCGATCACGCCGGTAGACCTTTTCCCGCAAACGTATCACTGTGAGACTGTCGTGCACCTTTCGCGCGCCTAGCGCTGCGTCGATACGGATGGCTCATCGCCGCATCTCGTGTCTTGCGCCCGCGCAGTTCGGGTATAAGTCGTCTGAAATCTGCGAGAATCGCAGGACGCATACGTATGAAGGGAGCCCCTATGAGCGCAGTCGCCGTGCTCGTTGCCGATGGATTTGAAACAATCGAATGCCTCACGATGGTCGATGTGCTTCGGCGAGGCGGCGTGCGCGTCTCCCTCGTGTCTACCATGTCGACTCGCGATGCCGTAAGCTCGCAGCAGATCGAAATCACCTGCGACTGCACCCTCGAAGAGGTCGATTTCGACGACTATGACTACATCGTGCTTCCCGGCGGCCTGCCCGGCGCGACCAACCTGCGCCGTGACGAGCGCGTGTGCAACCTCGTGCGCGAGTTTGCCACGAAAAAGCATGTCGCCGCAATCTGCGCCGCTCCCTCCATTCTCGGCGAGCTCGGGCTTCTGGTCGGACGCCGTGCCACCTGCTTCCCCGGTTTCGATAAGAGTTTCCCCGCGGGCACGTTTGCGGGCGAAAAGACGTCATTGTAGACGGCAACATCATCACCGCGTCCGGCATGGGCCAGGCGCTGCCGTTCGCACTCGCCGTGCTCGGCGATATCGCCGGTGAGCGAGCCGTAGAGAAGGTGCGCGAGGGCATCCAGCTATGATCCTCGCCCTCGCAATCCCCACGCCGCATCGAGCTCATGCGCGAGGCGGGCTACGACGTCCGCATCCTGCCCGCCGACGTGAACGAGGCGCCGCTTCCGGGAGAAGACCCCTTCTCGCTCGTCGACCGCCTCGCGTGCACAAAGGCCGCAACCGCTCTGCGCGCACACGCTGAGCCCTCAGAGTCGTTCTCGCCGCTGACACCATCGTCACCATCGACGGCATCGTCCTCGGCAAGCCCGTGGATGCCGAGGATGCGCACGCCATGCTCCGCCGCCTCTCCGGGCGCACCCACACCGTCGCGACCGCGTCTGCATCGCGCAGTGCGCCGAGGACGCTCCGCGGTGCCTAGGGGACGAACCGCCCATCTCGTTTGTCGCCAAGACGTCCGTCACGTTTTACGAGCTCAGCGATGAGGAAATCGATGCCTATATCGCGACGGGTGAGCCCATGGACAAGGCTGGCGCCTACGGTATCCAGGGAGCGGGCGGACGTATGCTCGTCCGCGGCATCGAGGGAGATTTCTACAACGTCGTTGGGCTGCCCATCGCCGAGGTCGTGCGTCGGCTGAGAACGCTCTAGACACCGTCCCAGAGAGGAGGATAGCCATGAGCGCATCGAGCACCTGGCAACCCATTCCCATCAGCAGCATCGAAGGGTTCCGCATCGGCCACTTTACGAATCGGGACGCCGCCACGGGATGCACCGTCATCGTTGCAGAGCAAGGTGCCACGGGAGGCGTTGACGTGCGCGGCGGAGCACCGGCTTCGCGCGAAACCGACCTACTTCGTCCCGAGAACACCGTCGATGTCGTGCATGCCGTCTGCCTTTCCGGCGGCTCAGCCTTCGGCCTCGAGGCTGCATCGGGCGTGGCACGCGAACTCGAGGCTCGCGGTATCGGACTCGATGTTGGCCCGACGCGCGTGCCCATCGTATGCTCGAGCTGCATCTTCGACCTCGCATTCGGCGATGCGAGCGTCCGTCCCGGCGTTCAGGAGGGCATCAGCGCGACCCGTGCAGCCCTCGACGGTGACAGCACCTGTGTCCCCGAGGCACGGTGGGAGCCGGAACCGGAGCCACGGTGGGCAAGCTCCGCGGGCCGAGCATGCTCATGAAGGGCGGCCTCGGCGCGCGCGCCATCGAACTTGGCCTGCTTCGCGTTGGTGCCGTCGCCGTCGTCAATCCCTGCGGTAACGTCGTTGATCCGCGCACCGGTTCCTTCATCGCAGGCATGCGCAGCGCACCGGACAGCCTCGAGATCGTCAGCATGGAAGAAGCCATGCTCGCCGACTCAGACGGCCTCTCCATGCCGCTCGACCGCACCAACACCACCATCTCGTGCATCATCACCAACGCACGGCTCACCAAGGCGCAGGCGACCAAGGTTGCGCAGATGGCTGCCGACGCTACGCGCACACCATCCGCCCCACGCATACTACGAACGACGGCGACACCATCTATGTCCTCGCCTCCGGGGAACTCGGATTCATCGATATCCCCATCGACCTCATAGGGCTCGCCGCGACCCGCGTGCTCGAAGAGGCCATCTGCGCCGGATGCACGACCGCTGACGGAATTCATGACGCCCCTTCGTATAAAGATGTAGCCAAATCCGTATCATAATGAATATAGAGCAGCCTTTAGCACGTTACAGCAGTACTAAAAGTGGTTGCCTGTATTTTTTGGACGGATAGGGAGCTTGCCATGGATCAGACGACTGAGACCTCTGCACCACCGCGCCTTACAAGAAGGGCATCGGGCTCATAGGCCTCATCGCGCTCGTCATCTCCTCTTCGATCGGCTCGGGCGTCTTCGCCCTCTCGACGGATATCTCTGCCGCCGCAGCACCCGGTCCCGCCATCATCGCATGGCTTATCACCGGAATCGGTTTCATCGCGCTTGCGAACACGTTCGGCAGACTGTCGCTCGAGCGCCCCAACCTCGATGGCATCGTCGCCTATGCGCGCGAGGGCTTCGGGCCCTTCGTGGGCTTCGTCTCGGGATGGGGTTACTGGCTCTCCATCTGGATTGGCAACGTCGCATTCGGCGTCATGCTCGCCACCGCCATCGGCTACTTCTTCCCGCCGTTCGCGGGAGAGCTCACCGTGGGCGCCGTCATATTCATCTCGGTGATCAACTGGCTTATCGTGCTCCTCGTGAACCACGGCATCGAAGAGGCCTCAGTGGTGAACGCCATCGTGATGATCTGCAAGCTTGTCCCCATCTTCGTGTTCATCGTCGCGATGCTGCTCATGTTCAGCTTCGATGTCTTCACCGCCGATTTCTGGGGCAATGTCGCCAACAACCTTGGCGGCCCCGATGCGCCCGGAAGCGCGGGCACCAGATCATCAACTGCTTCATGGTCATGATGTGGGTGTTCGTCGGCATGGAGGGCGCGAGCGTGCTCGGGCACCGCGCCGAGCGCAAAAGCGACGTGTCGCGTGCGACGATTCTCGGGGTGACGGCGCTCGTTGTCATCTACGTTGCGGCATCGGTTCTCCCCTATGGCTACCTCACGCGCGACGAGCTGCTGCAGATGGGGTCTCCGTCCATGGCCTACATCTTCCAAGAAGTCGTCGGACCTTGGGGCGGCGCCTTCATCTCGGGCGGGCTCGTCATCTCGATTTTCGGCGCATGGCTCTCGTACACCATACTGGCCTCCGAAGCATGAACCGCATGGCCCGCATGGAGCTGCTACCTCGCTCGTTCAGCAAGCTCAACGACCACAACGCCCCTACGAGCTGCCTCATCATCACCGGGTTCATGATCCAGCTACTCTCGATCGTGATGCTGTTCTCCGAGGCGGCGTATCAATTCGCCTATTCGCTCTGCACCGCATCGATCGTCATCTCGTGGGCCCTCGCGTCCGCATATATGGTCAAGCTCGCGAAGCGGCGTGAAGTCGAGCATTCCGGTTCCGCGCTCGCCCTCTCGGTGTTCGCAACGGCGTTCCTCGTCATCGCCATCCTTCTCGCCGGCGTAGACCTGCTCATGCTCTGCTGCATCGGCTATGTTCCGGGGCTCGCGTTCTACGTCAAGGCCCGACATGATTATGGAAGCGCAACCGTGATCTCCGGTCGAGAGAAGCTGCTCGCTGCCTTTATCGTCGTGGTCGCCGTCATCGCCGTGGCGCTCCTCGCCACCGGGTACATCACGATCTAGCGTAAACGTCAGACAACGGGCGACGTCCGGGACATCCTACCGCCCAAATCTGCGCAAGTGTATATAGAGCAGGTGCCCGGGCGTATCGTTCCGCGCGCAGTTACGCAGAAGGCCCGGCGCTGCCGGGCCTTCGAGTATGTTGAGCACGACGATATGCCCGGCACCGACGGGAGCGATATTAATTGAATTTGAAGATCTTGCTTGCTGCGCGATAGAGCCCGATCGAGGCCTTCTCCCCCGCCTTCGTGGCAGGTTCGTGCCGATACCCAAGATGCCACAGCGCGCATGGCGGTACATGCGCTCGTCGTACTCCTTGAGTTCGGCCCAGAGGCGCTTGCTCTCCTCTTTCCAGCGATCTTCCTCCGAAAGCTTGGAGAAGATGGAGCACACCGACATCATCATGGTGAAATACCCCATCATATAAGACGCAAGGCGCGGTTCCTTCACGTCGGTATAGAGGTGATACGCGTTCATCATGATGCGCGTAATGCGGAACTGCTGGTCAAGACGGCGAATCATGGTCGCCTCGTTCACGCTCTGCCCCTCGCGCCCGATGAAGTAGCGATAGAGGTCGATGTCGGCGTAGTACATGGTCTTGCAGTGCGGCAGCGGCACGTAGGCATAGATGTTATCCACGTAGAACGTGTGCGCCGGAAGCGGTAGGTTGGCCTCGCGCAGAACGTCGACCCGGTAGCAAAGACTGTGCATGAGCAGGTTCTGGTCGGGGCGGAAATACCCGATCTTATCCCATGTGAAGACCTTCTTACGGGGCAGGGCACCGTGATAGCTGATGGTCACGTGCTTGCTTCGTAAACCTTCTCGTACACGTAATTCGAGATGAAGAGGTCAACGCGCATGTCGCGCTCTTCGAAACCGCGCAGGAGGCTCAGCATGGTGGAAAGCGCCGCGGCGTCGAGCCAGTCGTCGGAATCGACGACCTTGTAGTACGTGCCCTGCGCCTCGCGCAGACCGGCGAGCAGCGCGATGCATGACCACCGTTTTCCTGGTGAACCACCTTGATGATGCTCGGATAGCGCGCGGCCCATTCATCGGCCTTGGCGGGCGTCTCGTCCTTACTGCCGTCGTCGACGATGATGATCTCGATGTCTTCGGCAAATTGCTCCCCTCGAGAATCGAGTGATGCAATGGTCCATATCGGCGGCAGAGTTGTAGCAGGGAATACCGAAAGAGATGATTTTATGCATGGCAGGAAATGATATCGTCGGAGAGTTCGAGGGCAGAATCGGTCACCGCGTCCATGTCGTAGTAGCGGTACTCGGCAAGGCGACCGACCGGATGGAAATTCGTGAGGTTCTGGACACGCTCAAGGTAGCGCTCGTACAGCGCGCGGTTCTCAGGATCGATGATCGCGTAGTAGGGTGTCTGACCGCTGCCCGGCTCGTACGCGTGGCTGAACTCCTTCATGATGGTGGTCTTTCCAGGAACCACCTGACCGGTCATGTTCTTGAACTCGGTGATGCGCGTGAAATCCTCGCTCGTGGTGTAGTTCACCGTGCCAACGGGCTGAAACTGGTCCTGCTCGAGCGTCTCGAACTGCATGTCGAGCGTACGGTACGGAAGCGCACCAAGGTCGAGGTTGAAGAGCTCGTCGAGGGGACCGGTGTAGACGATCTCGCGCCATAGACCTTGCCGCAAACGCTCACGTTGTTCTCATCGAGCGTGAAGATATCGCGGGCGTCGACGCCAACGAACACGTCGATGAGGTCGTGGTCGAGCATATGCTCGAACAGGACGGTGTAACCATCCTCGGGCATACCCTGATAGGGCGCCTGCGGGAAGTAGCGGTCGTCATCGCCGATGAACACGGGCACGCGGCCGGTCACCGACGGATCGATCTGGTCGGGCGTCTGGCCCCACTGCTTCATCGTGTAATAGAGGAAGACGTTCTCATAGACATAATCCGCGACCTCCTGAAGGTCCGGATCGTTCTTCTGACGGAGCTCCATGATGGGGACCTTCTTGTCCTCACCGAAGGTGTCAACGAGCTTACGATACAGTTCTTCGCCACGATCTTCGCCGAAACGCGCTTGAGGCTCGTGTGGTTGAAGGGAACGGGCATGAGGGTGCCGTGGATGTTGGCAAGCACCTTGTGCTGGTAATCCGTCCACTTGGTAAAGCGCGAGAGGAACTCGTGCACGCGCTCACTGTAGGTGTGGTAGATGTGCGGACCGTACTTGTGGACGAGGATGCCCTCGTCGTTCACGTAGTCGTAGGCGTTGCCCGCGATGTGCTCGCGGCGCTCGAGCACCGCGACGCGAAATCCAGCGCCCTCCGCCACACGGCGCGCGCATACCGAGCCGGCGTACCCGGCACCCACCACGATCATGTCGTACGCATCGGGGTTGAAGGTTGCCGGAAGACCGTTAGAGATCTGCATACATGCTCCTTGCAGGGTTTTTCTGACTGCGATCGATTGCGGATCCGTCAATTATCTAAGCGATTATAGCGCTCAGCGCCCTATAATGGTCATGCCACACAAGGAAAGCTCAACATGCCGCGGCAATGGAGGCGATCGCTCGGTTCGATGACCGAGACGGGGCCCGTCGTGGGTGCCGAGCCCGAAACTCGAGGAGAACTATGAGTGACTTCCTAGACCGCATGAAGCAGACGGCGAAGCAGGATCTGAAGACCATCGTGCTGCCCGAGGGCGAGGACCCGCGCACCATCGAGGCCGCCAAGAAGATCATCGCGGAGGGCCTGGCCAATATCGTGATCCTGGGCGACCCCGCCGAGATCGACGTGCCCGGCGCGCAGATCATCAACCCCAAGAGCCCCACGGCCCCCAAGCATGAGGCCTATGCGCAGAAGTTCGCCGAGCTTCGCGCGAAGAAGGGGGTCACCATCGAGCAGGCCCGCGCGCAGATCATGGATAACACCTACTACGGCACCATGATGGTGAAGATGGGCGACGCCGACGGCCTCGTCTCGGGCGCGTGCCATTCCACCGCCGATACGCTGCGCCCCGCCCTTCAGATCCTGAAGACCGCCCCCGGCACCAAGCTCGTGAGCGCCTTCATGGTCATGTGCACCCAGACGCCGGACTTCGGCGCCAACGGCACCGTGATCTTCGCCGACTGCGGCCTCAACATCGCCCCCACCTCCGATGAGCTCTCCGAGATCGCCATCGCCTCCGCCCACTCCTGGAAGACCTTCATGGGCGAGGTCGAGCCCAAGGTAGCGCTCCTCTCCTACTCCACGATGGGGTCGGCCGGCGGCGATACCGCCAAGAAGGTGCAGGAAGCCGTTGCCTTCTGCAAGGAGAAGCGCCCGAGATCGCTATCGACGGAGACCTGCAGCTCGATGCCGCCATCGTTCCCAAGGTGGCCGAGCTCAAGGCCCCCGATTCGACGGTTGCCGGGTCGGCGAACGTGCTGGTGTTCCCCGATCTTGCCGCTGGCAACATCGGCTATAAGCTCGTGCAGCGCTTTGGCCAGGCCGAGGCCTACGGTCCCATCCTGCAGGGCATCGCCAAGCCGGTGAACGACCTGTCCCGCGGATGCTCCGCAGACGACATCGTGGGCGTGGTGGCCATCACCTGCGTGCAGGCGCAGCTGAGCGCGTAGGCTCCCGACGCCTCCCGGTGGTTGTCCGCTCGCTGGTCCTCGGATTCGGCGCGCCGATTCTGCGGAATCGCTCGCAGACACACCGGGAGGGCTGCACCCACGACTCAGCGCTGTAGGGGTGAGAGACTGAGAGGGAGCTGGACCCTTGCTTTTCAAGGCGGAGCTTGAAAGGGCGGATCGTGCGTGGGTAACAAACCAGATTGTTGATGCAGGGCCTATGGACTTATGAGGCCGTATTTGGTCTTGATGCGCTCGATCTTCTGTTGCATGGGAGCGCCGAGCACGAAGAGGAAAAAGACGCTCGCGGCTGCATGGACGAGGTCGAAGGGCAATGCGCTCGCATAGCACGCGATGATCGCCGCCGGAGTGAGCGGCATGCCCATGATGAGAAGCGATCCCAGGTTGATCACGCCCCCATACAGCACAAACGTCGAAATGCCTCCATATACGCAAAGCGCGCCGCGCGTAGCTTGAGGGGCCCTTTGTGAAAGAGCAGGCCCGCAACGAAGCCCACGATGCCGAAGCAAAACATCTGCCATGGCGTATACGGGCCCTGCCCGAAGAAGAAGTTGGACACGAATCCGGCAACGGCACCCACGAGAAAACCTGACTCCCCGCCAAAGCAGGCACCGGCTATCACCACGATGGCGCAGACCGGCTTGAACTGCGGCAGGAAGAAGAATGCGACGCGCCCCGCCACGGCAAGCGCCGAAAGGTAGCCAGCACCACGAGCTCGCGCGCTTGGGAGCGCCTTCGCTCGAATACAGCGAAGAAGGGGATCATCGTACCTACGATGATGAGCAATGCGACGAGGTAATAGAGGCGCCATTCAACATCGACGCGGCCACGCTGAACGAGATGCCCGCCGTCTGCAGGCGAACGCCACTCGCCAGCAAAAAAGCAAAAAGCGCAACGATGACGCCGAGCGCGACCAAGGTACGCCAGTTCCGCGGCGTCTTGCGCTCTTCTCGCCCCGATGGTGCCCCTATCGTATCTGACAAGCTCGAATCACATCCTCATCGATGATGGCGGCGGGCACGATACCGCGCGCCATGCGGTTCGCCGCGGTCGTGTAGAAGCTGTTGCCCGCGAAGAAGGATCGGGTCGGCGCCGTATGGACGATCTCGCCCGCGAACATCAGCGAGCATGCATCGGCATTCCGCGCACAGTACTCGATATCGTGGGAAACCATGATGATGGTTACCCCATCGTCTTGCAAGCGATGGATGATCTGGGCAAGCTTGCGCTTGAACGGAGCGTCAAGCCCCTTCGTGGGCTCGTCAAGCAAGAGCACGCGCGGGGCCTGGAGCAAGATCTTGGCGAGCGCGACGCGCTGCTGTTCTCCACCCGAGAGATCGAAGGGGTGTTTGTCAAGCAGGTGTTCGATCTCCACGAGCTCGCATACGCGGCGCACCTCTGCCGCATGAGCCGTGGTATCCAGCGCCGGCGAGAGCATCTCCCCCACGTCGAGCCCGACGGTCCGCTCAACGAAAAGTGCTTGGGGGTTCTGCGGCATCACGCCAAGCAGCCCCTTGTAGCGCTCCCGCGCAGGAATCTTGTGCACGGGGCGGCCGTTCACGAGCACCTTCCCCCGGTACGGGCGATCGAGACCGGCAACGACCCCCAGCATCGTCGATTTACCGGCGCCATTTGCCCCCACGATGCAATGCCAGGAGCCGTGATCCACCGCGAGCGTGCAGCCACGCAAAACGTCGTCTCTGCCCTTCTCGTACCGGAACCACACCTCCCTGAGCTCGACCATGGGGCGCTCCGAAGAACGACGCGGCGCTTCAGGGACCTCGACATCCCCATGAAGCTGACGCTGAACCAGCCACGACCGACCGTCGCGCACGGTAAGCGGCACGTGCTCGGAAGCGCGAAGGGAAGCACCCTCCACCGCGGCGCACACCCGCGCGGCAGTCGGCATCGCTGGAACATATCGCTACCCGCTGCGGCGAGCGCACGGCAAACGGCGCGCGGTTCGTCGTAGGCGAGCACGCGCCCGCCCTCAAGCGCAAGCACCCGGTCGGCCCATGGCAGGGCCTCCTCTAGCCGCTGCTCGGAGAGCACGACCGTCGTTCCAAGTTCCCTGTTGATTCGGCGAAGCGTGTCGAAGAACTCCGTTGCCGCCATGGGGTCGAGCTGCGCGGTCGGCTCGTCGAGCACGATCAGGCGAGGCTGGAGCACCATCACGGCGGCGAGGTTCACGAGCTGCTTCTGCCCGCCCGATAAGCTCGATGCCTCCTCATCGAACCAGTCCTGGATTCCGAAGAAACTCGCCATCTCGGCGACGCGCAGGCGAATCTGGGGTCCCGGAACGCCAAGGTTTTCAAGCCCGAACGCAAGCTCATGGGCAACGGTATCGCAGACGAACTGGCTATCGGGGTCCTGGAGCACGAAGCCGATCTCGGCTGCCTGGCGGCGATCGTCCACCTCTTCTATGGGAGTGCCGAAGAACGCAACACCACCCGTGCGCTCACCGTGGGGAGCGAGCGAAGCCTTCATATGACGAAGCAGGGTCGATTTGCCGGACCCAGAGCGGCCGCACACCACAACGAAGTCTCCCGAGGCAACCGAGAACCGCACATCGAGCAGTGCAGGCTCCTCGCAACACGGATACGTGAACGTTAGGCCCGTGACATTGAGCGCGCCCATGCGAGCCCCTCCCAACAATCGAGAGCAAACGGAAGCAGGCAGAGCAGGCCCCAGACGGCATACACGAAACCCTCCGGCGCGCCAGCAGCGGGAAGAGCAATCGCCGGAAGATACGAAACGGCCGTAGCTCCCGCCAGGGACCCCGCAAGCACGAGGGCCTCTGCAATCGCGATAATCGAGGCAACCACGCCGTCGCGCACGGTGAAACGGTACGCCGCGCAGCGCGTGCGCCCCGGCAAACCGTACCCGCGCGAACGCATGGAATCGGCAGCGTCGACGGAGCTCTCCAGCGCCCAGCTCGTCAAGATGGAGATGACCTTGAGGCCGCGGCGCGCCGCTCCACGACAGTCCCTCCCCCACGTCGCAGCCAACGCCTCGCTGAGCGCGAATGATGGCATGGGCGCGGGCGCCAGGTGCGGAACGAGCCGGATCACCATCGTGACGAGCAGGGCGAGCGAGGGCGCGATTCCACCAAAGAGATAGAGCACCGCATCGGAAGCCATTACCCTGTTGCAGCAGTAGAACCACGTGATGACCGAGACGAACATACCGCCCGCGGCGAGACCGTAGGCAATCGACTCCAATGTGAGCGGCGCGCCGAGCACCGTGCAAGCACGGTGTCCCCGGCATGGTTGACCACGGGATTAAGCACCGAGAACAGCACCAGCATGGGAACTGCCGCCGTGAGCACGAACCGGAGGCGCGCCGGCGGCCAAGATAGAGCGCATATGCGGTTGCAGAGAGCAGCGAGATGGCCAGGCACACCGGATGCATGATGAACATGCTCGCCACGATGACGCCGGCAAAATAGAGCATGAGCACGCCCGGGTGAAGCGTCGAAAACGCGTCTCTCATTCCTGACCTCCCATCTCCGCATGATAGACAAGGGGTCTGCAAGCATAACGCAAGCAGACCCCTGCAAACAATTCCATGAGCTCGCGCACACCGAACGTTAACCGCTGGACGTCCTACGCGGCCACCCGGTGAGATGTGCCGGCTAGCCCAGCAGCGCCTCGACGTCGAGGGCGATCATAAACTCCTCGTTGGTGGGCACCACGAGCACCTTGACGGCAGAGTCGGGCGCAGAGATAACGCGCGCGTCGTCGGACTGGATCTCGTTGAGCTCGGGGTCGATCTTGACGCCCAGCCAGCCGAGCAGGTCGCAGACCTTGTAGCGAATCTCAGACGAGCCCTCGCCGGTACCAGCCGTGAAGGCGATCGTATCCATGCCCTGCATCGATGCGGCCATCTCGGCGATGAGCTGAGCGCAGCGATAGTTGTACATGGAGATGGCCATGATGCACTTCTCGTCGCCATCGTGCTCGGCGGCGCGAATATCGCGCGAATCGGAGGAAAGGCCCGAGACGGCGAGCAGACCGGACTGCTTGTTCATCATGGTGTCGATCTCATCGATGGACATGCCGGCCTCGCGGTAGAGGTAGAAGACCGTCGCAGGTCGAGGGTGCCGCAGCGCGTTCCCATGATGAGGCCGTCGAGCGGGGTGAGGCCCATGGTGGTGTCCATGCAACGACCGTCCTCGATGGCGCAAAGCGACGCGCCCGATCCCAAATGGCAGCTCACGAGCTTGTGGGTGGAACCGCCCGTGAACTCGTTGACCGTACGCCAGATATAACGATGGCTCGTGCCGTGCGCGCCGTACTTGCGGATGTGGTACTTCTCAACCACATCGCGCGGAAGGGCGTAGCGCCATGCGTGCTCGGGCATGTTGTAGTGGAATGCGGTGTCCGACACGATCACGTTGCCGAGCTCGGGATACATGTCGCGGCAGATCTCGATGACGTCGGCCTCCGCATAGTTGTGGAGCGGCGCGAGGGGCGCGACCTCGCGAACCTGGGCGAGCGTCTCGTCGGTCACGACAGCTGACTCAGGGAAGTACCAGCCGCCCTGAACCACGCGGTGGCCGATGCCCTCGATCTTGACGTCAACGCTTTTGAGCAGCTTGAAGATCTCCTGCAAAGCGGCGCGGTGATCCGGCAGCTCGACCGGGGTCTTGGCCTTGGGGCCACCATGCTCGCTATGGCCGATGAACGACCCATCGATTCCGATGCGCTCGGCGTTGCCCTTGGCAAACACCTCACGAGTCTTGGTGTTGAGCAGCTGGTATTTAAGCGATGAGCTACCTGCGTTGATAACGAGAACGTTCATGTGACTCCCTCTGGTCGGGCGGTTGGACCGCATATGGACGCTGCATAGGATTAATCATACCCCGAATCACCATCGGGGCGGCGGCTAGAGAAGCCCTTCGCCAAGCGGCTTTCCGCCGAGAACATGCATGTGGAAGTGCATGACCGTCTGCCCGGCATCCGCACCCTTGTTGGTAATGACACGGAAGCCGTCGGTAAGCCCCTTCGCGCGCGCCACCTCATCGATGGCATGGGTCATGGCAGCGAGCGTTTCAGCAGGCACGCCGTCCGTGATATCCCGGTAGTGATCCTTGGGAATTACCAACGTGTGCACGGGAGCCTGCGGAGAAAGGTCATCGAACGCGATGACCAGATCGTCCTCGTACACGATGGTCGAGGGAATCTCGTGGGACGCGATTTTGCAGAAGATGCAGTCGGTGTCGGTCAAAGCGAGCTCCTTTCGAAGTGGGTCCCAGTGCGGCCCCGTTGCCCCCATTGTAGCGCGCCGCGCCTGCCTCGCAGGGCAAGCTAGAAGCTCAGCTTGTCGTCGGTAGAAGCTGCGTCGGCGGCACGAGGGTATCCGTGCCATCAACGTCCTGAAGAAGGATGGAGACCTTCTGCTCAGCCTCGCTCAAGCGGCCGCGAAGGCTCTTCAGCAACTCGACGCCGCGCGTATAGCTCTCAAGCGACTCCTCGAGCTCCATATCGCCGGACTCAAGGGAGCGAATGATTCGCTCGAGCTCCTGCGAAGCCTCTTTGTAGGTCAGCTCCTCGACCTTTTTCTGCTCTGCCATAGCCGTACCTTTCTATTCATGCCGGGATGCCCGCGCATCGAGCATCTCCACCTTTGTTACCGATCCGTACACGTCGCCGTCTGCCATGCGCACGCGAACGGGCGCACCCGGAGCAAACGAGGCGGCGCGGGTGGCTACACCAGATTCCCCGTAGGCGATGGCGTAACCGCGCGCAAGGACCTTGAGGGGCGAAGTGCCTCGAGCGAAGCCGCGCTGGACGCAAGCTCTGCCAACCGTGCCCGCACCAGGCCGCGGCTTGATTGGCCAGGCGTTCCGATGCGAGTGCAAGTGCATGGCCGCGCACCTCGAAGCCCGATGTGCTCGCAGATAGGCGGTCGACGGTCTGCGCGAGCTCGGCGCGCCGGCGCTCCACGATAGCTTGAGGGCTCTTGAGGCAGGGGCGCGATGCGGCCGCGTCGAGCGCGGCGCCGAGCCCTTGAGCGCGAGCCATGGC
>ENA-OQEN01000729-OQEN01000729.1-human-gut-metagenome-genome-assembly--contig:-NODE-729-length-13765-cov-3.338026_pt1 | contig 13765 bp, 12 predicted proteins | sample MGYA00242791_ERZ504627 | MGnify/ENA primary metagenome ERZ504627 (study PRJEB26092, sample SAMD00036316) | human gut metagenome | host: Homo sapiens | study: EMG produced TPA metagenomics assembly of... | reverse complement strand
AGCACCTTCATCGATAACATCGAGATGTCCACGCGAGACCGACGGGCGTACGCCAAGATGTATCTGGCGCTCGGCGACCGCGATGACCTTGCGAAAAGGTGTACGACGAGATGCAGCTCACGCGAAAGTGGACGCTCGCCATCGTGGGCGACGCGTGGCCGCTGGAGCATCGCCATGTGCTTGGCCGGGCGGTGCGCGTGCGCAACCCCTATGTGGATGCCTTGTCGCTCGCACAGGTGCGCGCGCTTCGCGTGGTGCGTGAGCAGCAGGAAGAGCTCTCCGAGGAGGCGAAGGCGGAGCTCTTGTCGCTCATCCTTTCGACCGTGACCGGCGTTTCTGCGGGGCTTCAGAACACGGGGTAAGCGAAGGCCGCTCGATCCCGACGGAGGGGCGGGCATATCGTGCTGTGCTCAAACAGTCCTCGAACAAGGGTCCCTTCTGGGGCCTTTGTTCTGCGGAACTGCGCCAGCGCGATTTGTCCGCCCATCTTGCAAAACTTCGCCAGCGCGATATGTCCGCCCGCCCTGCGCTTACGGCCTGCGACTTAGGTCAGGAGCATGATAGTTGGCAGTGCGATGGTAGGCAGTGTCGCTGCAGGAGTGCGTTTGTGCTTCTCGCAATGATTGTCGTACAAATTGTTGCTTTTGACTTTGAAAAATCGTCCATTTCATTCGACAATTTTCTCGATAGCACTGAGTGGCATCGCGGCGGCATCAGGTGATCAGGCCTTCACTCAGAATCGAGTCGTTTTGCGAGAGCTGCATACTCGGGGCTCTGCGCGATAGCTCCCCAGAGGCGCACGTCGAGAATCATGTGTCGAGCGGCCTCGGGGTAGCGGGCGTAGCTTGCGCTCTCGCGCATATGGGCGAGCGCCTCATCGTCGGTAATCGCGGGCAGCATGTTGCTTGCGACGCGGTTTCCCAGCGGGTTCTCTGGAATGCGCCCGTTGCCGAGTGCGCATACCTCGCCTGCCGCTCGCTCGAGCAGTTCGAGTGCCGCCGCATCATCGCCGAGCGTGTTCATGATCGTTGCGGCGGCGATATGCATAGCAGGCAGCGTTGGTGCGGAGCATGAGAGAGGTCGAATGCGCGGTCGATTGCTTCCATCGCATGGACATATGCGGCGACCTCGGTCGCGGATGCTGCGCGCGTTAACAAGGTCCCTGCAAGCGAGGTCAGCTCTAAAGCGGATGCCGTCACGCATGCGGCGAGCGTCGCTGCGGCTTCTTCCTGCTCGCCGGCGGCCAGCTGCGCGGAGGCGAGTTCTGTTCCTACGCGATGCGTTTGCGCTTGGTAGAGTGGCGTGAGCCACGCAATCGCTTCGGTGGGTTTGCCGGTGAGCACGGAGGACGCCGCGCAAACGCGCGTGGCATCAGCCATGAGCTCCGCGTCGCTGCATCCATCAAGCACCGGTTCGCAAAGCAGCGTGCGTCCTCAGCTAGTGCGCACATCGTCTCTCGCGCACGTTCTTGTGCTCGCTCGTCATCAGGTGCGTCCTGGCAGATGCCGAACGCCACGTGGTTTGCAGCGCTCAGCAGCTCTGATGCCAAGCGAACGAGCAATTTCCAGCACGAACGATGCTCGCGTGCGCGCATTCGAACGTACGTCGCCCCTTGAGACGCATCGGCAGCGAGCTTCTCGCGAGCGGTTTGCGCGCACGTCTCGATTTCGGCATCGGTGAGGTGCGCTCGCCAATCAAAGAGCTCGTCAATGCTGAGCGCGAATTGCGCCGCAATGCTTGGTAGCAGCGCCGCGTCGGGCATGCTCTGACCAAGTTCCCACTTCGAGACGGCTGCTTTGGTTACTCCTAAGCGGCGCGCGAGTTCCTCCTGCGTGAGGCCGAGCGCTTTGCGTTCGCGGGCAACGACAGCTCCTATACGGTTGTCCATGGCGGTCCTTTCGCTTGGAAACGATACCCAGATGCATCCGCAACCATTGTGCGATGGATAAATCGGCAGGTAAAGCGAGTAATAGTTGACCTTTGCGGCTTGCTCGTCAACCGTTCGGTAGCCGGCGTGCGCGTCCAGCGGCGACCGCCGCGGCAACCGGCACCCAGGCTCGCGGGCGCCCCGTGATCGGTCCCAACTCTGCAGGCGGTAGACGTTGCCGGACCAAGTGCGCGGACGCCCCGTGCACGGCCCCAACCCTGCAGGAGCAGACGTCGCCGGCACCCAGGCACCCCGTGCTCTAGGGCTCTTTGCTAAGAAAATCGTCGTAAAGTTTGTCGATAATTGCATTCAGGAAGCGATAAATTGTTCGATAATTTCTTTCGGAATCCTCATTTCCTGATACAAGAGGGCAGTGCGCGGAGATTTCGCTCCCAAACGCTTGATGGCGTCAGCGACATGCGGATCGCGCGGAATCCCATAGGCAGTGAGTTTCTCGACGAAACGTTTGGTGTTGATGAGGTCTTGGTATGAGAGCCGGAGTATCGGCATGCGGTACATGGTGAGCTGCGCCTCGCGGTGTTGCTCGTCGGCCAGCGTGCGGATGGCCGTTTGGCCGGGCCGCGCTGCATCTCGGGTGTACTTGATCATGCCGTCGACCTCGCCGATAACCGATCGTCCGCTTGCATGCTGCCAGAAGAAATCGACGCGATACGAGCGATCGGATTCAAGCGGGCGCGGAAGCTCGACCTGGAGGTCCGGTAGCGCGAATCCTTGGGTAATCATGAGCGCTCGAGCTACTGATTCCGCCCAGCTCTCGCTGCGCGCGTTGGCGTAGCTCAGGGTGCCGATAGCGCGGCTGATGTTGGCGCACCCTTTGCCGAAGCGCGCGAACGCGTCCTGAAGACGCTGCGGCCCGCTGTTCAAAAGCGCAAGCCCTCGGTCAGCGAGGGGGAGCCCCTCGACAAACGTGCTTGAGCGGAGGCAGTCAAACAGCGTCCGCTCGAGCGAGGTGACGCGCACACCCTCGACGACGGTTTCGCTGTCCCCCTCGATGACGTGCCAGATGGCGTTGCCGCCAGACCGTCGCATTGCGCGCGTGTTCACGACATGAACCGCGTCCATGCGGCGGTAGGTGAGCGGCAGCCCCCACACAAGAGCTGCGGATTCATGGCAAAACGTCCACGAGGGATGCAGCTTCTGCAATCCGCGTACGATGTGGAGCGCTTGCTCGTCGGGGCGAAGCGCATTCCAGTATGCCGTGCGAGCAAAGAGCGAGCGGCGCGGCCGCACCACGTGCCTGCGCGTGCCCGTTGGTTCAGCAGGCGGGCCGTGCGCTCACTTGGGGCAACCAGGCAGGTTTTGGAACGCTCCGCCTCGGCAAATAACCGGTCAAGTTCCTGGTCAACAGCCCTGCTCATACGGGCCTCCCCACATAGCCGAAAGCCGTAAAGCGCCACAACGGCGTGCGATGCGCAACGCAGCGCCCCATCTCTCAGAATTATCGAATAATTTGTAGAAAGTAGGAACGAAAAATCGATAAAAAGTTCGACAATTCAACTACAGAGAACGCCGCATCGGTATAGAACGGTCATGTGCGCAAGAAGCCCCTGTTGGAGCAAGGCCAGCTTCCGCCACCTTCCGGATGCGAAGACTCTGAGAAAAAACGTTGACCCTGCAGCTAGATGCGGTATACTTCTACGGTCATTTGCAGAGCCCCGTGAATCTCTGTTACGACACGTCTTATTGGAGGAGTCCGAAGTGATTTCAAAGTCGACTCACTACGCCAAGCAGGGTGAGGTCGCCCGCAACTGGGTCCTCATCGATGCTGAGGGCAAGGTGCTCGGCCGTCTGGCCACGCAGATCGCCATGATCCTGCGCGGCAAGAACAAGCCGCAGTACACGCCCAATTCCGACTGCGGCGACTTCGTGGTGGTCATCAACGCCGATAAGGTCCAGCTTACCGGCAACAAGGCCGACCACAAGACCTACTATCGCCACACCGGATACAACGGCGGCCTCAAGGCTGAGAGCTTCCGCACGGCGATGGAGAAGCACCCGGAGAAGGTCATCGAGCGCGCCGTTCGCGGCATGCTCCCCAAGACCACTCTTGGTCGCAAGCAGCTCGCCAAGCTCAAGGTCTATGCTGGCTCCGAGCATCCGCACGCTGCGCAGAATCCCGTCAAGATCGAGGTGGAGGCATAAGCTATGGCTGAGAACACCGTTGTCTATCAGGGCACCGGGCGCCGCAAGAACGCCGTGGCCCGTGTCCGTCTCGTTCCCGGTACCGGCAAGGTGACCGTCAACAAGCGTGATGCTGCCGAGTACTTCGGCCGTCAGCAGCTGCTCGATGGCGCCCTCGCCCCCTTCAAGGCGACCGATACCATGGTTCTTTCGACGTCATCGCGCTGTGCGATGGCGGCGGCATCTCCGGCCAGGCCGGAGCGCTCCGTCTGGGCATCGCCCGCGCGCTCCTCGCTGCCGGCGATTACCGTGCTGACCTCAAGCGCGCTGGCTACCTGACCCGCGACTCCCGCGTGGTCGAGCGCAAGAAGTACGGCCTCAAGAAGGCCCGTCGCGCTCCGCAGTTCTCCAAGCGCTAAGGTCTTATCGGCGTTATACCGATTCCTTTGCGGAGCCCACCGACTCGATCGGTGGGCTCTTTTTCTTTGCGCGTTCTCGCAGGCAGACGGTTGTGTGAGAGATGGAGCGGCGACGCGCCCGTGCGTGGAATGGAGCGGCGACGCGCCCGTGCGTGGGTTGGCCATGGCGCGTGAAAGGGCGTGCTGCGCTGGCACGCGGCTGCGCGAGGGCCGCGCTGGTAGGGTGCCCGCGTGAGGATAGCATCGAGCGCTTCAAGGCGGGGTAGCGACTCGATGGGTTCGAATGCTCCCCGCTCCATTCGATTTGCGGTACGATAGTGCCGATTCAATTCCGTCTGAGCTCATTGGTTGTTCCAAGGGGGATCATGCTCAAATCGTTTTTGAAATCGCTTCGCCTGCACGGGCGCGATAGCGTGCTGCTTTCGCCTCTGGCCGGCAAGGTGATCCCGCTCTCAGACGTCAAGGACCCCACGTTTGCCTCGGGCTCGCTTGGCGATGGCGTCGCGATCGAGCCAACGGGCAGTAAGGTTGTTGCACCCTCTGACTCAAAAATCCAGGCGATCTTCCCCACGGGACATGCCGTCGCGCTCCATACGAACGAGGGGCTCGATGTGCTCATCCACGTTGGGCTCGATACCGAAAAACTCGATGGCCGCCATTTCACCGTCCATGCTGCGGTGGGCGATACGGTCAAGAAGGGCGATGTCCTCATCGAATTCGACCGCGACGCGATATGCAAAGAGGGGTACGATATTACCGCACCTATCCTGATATGTAATTCCGTCGAGTTTTCCAGCATCAAGGGGAATGTTGGGGACACGGTTTCTGAGCTGGAACAGCTCATCACGGCGCGCGAGCGATAGCGCGCGGAACCTAGGCACGTCGAGCCAATCGGGCTCGCAGTCATACCCAGGTGAAAGGGGTTCGGTATGTTGAAGATCGTCAGCGCGCGCGACTATGATGACATGAGCCGCAAGGCGGCCAACATCATCTCCGCTCAGGTCATCCTGAAGCCGGATACGGTGCTGGGCCTTGCCACGGGCAGCACGCCCATTGGCGCGTATCACCAGCTCATTGATTGGTACAAGAAGGGCGACGTTGACTTTTCCCAGGTTCGTACCTATAACCTGGATGAGTATCGCGGCTTGAGCCACGACGACCCGCAGAGCTATCACTATTTCATGCGTGATAACTTCTTCGATCACATCAACATCGACCTGAACAACACGCATGTGCCCGATGGCGCCAATCCGGATGCCGAGCGGCCTGCGCCGAATACGACAAGATGGTTGCCGATGCGGGCTACCCCGATCTTCAGCTTCTTGGAATTGGCAACAACGGCCATATCGGCTTCAACGAACCCGATGACCACTTCTCTAAGGGCACGCATTGCGTCGACCTCACCGAGTCCACGATCAAGGCGAACAGCCGCCTCTTCGAGCGCGAGGAGGACGTGCCGCGTCAGGCGTACACCATGGGCGTGCAGACCATCATGTATGCCCGCATGATTCTCGTGGTCGCTAACGGCGCGGCCAAGGCTCAGGCTGTTCACGATATGTGCTTTGGCCCGGTTACGCCGCAGTGCCCTGCCTCGATTCTGCAGCTGCATCCGAACGTGGTCCTCGTTGCCGACAAGGAAGCGCTTTCGCTCTGCGAGTAGGGTGAAAGAAAGAAGCTCATAGGGGTCATTCCGCCTGCCTGGAAAGGGGCGCTCTCTTCGGTGGGGAGCGCCCCTTCTTTGCATGGAGGGCCCCGCTTTCGATACCACCTAAGTTCATTCAGGGCATGATTTATGAGAGAGCATAGAAGAGATCGTGCTCAATAAAGGCTTTTGGACGTCGCGTAGGTTCATTCAGGCGCAGCCGCTTGACACGATGGTTAGCTCTTCCATCGTGGATGGCGGCCGCGCCTTTTGCTGTTGGATGAGTGCCGGCGCATGATTCTCTATCCTATGCAGTTTTCAACAGAGCTTCTAGGTTTTCAACCGAGACGCGCCAGAGCGGGCTGCAATCTGAACAAATACTGGTAAGAACGGTTCTCACGGCATGTAGAGAGGTGTTCCTAGTTGGTTCAAGTGTGCAATCAAAATTCTGCGAGAGGGGCCTCATAATACGTAGACGGTTTTGTGTGAGACCTAGAATGTGTCATTTGTGTTGTACGAGATATCAGGTAGACCATTACACGGCCCATTAACTGCTATAACGCGATAACCATTTATTAACACAGTAATGTACCCCCACCTAAACAAAATCTGATCCTATTCTTAATCGGTGCGATGTTTGCAGGGACACGTCGCGGTATGTGGCCGCATGTCCCGGTACCGTGTGTTGTAGGGAAGGATGAGGAGTTGGGGATGAACACGACGGTAAAGAAACGCAAGAGCTCAGCGCCTTCAACGAAAGCAAACAAGACGGGTCGTAGGCGCGTGCGCGAGACGGAGGCCGGGCGCGTTCACGACGCGCAGTGGCCGTTGCCCATGGGGCCGAGCTTCACGGTTGCGAGGACGCAGCTCATTCGAGAGATGGTCCGGTCAGTACGACGATCGGGGGTCGTCGTGCTATGCGCCCCGAGCGGATTCGGCAAGACTGCCCTGCTGCTGCAGTTTGCCGACGAGGTACGCAGAGATCCCGGTAGGGGAACGGCTCGCGTAGTCGATGCGCGAGAGGCGATGCTCGACGAGTTGATTGTTCAACTCGATGCGATTGAACGTGAATGCGCGCAGGTGCCGCACCCAGTCATTGCCATCGACGACCTTCCCGCTTTCGAGGGCGATGCGGCAAAGGAGTTTGTTGTCCATGTGCGCGGCATGCGCGAGCAAGGTGTGGAGTTTGCCATCGCCTGCACGCCATTGGCTGGAGAAACGGTGCGGTTGCTCTCAGATTCGGCGAAGCTCACGGCCAAACAGCTCACGGTGCGCCCGCGCGAGTTCGCTGAGTGGTCGCGCGTGCTCGCCATTTCCAGCAAGCTCGATGTCTATAAGCTCACCCAGGGCGTACCGGCGCTGGTGGCGGCCTTGCAGGCGACGGTCGATACGATGGGGGAGGAGCGGCAACCGCTTGCCACGGCGACCTGCAATCTGTACAGTTCGGTCCTCGACGAGCTGGAGCGCGCCGATGACGCGATCAGAATACTTGCGGAAACGCTCCTCCTTGTGGGAAGTGGATTCCTGAGGGATTTTGCGGCGGCGGGAACACCGGTGGATATGTCGTGCCTGCAGCGGCTCGTGCATGATTATCCGGTTTTCGGATACGATGCCGCGACGAACAGCTTTGCATGCATGGGAGCAGACGAGGCGTTTTGCAGCCAATAGGAGAGCGTATCGCGAAGGGCATGCCGCAGATTGTGCGCCGTGCCGTGCGCATCCAGGTGAGAGCAGGGAGAGCGGGCCGGGCGGTTGAGCTTCTGGACCGATTTCTATCGCCCACCGACGCTCTCCATGTGTTGTCGCACGATCCTATGCGATTTGTGCTTTCAGGGCAGGCCCCCTTCATCAATAGGATTATCGGCGGGTCGAAAGGTTTGGAGGAGCAAACGAATGCCGATCCCAACCTCGTGCTTGCCGTGTATGGCGCGGCGCTCATCTCGGGCGATATGCGCCTTGCTCGCACCCTGGCGGGTACGTTTGCGATACAGGCGGAGGGCCTTGCTTCGCGCGTTGATCAGCATGATTGGGAAGTGGCCCGCGCATTGGGGTCTCTTTGGTCCTCCTGTCGTGGTGTCGAGCTTCCGGAGGTTTCGGGGTTTGCAGCGCTTTCTTCGGGTTCCTGTCAAGATGCAGAGGCGCTTGCCCTTCATGAGCGCTGTTTTCGCGGCCTCATCGAGCAGGGAACATGGACGGGCGAGGTCGAGCGCTTCCTGGAGCGTCGAGTTGGAAAGCCCTTTCCGCTCGCCTCGGATTCGGTTGCCTGCGGGATTGACATCCCGAATCTTCTGCTCACCTGCGATGTGCTGCTTGCGGAAGCGCTCACTGGGGTGCTCGGCCGCATCGACGAACGAGATAGCGCGCTTGCGGCGCTCGTCGAGCCGCTCCGTGAGCAGCGCCTGCTGCCAATCTTGAATCACGTGCGGCTCGTGTGCTCGGTCCGAAGGCTTCTTTCGGGCACCCCGCTGGTCGACGAGCAAGCGGTGGTAGACGCCAACACGCTGGCGGTAAGGACGTCCGACCTGTCACTGCAGCTGTTCAGCACGATTATGGAAGGGTGGCAGGATCTCACGGTCAATCAAGCGGGCAGCGCGCGGTTTCGCGGGCAGCAGGCGGCAAGGCTGGCCGATGCCCGCCATCCGTTTCTAGCACGCGGAGCGTTCTTTCTCGAGCGGGTGGCGAGCCTGCGCAGCATATCGCAGCTCGCCATTCGGGAGGAAGCTGGTGCAATCGATCTTAACCGGCGCGATGTAGATGCCGAGGATGTGTGGGCTTGCGCGCTCTACCTGTCTGCAGCCCATTGCGATGCGGAACTGACGGCTTGGTGCTCGCTGCAGAAGGATACGCTGTTCACCCCCTCGTTCAGGCTGTTCGCACGCTTGGCGCTTTCGGTGATGGGCGAGAAGGCGGACGCACTTCGAAGGATGCTGCCTCGCCCCATGCTTCCGTACTACATCTTGGATGTCGGCGTGGTGCCCGCCCCATTGTTCGACGAGCCCGATCGCGCGGCCAAGCAGGAAGAGGCAGTGGGGCACATTACCTTCCGCATGCTCGGAGGGTTTTCGATTGAGCGCAACGGGCACATCATCACGTCAAACATCTGGAAGCGCAAGAAGACGGGCATGCTCGCGGCCCGGCTTGCCTTGGCACAGGGCGGGCTTGTTGATCGTCAGGTGCTGTATGACGAGTTCTGGCCCGAGATGGATTACAAGCACGCTCGCGAAAACCTCTACGCAACGGTATCGATGCTTCGGCATTCGCTCGGCGAGAACGGGAAAGATGGCCCGCAGTACATCGTGCTTCAAGGGGGAAGCATTGGCGTCAATCCGGAGTTCATTTCTTCAGATGTGCAGTTCTTCGAAAAGCTCGCGCGCATCGTGCTGCTCGGCCATGTGCAGCTCAGCGCTCCGAAGACCATAGAGCTCTGCCTGCGCATCGAGCAGCTCTATACAGGGCCGCTATTTGTCCCCACGGACGGCGTCACGACGTACTTCCAAAGGATGAAGCACGTGTTGCAGTCGAAGTTCATCGACTGCATGGTTCGCGGGATAGATGTTGCCCTCGCCGAAGAGGACCTGACCTCGGCACTTTGGATGGCAGAGGCTGGTCTTCAACAGGATGCAACGAGAGAAGACTTGATGCGCAGCGCAATGCACGTTTACGACGAGCTGGGACGGCGAAAGGATATCGTGGAGCTCTACGGCGCACGCATGCAGAGCTTGGAGATGCAGGGGAAGGGAGGCCCGGAGCCGGAGACGAAGCGGCTCTACCGTGAAATCATCGAGCGGTATCGCTTGCGCAGCATCATGTAGCGGCGATAATGCTCGTCCACGCGGTCCGGCTGGGCCTCGGGGCCTGGCCTCGGGGTCTAGCCGAACATAATCTGGCCGGGCCTTGGGGCCTGGCCTCAGGGTCTGGCCGAACATAATCCGGCTGGGCCTCGAGGTCTAGCCGGTGGAGCTAGTCGAGCTTGATCTTCTCGACGTCATCTCGGGAAGTTTCGCGGTAGATCGAGAACTTCCTGCCGATAACCTGGACGACTTCAGCACCGCAGCGCTCGGCGAGTTCGTTGGCGGCTTCGCGGACGTCGAGGCTCGAGGTGTCGAGCACTGAGCATTTGATGAGCTCGTGTGCCTCGAGCGCGGCGTTCGCCTGCTCGACCGTGCCGTCGTTCACGTCTCCCTTGCCGATGATGATGGTGGGGTTGAGATGGTGCGCCAAGCTGCGCAGCTGTCTGATGTTCTTGCCGGTCAATGCCATGGTTTTGCTCGCTTTCCGGGTGTGCTCGCATGCATGTTCTATAAGCCCGAACACGATACCGTAAAGAGCCGGTCAACGGCAAGGATGCATGCGAGACTTCACAGCTTCCGAGCAGGGTGGTCCTCACGTTTCACGTGGGCGGCCCCCGCCCGGCGGCGGCTAACTCCCGGCCGGCGCCGTGTGGCGTCGGGGGGTGCAGCGCGTATCTTGTGTGAAGGACCACGTGCGGAGAACAAGGAGGGCGTGGTCTCTGCCTGCGTCTTTTCGGTGCGTGCGCGGTGCGTATTTACCCGCGCCGACGTTTGCGCAGGATGCACTCAAGGCCATCAACTATATGTTGTGATACCGTTCACGGAATGACACAAGATATTGGATGCGTGTTGACGGGATGTTGATAGAATCGAATACAGCTGTCGCGGCTTCGGCTCTTGGGCCGGAGTCGGTCCTATTCTGTCCGCACGCGGCGCAATACTCCATGTACCGCGAAGCGCCCTCAAGAAAGCGAGGCATATCCATGGCGACCACGATTGACGAGCTCGTAAGCCGCCGGTTCACAAGCGACCTCGAGCGGCCCGAGAATGCCGGGAAAACCGTCTACGACCTGTTTGACTGGTCGAAGCGCGACGTGCTTCTCACGGACTACAAAACGGGCAAGACGCTCTGCGAGATGCACGATCTTGAGTTTCCCGTGAGCTATTCCCAAAATGCGGTGGATATCATCGCGTCCAAGTATTTTCGCCGCGCCGGCGTTCCCGGCACCGAGCATGAGGTGTCGCTCCGCCAGGTGGCGCATCGCATGGTCGATTTCTGGGTCGCCGCGCTCATAGAAGAAGGCATGATCGAGGAGGGCGAGCAATCGCAGATACTGTATGACGAGCTCGTTTACCTCATCTTGGACCAGCGGTTTGCCCCCAATTCGCCGCAGTGGTTCAACACCGGGCTCAAGCGTTCGTACGGCATAGCCGGCGAACCTCAGGAGATGTATTACGTAGACCCTCAGAGCGGTGAGGTCGTCGAATCGATCGACCAGTACACCCGAACCCAGGCAAGCGCGTGCTTCATCGTGAGCGTCGAAGACAAGCTGTTGGGCGAGCACTCGATCTCGGATGAATATGTGACGGAGACCAAGCTCTTCAAGGGCGGGTCGGGCACCGGCTCCAACTTCAGCGCGCTTCGCGCCGAGGGCGAGAAGCTCTCGGGAGGCGGCGTTTCGAGTGGCGTCATGAGCTTCTTGCGCGGCCTCGACCGCAACGCCGATGCCATCAAGAGCGGCGGCACCACGCGCCGGGCCGCAAAGATGGTCTGCCTTGATATCGACCACCCGGATATCGAACAGTTCATCACGTGGAAGGCGAAAGAGGAGGACAAGGCCCTCGCCCTCATGAAGATGGGCTACGACGGCGATATCAACGGCGAGGCCTATTCCACCGTCTCGGGGCAGAATTCCAATAACTCGCTGCGCATAGACAACGAGTTCATGGCGAAGGTCATGGAGCTGCCGGAGAACCCTGAGGTGACCTACGAGCTCAAGGGGCGCGTGGACCCGTCGTTCGATCGCGAGGTTTCCGTCAAGCACATCTGGGACACGTTTAACGAGAGCGCGTGGCGTTGCGCCGACCCTGCCCCGCAGTTCAGCGACACGTTCAACGAGTGGCACACCTGCCCGGGCGGCGAGGACGGTGTGGTGGGCGCGAGCTACAACCGCCTGAACTCCACGAACCCGTGCGGTGAGTACGCGTTTCTTGACGATTCGAGCTGCAACCTCGCATCGATCAACGTCTATCGTTTCTACGACCCCGCGACGGACCGCTTCGATGTCGAAGGTACGAGCACGCAATCGACTTGATCCAGCTCGCGCTCGAGGCGTCCATCGCATGGGGCCAGTTCCCCACGAAGGACATCGCGCGCAAAACCTATCGTTTCCGCGCCACGGGCCTCGGCATCTCTAACCTTGCGAGCCTGCTTATGGCGAAGGGGCTGCCCTATGATTCTGCTGCCGCCCGCGCCCTTGCCTCGGCACTTGTGGGCACGCTGACCGGGCGCAGCTACGCCGCTTCCGCCATCATGGCACGCAAGGTGGGGCCGTTCGATTGCTTCGATATCAACAAGCGTCATATGATGCGCGTGATTCGAAACCACGCGCGTGTGGCAGGCGCCCGCAACGATGCCTTCGAGGGCCTCACCGTCGAGCCGCCCATCGTGGACTTCGATCTGCTCACCGCTGCGGGCGAGGAGGAGCTCGCCTCGGCGCTCATCGAGAGCTGGACGTTTGCCGAGGAGCTCGGCGAGCGCTACGGGTATCGCAACGCGCAGGTGAGCGTCATGGCACCGACGGGTACCATCTCGTTCGCTATGGACTGTGGGGCCACCTCCATCGAGCCGTTCTTTAGCCACATGGCGTACAAGAAGCTCTCGGGCGGCGGGTTCATGACCATCGCGAACCCGGTGATCGGCGATGCCCTGCGCCATCTGGGTTACACCGAGGACGAGGTGGAGGACATCCTCGCCTACGTGCAGGCAACGGATGAGAATGGCATGATCGTTGACGGCAAGATTGAGGGGGCACCGCATCTCAAGTGCGAGCATCTGCCCGTGTTCGACACGGCGAATGTTTGCGGCTCGGGCGAGCGCTTCATCGCTCCGCGCGGGCACGTGCTCATGGTGGCGGCGCTCACACCGCTCGTCTCCGGCGCCATTTCCAAGACGGTGAATTTGCCACGCGAGGCTACGGTGCAGGATTTCAAAGACGTCATCATGCTTGCCTGGCAGACGGGTTGCAAGGGCATCACGCTCTATCGCGACGGCTCCAAGAACGCGCAGCCGCTCAACACGACGCTTGCCGACGACACCGACGAGAAGGATTTGGGCGAGCTCTCGTACGAGGCGCTGCTCGCATATGCGCGCGATGCACAGGGCGCCTCGCCACCGCCCAGAAGCCTGCCCAGCGTAAGCGCATCGTGGGCATCCGCGACGGGCGCACGCATCTGGCGCAGATCGACGGTGTGAAAATCTACACGACGGTGAACCGAAACGATGCGGGCAAGATCTCCGAGCTCTTCGTAACGACCGACCGTGAGGGCACGACCATCATGGGCCTTCTGAACTCGCTTTCGAAGACCATCTCGGTCATGCTGCAGTACGGCATTCCGCCGGAGAGCATCTCCAAGATGCTGCGCGGTCAGATGTACGAGCCCTATGGCTTTGTTCAGAGCCATCCGAACATCAAGTACGTGACGAGTATCTCGGACCTTATTTCCAAGGTGATCGATATCGAGTTGGGGGACTACACGCGCGTGCAGGTGAAGCCTGAGGGCTGGAGCCAGATTGCTGGCGCCACGCCCGCGCCGCCGGCGGCCGTGCCGCGCGTCGGCCGAG